>ENA-OQAY01000486-OQAY01000486.1-human-gut-metagenome-genome-assembly--contig:-NODE-486-length-11317-cov-0.756926_pt1 | contig 11317 bp, 15 predicted proteins | sample MGYA00242740_ERZ504537 | MGnify/ENA primary metagenome ERZ504537 (study PRJEB26092, sample SAMD00036272) | human gut metagenome | host: Homo sapiens | study: EMG produced TPA metagenomics assembly of... | reverse complement strand
TCAGTTCATAACTTGTTCCTTTGGTAAAGGAAGTGACCTCTGTCTGGAACAGATTGTCGTTTAAAATCTTAGAAGGCTGTTTTTTTAAGATAATCATAGGAAGACCCATGCACATAGCTGTCATAAGAGCCGGAGCAATGCCGGAACTTTCAATGGTTGCAACCTTTGTGATGCCCTGATCTTTGAAGTGTTCCGCAAAAGCTTCCCCGATGTGCTGCATCAGTACCGGATCTACCTGATGATTGATAAAACTGTCTACTTTTAAGATGTCTTCATTGACAGCAATTCCATCTTTTTTAATTCTTTCCTGTAATTCTTTCAATTTCGTTACCTCTCTTGTATTTGTTGATTACAGTATATCATTTTTCACTACAAATTTACAGAGAAATATAGTAAAATAACAACATGAAAATAACAATTATCTGCGTAGGCAAAATAAAGGAAAAATTTTATACGGAAGCCGTCAGGGAATATTCCAAACGGCTCAGCCGCTACTGTACGTTATCCATTACGGAGGTGGCGGATGAAAAGACAAAAGAACAGGCAAGCGAAAACCGAAATTGCCATGGTCAAAGACCGGGAAGGGGAGCGTATTTTAAAATCCATCCGCCCGGACGGCTATGTGATTGCGCTGGCGATCGATGGAAAACAGCCGGATTCGATAGAACTTTCCCGTGAAATTGAAAAACTCGGGCTTGGCGGAGTCAGCCATATTTATTTTGTAATCGGAGGCTCTCTTGGATTATCCGACAAGGTTCTTAAGCGGGCAGATGCACGACTCAGCTTTTCGAAGATGACATTCCCCCCATCAGCTGATGCGTGTGATTCTGCTGGAACAGATTTATCGTTCTTACCGTATCATGCATCACGAACCATATCATAAATAAAGAAGAAAGGATCATTTGGTATGCAAAAAGCAATACGTCTGGTTACCCGGTTTTTAGCCAAATGCCAGAAAGACAAAATCAATGCTTATTCCGCACAGATCGCTTTTTTTATTATTTTATCCATCATTCCGTTTCTTATGGTGTTTTCTTCCATGCTTCAATATACCAGTATCACGGAGGATATGGTATTTGAAATCATAGAAAGAGTCATACCGCAGTATGTTGCTCCGTTCTGGTTACCCTTGTAAAGAAATCTATACAAGATCCATGGGAATCATTTCGGTCACGGCAATTATTGCCATATGGTCTGCCGCAAAAGGCATTCAGTATATGGCAGATGGTCTGAATGCGGTTCACGAATTAAAAGAGACAAGAAACTGGTTTGTACTCCGGTTCTGGGCGGTTATTTATACCATTGTTTTTCTGGTTGCGATTGTATTTACGCTTGTTGTGCTGGTTTTTGGAAACAGTCTGCGGCATTTAGCGGCAGATTATCTTCCGTTTATTGCACATCTCGTAAAAATAATAATCAAATTCCGGGGGCTTATCATGTTACTTCTTCTGATCCTGTTTTTTGACGTGATTTTTACCGCACTTCCGAATACAAAGCTTACCTTTAAAAGTCAGCTTCCTGGAGCCACGGCATGTGCAGCTGCATGGTATGTTTTTTCCTTCGGGCTTTCCATCTATGTTGATTATTTTAATGGATTTTCCATGTATGGAAGCCTGACAACCATTGCCCTGATCATGCTCTGGCTGTATTTTTGTATGTATATTATGATGATGACCGTAGAATTTAATGTATTTTTGGAAGCGTACCGAAACGGATCCCTGAATTTAGAGACATAGGACGGGTTCGCTTTTCATATAGTGAAGTATGAAAAGCCATTCGAATCAAACCAGACACAAAAATAAAACAGGAGCATCTCGTAGAACAAATGGAACTGCCCAAAGACATTTTCCTGGGGATGCCGCTTCTTTCCATGGAAGGAAACCGTACACTTTGTATCGTTAACCACCGTGGAATTATAAAATACTGTCCGGAGGTGATCGGAATTGCAACACAATCCTATCATATCCAGATCGTCGGAAGGAGTCTGTCCATCCGGAAATATTCGGCGGATCTTATCGAAATTTCCGGATATATGCAGGAGATCACATTTCTGCCATGATAGAAAGGTTTCTTCGATTCGTTCAATGGCAGTCTTTTGGTTTGTGCATGCGGAAGCAACATTTCCCGTTTTTTAAATTTATGTGCACGTCACGAAATTATGTTCTGGAAGATACAGCCGGATTCTCCGACGCAGGTTTCTTTTTATATCCGGTTGCAGGATCTGTATGAACTGCGTCCATATCTGCGGAAAACAAAAACGAGAATCCACATCAGAAAAAGGATCGGCTTTCCGTTTTTCTGGCAGAAATACCGCGCAAGAAAACTTGGAATTTTTGTCCTTTTGTGTGTCATGGCAGGAGTCTGGGTGCTCAGTACGAGAATCTGGAGAATTGAAATCAAAGGGAATTCCTCTCTGGGAGAAGACGCCATTCTGGAATATTTAAGTGCACACAACGTTACCTATGGCATGCCGACAAAGGAAATCGACAATGATGCACTGGAGCTGTCCCTGCGTCAGGACTTGGAACCGGTGATCTGGGCAAGTGTATACGAAACGGGAACCCGGCTGGTTGTACAGATACAGGAGAAAATTTCTTCTCACGAGGAAACGAAAGAAGCAGAGGGCACCTGTATGGATCTGGCGGCATCTGCGGATGCTACGATTGCATCGGTCATTACAAGGAGCGGGCTTGCCAAAGTGAAAAAGGGTGATAAAGTGAAAAAAGGCGATGTGCTGGTCTGTGGACGGCAGGAAATTCTGGATGATAACGGGGAAGTGCGGGAATACTATTATAAAAGCGCCGATGCCGATGTATATGGATATACGATGCATCCCTATGAGGACTGGATTTCTTCCAAAATGACAGAAAAAAAGAAACCGGTAATAAACACAAACGATATTTTTTACAGGTTCTGAATTGGCGTCTGGTAACTCCAGCTTTGCATGCGGAGTATGCATCGGAGCGTTCTGTAACGGATACCCGGCAGTTTTGCCTGCAGGACAGTTTTTATCTTCCGGTTTATTTTGGAGAAATCACAACGTCTGAGTTGCAGGAAAAGACCGTTATGCTGACAAAAGAACAGGTAAAACAGCTTGCTTTGACACATTTTTCACAATTTCTTTCGGAATTGGAAGAAAATGGGGTGCGAATTGTCGACAAAAATGTTATGATTGAACAGATAGATAAAAACTATCATATCTATGGTCAGGTAAAGGGGTGTGAAAAAATCACAACTTTAGTACCAACCGAAATGAAACGAGAGGAACCTGTAAATGAGTCTGAATGAAGTATCGCTCCGGATACCAACGGAACATATGGCAAATGTCTTCGGACAGTTTGATGCCAATATCAAAAAATAGAACGGACACTGGGTGTAACGGTTGTTGTACGCGATGATCAGTTGAAAATTATCGGTACTCCATCTGCCACAAGCGGCGCACAGGAAGTGTTTGAACAGTTGTATGAGCTTGCAAAACGGGGAAATGTTATCAGCGAACAGAATGTAAACTACGCACTTGCTCTTTTGCAGGAACACAAAGGGTCTGAGATGGTAGAGATTGATAAAGATGTGATCTGTCATACCATACAGGGAAAGCCGGTTAAGCCTAAAACACTCGGGCAGAAGGATTATGTAGATAATATCCGTAAAAAAATGATTGTTTTCGGGATGGGTCCTGCCGGAACCGGAAAAACATATCTGCCATGGCCATGGCGATCACTGCGTTTAAGAATGAAGAAGTGGGACGCATCATTCTGACACGTCCGGCAATTGAAGCGGGAGAAAAACTCGGATTTCTTCCGGGAGATCTGCAGAGCAAAGTAGATCCGTATCTGCGCCCTTTATACGATGCCCTGTATCAGATTATGGGTGCGGAGTCATTTCAGAAAAATATGGAAAAAGGTCTGATTGAGGTTGCACCGCTGGCTTATATGCGTGGACGGACACTCGATAACGCATTTATTATTCTGGATGAGGCACAGAACACCACACCGGCACAGATGAAAATGTTTCTGACACGTATCGGCTTCGGCTCGAAAGCTGTGATTACCGGAGATGCCACGCAAAAAGATCTGGCCCCGGGAAGTAAATCCGGGCTGGATGTAGCACTTCGGGTTTTGAAAAAAGTGGAAGAAATCGGAATCTGTAAATTAACAAGCAAAGATGTCGTCAGACATCCGCTGGTACAAAAGATTGTACAGGCTTATGATGATTATGAGTCCAGACAGAGCAGCCGGAGTGCGCGTAAGTCTGCCAGACAGGAGAAAAAATGAAACCCAAAGAGACAATAAACCTCTATCGCGTCATATCGCTTCTGGTGATCGCGCTTGTCACTTTTGGAGTGATGGGTGGATTAGGTGCCAAAAGCCACCTGTATCCGGATGAATGGCTCAGTATGTTTTTCCTGACCCTGATTTTTCTTCTGGTCTGCATGTTTGAACTGGAATATGAACGAAAGCAGAAAGGAATATCGGCAAACACACAGACAACCTTTATCCGTCTTTCCGTTACCTATACGGTCAGTGGGGGATTGATCTATGCGATCAGTTATCTTCCGGAATTTTATCGTCCGGTGATGATCCCGGTGATTCTGCTTACCGCAGTGTCAAATTCCATGGTGGCGGTGTCTTTTGGATTGTTTTTCGATCTGGTGCTGGCACTGACTGTCGGGGGAAGTTTTTATGCCCTCGCTGCTTATATGATGCTTACAATGCTTGCTGCTGTACTGGCACAGGCATTAAAAGAAAAAAAATACCGTATGGGTGTATCCCTTCTGACTTTCTTTTTCAGTCTGATGATTCCGGAACTGTTTTCCTATTTATCAACGAAAGAAATGCAGAAATATTCGCTGCTTTATGCTTTTGGAACAGCATTCCTGACTTTTCCGACTGCAGCTTTTCTGTTTCACCGGCTGCTTCATGAAGCGGATCAGGAAATTGAAAACCATCTGCTGGATATCGTGTCCGAGGATTATTCGGAAGTAAAAGCCCTCAAGGATTTTTCCATGGTGGAATACCGCCACGCAGTGAAAGTTTCAGACATTGCCTGCCGCTGTGCAAAAGAAGTGGGATACCGGGCGAACTTATGTCTTGCCGGAGGTTTTTATTACCGTATGGGGCGCTGGATCGGGGAGCCATATATCAAAAATGCGGTCAATAAGGCAGAATCCTTATGTTTTCCGGCGGAGCTGATCTCCATTCTGGCAGAATACTATGGAGAAGAGCAGCTTCCATCTTCACCGGAATCCGCTCTGGTGCACATGGTGGATGCGGTTGTGATCCGTCTGGAAGCGATGGAACAAAATGTGGGACAAAGTGTCTGGAACCGTGATATTGTAATTTATCAGACCGTGAATGATTTTTCCTCAAGTGAAAATTTATGACCATTCCGGAATGAGTATGAACCAGTTTTTAAAGATTCGTGAATTTCTTGCAAAGGAGGAATTACTTCGTTGAGTTTTTATTTAGAAGAAACATGTAACATACCGTTTGATTTTGCATATGCTAAGCTTGCAGAGGATGTGATTGCCTTTTGTCTGTCCCATGAGAATTTTCCTTATGAAGCAGAAGTCAATCTGACACTTACAGACAATGAAGAAATCCATCGGATCAATCTGGAATACCGCCAGATCGACCGTCCGACGGATGTTCTTTCTTTCCCGATGCTTTCTTATGAGAAAGCCGGAGATTTTTCTTTCCTGGAAGAGGAGAGTGAAGATGATTTTAATCCGGATACGGGAGAAGTCATGCTTGGAGATATTATTATATCGGTCGATAAAGTGTTAGAACAGGCACAAAGTTACGGACACAGTCCGAAGCGTGAATTTGCATTTCTGATTGTACACAGCATGCTTCATCTGTTTGGCTATGACCACATTGATCCGAAAGATGCGGCCATCATGGAACCCAAACAAAAACAGATACTCGAAGAGATGCATATCGTAAGAGATTAAAGAATGGATGTGTTTTATGAAAAAGAGATGGAAAATGATAGGCGTTGTCTGTGCGATTGCCATTTTATCCGCCGGATGCAAAAGTAAAGAATCGGAAGCTCCCACACCTTCATCCACACAGGATGTACCTGCAGAAACTGCAGAAACAGAATATCAGCCGGAACCGGTGGAAACCCACGAAGGAGAAGTCCGAAGTTTCTATACGGGAGAGTGGATGGATGAAAAAAAAGCAAAGAATCGTCCGGTTGCCGTCATGACAGAAAACACGCACGTAACCCTTCCGCAGTATGGAATCGGAAATGCGGATATTATCTATGAATGTCCGGTGGAAGGCGGCATTACCCGGCTAATGACAATTTATCAGGATTATGCTTCCCTCAAAAAAGTGGGAAATGTGCGAAGCTGTCGTCTGTATTACGTATACTTTGCCAAAGAATTTGAGGCGGTTTATTTTCATGCAGGCGAAAGTAAATATGCACTTGATGTTTTAAATAGTTCATTCATTGACAATGTGGATGGAATTACGGGAAAAGGCGGAGCCTTTTATTACCGGGACAATAGCCGCAGGGCACCGCATAATCTGTATACAACCGGAGAAAATTTAGCCTCTGCCATGAAGACATACGGGTATGATACAAAGCTTCCGGAGAATTATACATCGCATTACCGTTTTGCAGCGGAAGATTCCCCGAATCTGCTGGAGCAGGGAGAGACTGCAAAAAAGTATCCTTATACTATGTTGACGCAAAGCCCTGGTTTGTATACAATGAAACGGATGGTCTGTATTACCGATATGAATTTGGTGATAAACAGATTGACGGTTCTACCGGAGAACAGCTTGCTGTGAAAAATATCATTTTACAGAATTGTAAGAGCAGCCTGAAAGATTCCAAAAACGGAACGTTAGATATCGATTATCTTTCCGGTGGATCAGGAATGTACATCACAAACGGAAAAGCTGTCCCGATTACATGGAAAAGAGCATCCGCAAATGATATTACACATTATTATACACAGGATGGTCAGGAAATTATTTTAAATCCCGGAAAGACATGGGTAGAGATCGTCGAAAACAGCCGTGCATCCCAAAATAAAATCAGCGCGGAATAAAAGAAACAAAAGCATTGAGGTTAGAAGATGGGTAAATCAAAGAATAACGGAACAAATTTTCTGGTTCAGGGATCAATTCTTGCGGTCGCGTCAATTATAAGCAGAATCATCGGACTGGTGTATCGTATTCCATTGAACAATATTCTGGGCGATGTAGGAATCAGTTATTATGCCTGTGCATTTGACGTGTACAACGTGATTTTGATTATTTCATCCTACAGTCTGCCACAGGCAGTGTCAAAGACGGTTTCCGCGAAAGCGGCCAAAGGACAGTACCGGTCGGTATATCAGGTATTAAAAGGTGCACTTCTTTTTGCCCTGGTATCGGGAATTGTGGCATCGCTTGTTGTATTTTTCGGAGCAGAATTTTTTACCGGAACACTCTTAAAAACACCATACAGTGTGTTTGCACTTAAAATCTTAGGACCGGCACTGGTTGTTGTTGCGGTTCTTGGCGTTTTGCGTGGATTTTTCCAGGGACTTGGCACGATGATGCCAAGTGCCATTTCACAGATCATTGAACAGATTGTAAATGCCATCATCAGTGTATGGGCAGCTTATGTTCTGTATCGCTACGGAACAAAGATCGGGGCGGTTCTCGGGGATGCCGATCATTACGGACCTGCATATGGTGCAGCCGGAGGCACATTGGGAACGAACCTTGGATCTGTCGCTGCGCTGATTTTTGTACTTTTCGTATTTTTTGCTTATATGCATGTCTTTAAGCGAAGAATGAAACGGGAAAAAGGCGTTAAGGTAGAGCCATTTGCCTATACCATGAAGATCCTCATTATCACAATTGTTCCGGTTCTTTTAAGTACAACTGTTTACAATATCAGCAGTATCATTGACCAGAGTATTTTTAAAAATGTTGCGTTATTGCAGGGATACTCTGAAAACAAGATTGATGTATGGTGGGGCGTTTTTTCCGGAAATAATAAACTGCTGATCAATGTTCCGATTTCCATTGCCTCCGCGATGGCTGCCTCTTGCGTACCGACACTGACGATGTCCTTTGCACAGAAAGATATGAAAAAAAGTCAGGGAACAGATCAATTCTGCCATGCGTTTTATCATGGTGATTTCTTTCCCTTGTGCCATAGGACTTGCTGTATTGGGAGAGCCGATCTGTCGTCTGCTTTTCCCGGGAACGGCACAGACGGCACCTATGGCAGGTACCATGATGTGGGTTGGGGCAATGGCGGTTGTGTTTTATGCAATGTCTACACTTTCAAACGGACTGCTGCAGGGCATTGACCGGTTAAAGATTCCGGTTATCAATGCAGCGGTTTCGCTTGTCGCTCATGTGATCGTACTGATTATACTGATGCTGTTTTTCCGCATGAATATCTATGCGGTCATTATCGCGAATATGTTCTTTGCGTTTTTAATGTGTATTATGAATGCGCTGGCAATACGAAAATACAGCGGCTATCATCAGGAAATTCACAAAACATTTATTGTGCCGGGAATTTCCTCGGTTATTATGGGAATTATTACCTATATCGTCTATCATGGCAGCTATGCGGTCTTAAAAATCAATGCGGTATCTGCCATGCTTGCAATTCTTGCAGCGGTTATCGTATATGCAGTTGTCTTACTGTTACTGCACGGACTGACCGAAGAGGAGATTAAAAAATTCCCGAAAGGAACTCTGATTGTCCGGGTTGCAAAAAAATTACATTTATTAAAGTAAATGGTATAAAACGGAAATAAAATGCAGATGCTACTGTTAGAAGGTGATGATATGAATCAAAAAACAGGCATCTGCATTCTTCTTTGTCTGGTTCTGCTGCTGGTCTTTGGCATCTGGTATCAGAAAAGAGGTGTAGAAAATAAAAAAAATACCCAAGAACAATATGCATCCGAAACCGAGCACACCGTTTTGACCGGAACTCCTTACAAAGAAACGGAAAATGCCTATATTATCCGTACACAGGACAGCCGGCTGGTTGTTTTTTTACCGGATGGAAAAACCGTATATATGGAAACCGGGATTCGAAGTGAGAATTTAAGTCAAAAACTGCAGAAACAGGCGGAAAATGGCATTGGATTTGCAGATGAAGAGAGCCTTTTTGACTTTTTGGAAAGCTATTCGAGTTGAATATTTTATACCCATATGATAAAATATTTAACTGGTTTAACAGATAAAATGACAGGTGGACTATGGATAAGAAAAAATCAAAACAACAGGATGTACTCGTGATTGGCGCCGGAGCTTCCGGCATGATGACCGCAATTACGGCCGCAAGACGTGGATTGTCCGTTACCGTCTTAGAACATATGGATAAGCCGGGGAAAAAATTCTGGCAACCGGAAACGGAAAATGTAATTTTACAAATCTTAAGATGTCTCCCCGGTGTTATTACGGAGACCACGGACTGGTACAGGAAATTTTAAAGCAGTTTACAGTGGAAGATACCCTTGCGTTTTTCCGGGAGATCGGCATCTGGCCAAAAGAAAAGAACGGATATGTATACCCAAACTCCGGACAGGCTTCTTCCGTTGCGGATGCGCTGTCCGCGGAAATGAAACGAAGCGGAGTTTCCCTGGTCACTTCCTGTGACATCCGGCAGCTTTGTGAGACAAAATACGGATTTGAGGTACGGACATCCATGGGAACGTATTGTTCCCACAATCTTGTTTTTGCAACAGGTCTTCGTGCTGCACCGAAATCCGGAAGCGATGGATCCATGATTTCGCTGATAAAATCGTTTGGGCACCGGTTTGAGCCGATTTTGCCGGCACTGTGTGGATTTGAGGCAGAAGGAATGGAATTTTCCAAAGTATCCGGAGTCCGCACGGACGCACTCCTGTCTTTGTACATAGATGGGCAGAAATGCGAACAGGAACGGGGAGAACTGCAGCTTGCAGATTACGGAATTTCCGGTATTCCGGTATTTCAGGTCAGCAGTCCGGCCTCGAAAGCACTGTATCAGAAAAAACAGGCAGAACTTACCATCAATTTTCTGCCGGATTTTTCCGAAGATATGATTGCGCAGGAACTGCAGCGCAGATTTTCACGAGATGCCGGGATACAGGATGCCGCAGAATCACTTCGTGGGCTTTTAAACCATAAACTGATTCCGGTTATACTTAAGGCAGCAGGCATTCCGGTTCATGAACACACGGAACGGATTTCCCAAAAACAGACCGAAACGCTCTGCAGACAGATACAGACATTTCCTGTCCGCTTAAAAAAGGTAAGGGATTTTTCTGCTGCACAGGTGTGCACTGGGGGAATCCACACAGAAGAAATCCACACAGATACGCTGGAATCACGGATTGTCCCGGGCATCTATTTCGTTGGTGAACTTTTGGATGTCGATGGAATCTGTGGGGGATATAATTTGCAATGGGCATGGTCCAGCGGACATGTCGCAGGAAGTAAAGTAGGTTCATAATGATTAAAATCAATCAGTTAAAGCTTCCAGTAGGACATTCCCAAAAAGATCTGGAAGATAAAATCAGAAAAACACTTCGTATTCCATCGAAAGAAACATTTCATTACGAGGTGATGCGGCGTTCCCTCGATGCACGGAAAAAGCCGTCATTGTTTTATGTATATTGCATCTATGTAACGATCCGTCAGGAAAACAGCATCGTAAAAAAACTGCATCAGCCTTCCGTCAGCCTTGTGACAGAAACCGGTTACCGTTTTTCGGAAATGGGGCATGAGCGTTTAAACCGGCGTCCGGTGATTGTGGGAGCCGGTCCCTGTGGTCTTTTTGCAGCCTGGCAGCTGACACTTGCAGGATATGCGCCGCTTATTTTAGAGCGTGGAAAACAGGTAGAAGACCGCAGTGCGGACGTTGAACGCTTCTGGAAAACCGGTATTCTGCAGCCGGATTCCAATGTACAGTTTGGAGAAGGTGGGGCAGGAACCTTTTCCGATGGAAAATTAAACACGGTGGTGAAGGATCCGTCCGGAAGAAACCGCTATGTACTCGAAACATTCGTGAAATTCGGAGCACCATCGGACATTCTTTATGATGCAAAACCACATATCGGAACCGATATTCTGGCGAAGGTGATCAAAAATATGAGGGATTACCTGATCAAACACGGCGCGGAGTTTCGTTTTCAGACCTGTTTAAAAGACATTCAGATAAAAGAAAATGCACTGCAGGCACTTGTGACGGAGGATGATACGGTGATTCCTGCCGATGTTGCCATTCTTGCACTTGGACACAGTGCAAGGGATACCTTTACGATGCTGCACCGGCACCAGCTTCCAATGGAAGCCAAAAATTT
>ENA-OQAY01000484-OQAY01000484.1-human-gut-metagenome-genome-assembly--contig:-NODE-484-length-11332-cov-1.057117_pt1 | contig 11332 bp, 11 predicted proteins | sample MGYA00242740_ERZ504537 | MGnify/ENA primary metagenome ERZ504537 (study PRJEB26092, sample SAMD00036272) | human gut metagenome | host: Homo sapiens | study: EMG produced TPA metagenomics assembly of... | reverse complement strand
GGCACGCAAAAGAGAACTTGCCCCCAATGCAAAAAGCGCTCTACCCCCCGCGCCACCGGGCGCGAAACCCCACTTAAAGAAAAAACCAGCCCTGCGGCAACAGCGACCTGACCGACCCCGCGCCCGGAAAAATAAAAAACAAAAACCCCCGCACCGGGGTCCCGGTACAGGGGTTTTGTTCGTCAATCAAACTGCGATCAAGCGTTCTTGTTAGCACGCTTTGCCATACGGCTGATCTTGCGGCTAGCGGTGTTCTTCTTGATGACACCCTTAGCGCGAGCCTTGTCGATCGCGGAAACAGCAGCCAGGACGGTTGCGTCCTTGTCAGCGGCATTCGCATCGATGGCAGCGTCTGCCTTCTTGACGACTGTTTTCAGGTTGGTCTTAATGGCCTTGTTGTGAGCCTGCTCTGCAACAGCCTGCACGACACGGTCCTTCTGAGATTTGATGTTAGGCATTCGTTCCACCTCCTTGGCTACCTATAACAGCGCACCTTATGATACCATATTTGCCGTTCCAGCGCAAGCATTTTTTCGATTTTTGTTTCAAAAAGTTTTGATTTTCCCATACTTTTTGTGCCGCGAGGCCCCAAAACCGGCTTTTTGGCGGCAAACAGAGCAGAAAAGAGGGAAAATCATGCGCTTGACAGATATGGCGGATGAGCTCTACACGGCCGCGGCGGACCTGCCCGGCGGAGTCCGCGCGGCCACGGCAAAGCGGGGCGGCGTGACGGTGACGCGGGTGGAGATCGCCCGGGAGGGCCTCGAAAAACCCGGGGGCGGTACGTCACGCTGGAAGTCCCCAGCGTCAGTGTGCTGGACGAGCGGGACGCCGAGGTCATCGAGCAGGCAGCGGACGAGCTGCGGGCGCTTCTGCCGCCGGAGGGGCCGGTGCTGGTGCTGGGTGTGGGCAACCGCCGGGTCACCGCCGACGCCCTCGGCCCCCGCACCGTCCAGAAAATTTTTGTCACGATGGGCGCAGGCCGTCCGCCGGTGAAGGGCATCCGCCCGGTGGCGGCGGTGGCCCCGGGCGTCTCGGCGTCCACCGGTCTGAGCCTGCAGCAGCTGGCCGGTGCGCTGGTGCGGGAAGTGCGGCCCACGGCCCTCATCTGCGTGGACAGTCTCTGCTCGTCGGAACCCCAGCGTCTGGGCCGGACGCTGCAGTTCTCCGACACCGGCCTCTGCCCGGCCCAGCCCGGCAGCAGCAAGCATCTGGACGCGGCCCGTCTGGGCCTGCCGGTCATCGCGGCGGGCATCCCCACCCTGATGATGGCGCAGGAGGGCAAAGACCTCGTGGTGACGCCCCCGGGGAACTGGACAGCGTCATCGCCCACGGCGCCGCCCTGCTGGGCGCGGCCATTAACCGCGCCTTGCAGCCGAGGCTCAGCATCGCCCAGCTCTGCTGGCTGGTGGGATAAAACCAGGCCGTCCATCATATTGTATGGATAAAACAAAAGGGGAGGGGGCAGCTTATGCGCTATGGCGAGGCCGGGCAGAGCCATCTGCTGCCCTTTCTGGGAGCAGCGGCCCTTTTTGCGGCTCTGACCATCACGGCCCACAGCCTTGTGCTGGGGCTGGCGGCGGTCATCGCCGGGCCTGTCCCGGCGGCGCAGACGGCGCTCTCCCTGAGCCGAAAGGCCGTCTCCGGCGCGGCACAGGAGGCCGCATCTGTGGCCGAAGCCGCCCCTGAAAGCACCGGGACTGCCGCCTCTCGGCCCGAAGCCGCCGCCCCGACAGGCGGCATCGAAAGCTATCTTGTGGAGCTTCTGGGTGACGACGCCCGGCCCGAAGGTGCGGGCGCTGTCATCGAGAAAAACTACCCCCAGGGCAGTGGTGAAAAGTACGTTGCCTGCGGCGCGGGCAGCATCAAGAACAACACCCGACAGACTGCGGCGGACATCGCGGCAGAGATACAGGCTCCACTGCCCTTTGGCGTCGAAAAGGACAGCCCTGACCCGCAGGTCCTCATCATGCACACCCACGCCACCGAGGACTACCGCCTCTCGGCGGGACTGTGGTATTCGCCCGGCGATGGCGCCCGCACCACGACACGAACCTGAATATGTGTGCCGTGGGCCGGGTGATGGCCGACACCCTCAACGCCGCCGGGCTGAACACCCTCCACGACGAGACCCTGAACGACTACCCCAGCTACACCGGCAGCTACGAGAACAGCCGGGCCGTCGTCCAGCGGTATCTGGCCCAGTACCCCAGCATCAAGGTGGTGCTGGACGTCCACCGGGACGCCATCGAGACAGAGGGAGGTTCCCGGATGGCCCCGGTCTGCACCGTGGACGGGCGGCAGGCCGCGCAGGTCATGATCATCTGCGGGTGCGACAACGGCGGCAGCGTCCGGCTGCCCGGCTGGCGGCAGAACCTCCGTTTCGCCGCCGCATGGGAGCGGAGCATGGAGGGGATGTACCCCGGGTTCACCCGGCCGGTGCTGTTCAGCTACCGCTTTTATAATCAGGACCTCACCACCGGCAGTCTGCTCATCGAGATAGAGGCCACGGCAATAACCTCAACGAGGCCCTCTACGCCGGGCAGCTTGCGGCCAACGGCCTTGTGCAGGCGCTGCTTGGCCCGGATACTTGACGAAACGGCGGCAAAGTGCTATATTTACTAGGAAATGCAGTGATTGGGAAAAGTAGCGCATCACAACGCCACAGAGAGCGCGGCAGAGCTGGGAGCCGTGCGCGGACGGTGCGTGAACGAACACCCGGGAGCAGCAAACTGAACAGGGCGCAGTGAGAAAAATGCGCCGCCAGTAGGTGCGCCGCAGGCTCAGCGTTAACGGAGCAGCGCTTTTATTTGAGCGCGTGAGCGACCGGACACTTCCGGTAATTCAGGTGGCACCGCGGACATTACAAGACAGCTTGTTCGCCCTGAACTTTCAGGGAGAAAAGCTGTCTTTTTCTTTTTAGGCTTACCTTCGAGCCGTCCCGGCGCTGTCTGGCGGGTCTTTTTGCCGTCATGCTTTGCTTATCTCGCTTGAAATACACCAAGTATTCCTGCGCTCAATAAGCTTTGCCTGACAACAAAAATCCTGTGCCAGCCCGCGTCTTGACGACTCTCAGGCAAGCCGGAATGCATCAATCGATAAGGAGAAAAACTATGGAACGCACTGAGATCGTTTCGCTGTACAAGAACACCCCCGCCGATGGTACGGTCGTCACCGTATGCGGCTGGGCAAAGAACATCCGCGACTCCAAGAACATCGGCTTCATCGCCCTGTCCGACGGCGGCTGCTTCAAGACCCTGCAGGTCGTGCTGGAAGCCGGCAAGCTGGCAAACTACGATGAGGTCGTCCACACCGGCCTGTACAGCAGCCTGCGCGTCGTGGGCCGCATCGTGCTGACCCCTCAGGCAAAGCAACCTTTCGAGCTGAATGCTGATTCCGTCGAGATCCTGGGCGACTGCCCCGCCGACGAGTATCCGCTGCAGAAAAAGAAGATGAGCATGGAGTATCTGCGCACCATGCCCACCCTGCGCCCCCGCACCAACACCTTCAACGCCGCTTTCCGTGTCCGCAGCGTGGCCGCTTACGCCATCCACAAGTTCTTCCAGGAGAACGGCTTTGTCTACGCTCACTCCCCCCTGCTGACCGCTTCCGACTGTGAGGGCGCCGGCGAGATGTTCCGCGTCACCACCCTCGACCTCGACAACGTCCCCAAGAACGAGGACGGCACCGTCGATTACACCAAGGACTTCTTCGAGAAGCCCGTCAACCTGACCGTTTCCGGCCAGCTGGAAGCCGAGGCTATGGCAATGGCGTTCGGCAAGGTGTACACCTTTGGCCCCACCTTCCGCGCGGAGAAGAGCTTTACCACCCGCCACGCCGCCGAGTTCTGGATGATCGAGCCGGAGATGGCGTTCTGCGATCTGAACGGCTACATGGACACCGCCGAGGCCATGACCAAGTATGTGATCCGCTACGTTCTGGACAACTGCCCCGATGAGATGGCTTTCTTCAACCAGTTCATCGACAAGGGTCTCATCGAGCGCCTTGAGCTGGTGGCAAACAGCGAGTTTGGCCGCATCAGCTACACCGACGCCATCGAGATCCTGAAGAAGAACAACAAGAAGTTCCAGTTCCCTGTGGAGTGGGGCGTGGACATCCAGACCGAGCACGAGCGCTACCTGACCGAGGTGGTGTTCAAGAAGCCCGTCTTCGTCACCGACTACCCGAAGGAGATCAAGAGCTTCTACATGAAGCAGAACGCCGACGGCAAGACCGTGGCCGCAGCCGATATGCTGGTCCCCGGCATCGGCGAGCTCATCGGCGGCAGCCAGCGTGAGGAGGACTACGACAAGCTCGTGACCCGTATGGACGAGCTGGGTCTGGACAAGTCCAGCTACGACTGGTACCTGAACCTCCGCAAGTTCGGCGGCGTGGAGCACGCAGGCTATGGTCTGGGCTTCGAGCGCATGATCATGTACCTCACGGGCATCCAGAACATCCGTGACGTGCTGCCCTTCCCCCGCACGGCTTACGGCTTCTAAACAGTAACGAAACCTCTCCGTCATCGCTGCGCGATGCCACCTCTCCTACCGAGGAGAGGCCTTGGCAGAACCGGGAACTTTCCCTTTTCGCCAGAGGCTCCCCTCGGTAGGGGAGCTGGCAAAGCCGAAGGCTTTGACTGAGAGGTTTTCTTTTATTTTCAACAAGGAGAGCAAAACAAGTGGAAAACATCGCCCCGGCATTGCTGGAATGGTTCTACAAGAACCAGCGCATCCTGCCCTTCCGCACCGACCCCAGCCCCTACCACGTCTGGCTCAGCGAGATCATGCTGCAGCAGACCCGCGTCTCGGCGGCGCTGCCCTATTATGAGCGCTTCCTCGCTGCCCTGCCGGACATTCCTGCGCTGGCGGCGTGCGAAGAAGAAAAGCTCCACAAGCTCTGGGAGGGGCTGGGCTACTACAGCCGGGTGCGCAACCTGCAAAAGGCGGCCCGCATCGTCTGTGAGCAGTACGGCGGGCAGCTGCCAGCCGACTACGATGCCCTCCGCGCTCTGCCCGGTATCGGGGACTACACGGCGGGAGCCATCGCGTCCATCAGCTTCGGGCTGGCCGTCCCGGCGGTGGACGGAAATGTGCTGCGGGTGTTTTCCAGACTGTATAATGACCCTGGCGTTATTACAGAACCGACGGTAAAACGAGCTTTTACGGCCCGGGTCATGGAGCATCAGCCCCCCGAAAAGGCGGGCGACTACAACCAGGCTCTGATGGAGCTGGGCGCACTGGTCTGTGTGCCGAACGGCGCACCGCTCTGTGAGCAGTGTCCGCTGGCGTCTCTGTGCGAAGCCCGCAGGGCCGGCACGGCGCTGGAACTGCCCCATAAGGCTGCGCCCAAGGCACGGCGCATCGAGCCGGTGACGGTAGTGCTGGCCGAAGACGCCGAAGGACGCTTCCTGTTGCAGCAGCGGCCCCAAAAAGGTCTGCTGGCCGGTCTGTGGCAGCCGCTTCGTGTGGGAGGGCGAAGCCTCAGCGCCGAAGAAGTCTGCGCCCGGCTGGAAGCGCTGGGCCTTGCCTGTGAGAGCATCGAACCTCTGCCGGCGGCAAAACATATTTTCAGCCACATCGAGTGGCGGATGAGCGGCTATTCTGTCTGCGTCGGCAGTGCGGAAGCCCCGGCGGGCTGTGTCTGGGCCAGCCGCGAACAGCTGCAGAACGAGTACACCCTGCCCGGCGCATTCAAGGCGTATAAGAAAAAGCTGGGACTCTGAAAAAAGCAAAATTTTGCCTTTTTGGTTGTAATTTTCGTGAAGTCCGGGTATAATAGTTTCAGAATAGACCGAGCCTGTGCCGCGGAACGACCGCTGAAAATAGCTGGACCGCTGGTTCGACCAAAAAGGAGTGTGCTGAACCTATGAAGAAATCCTGTCTGATCGCTGTTATCGCAACGCTGGCTGCTGTGGCTGGTGCGCTGGCTGCTGTGGCTGTTTATCTGCGCCGCCGTGAGAAGGAGCTGGACGAGTACGAGCGTCTGCTGTTCGGCGAGGATACCGCCGCCCCCGCTGAGGAAGAGCCTGCTGAGGCCGAAGACGAGGCTGCAGAAGAGGCTGCTCCCGCTGAGGATACTGCCGAATAACGCGGGCCGAAACAGAACAAAATGACGAAGGGCGCACCGGCAGTCTGTAACAGGGCTGTGTCGGTGCGCCTTTTTATACCTCTCAGGCGCTTGCGCGCCAGAAACGGGTTGCGGCACCCAGCATCCGCAGCGCTTCGCTTGCGTCTTGCTGGCCGCGGCCCCAACAATGATTCCCTGTTTCCGCCACTGGCGGCGGTCATCATTGTTGCTCCCAAGGGGAGAGCCATTGGCAGGCCGGCAGGTAAGGCGTTTTCGCCTGCGGCTCTTTAGCAGCCGGGCCTTGCACCCAAACTTTAGGAGGAGAGATACATATATGAAGCGGCTTTTGTTATGGCTCATCGGCGTTGCGCTGGGCGTCGTGGTGCTGCTTGCGGCGGTGCTGGGCGTGAGTTATTCGTTCACCTCAGAGGGCGCGAAGCCTGCGTCTGAGGTGCAGTTCGCCGGGCAGGAGCTGGAGCCCAACGGCTGGTGCTGGCAGGTGCCGCTGCTGGGCGGGCAGGTGGATAAAGTCTTTGCCAGCCCCCGCACCCTCACGGTGCAGAAGCTTGGCGTCCTCTACGACGCCCACCCGGCCTTCGCCCTGCCCGAGTGGTACAGCTACGGCTCCCTGACCATCACCGACAGCGCCGGCAACGTGGTCTTCGAGGGGACTGCGGCCACCTACGACGATTTTTTGTTCCCGGCCAACGGCGACTATAAGGCCGAGCTGACCGTCTGGCGTCTGCCGGAAAATATGCTGGCCACCCAGTTCGAGGGCGGCAGCACCGGCCAGCTCCGGCGGAACGCCCGGCTGGAAAAGCCTGCCCGGCCCACAGGCTGGTACTATTACTCTTTCCGGTTCACCCTGCAGGCCAGCGCCGAGGTGGAGCTTTCCGCCGAACGGATGGAGCAGGGCGGCACGGTGGCCGCAGCTTTCACCGGCATGGTGGGCGAGACAGCTCCCACGGTGGAAACAGACCTCGGCAATGTGCAGGCTGTCCGTCTGGGCAGCGGGTGGCGCGCCTATATCCCGGCGGCCTACAATGCCGCTGCCGGCGCGCATGAAGTGACCTTTACCGTGGGCGGCGAGACGGTGGTGAAGAACATCACCGTCATCCCGAAGGACTTCGGTACGGTTGAGATCGAAGCCGAACCGGAAGCCTCCGAAGCTGCCAACACCGAGTTCCGCAACGCCGTCTGGCCCCTCTATGAGCAGCCCGCCCGCGAAAAGCTGTGGAGCGGCGGCTTCGCCTGCCCGGCGGAGGATTACATGACCCTCGTGGACTTCGGCCAGACCAAAGTCACCGGCGGCAAGCAGGGCAGCAGATCGAACTCCACGAAACTCTACACCATCCCGGGCGACCCCTGCCGCGCCCCCGCCAACGGCGTCGTGGTGCTGGCCCGGAACCTTGCCCTCACCGGCAATACCGTCGTCATCGACCACGGCTGCGGGATGCGCAGCTACCTCTACGGGCTGGATGCTCTCTCGGTGAGCGAGGGTCAGAGCGTGGAGCGGGGGCAGGCCGTGGGCGCATTGGGCGAAGACCTGACCATGGACTTCAAGCTCGGCAGCAAGAGCGTGAATCCGTGGCTGCTCTTCCAGACCAGCGGCGGGCTGTTCTGGAAAGAGAATGGGTGAGGTCGGCAAATCGGAATTTGAAAGGAGAAAACTCATGTATCCGTTAATATCTGTTTTTATTATAGTAGTTGGTGCGCTACTATTGGTTTTTGCAAATAAAATTATAAAAAATAACAAGGTTAATCGAATTGGCATTAAAGTGGTTGGCGGTATTCTAATTATAGTTGGTTTACTTCTGCTGTATTTTTTATTATCAGGAAAATTGACATTGCCATTATCTAAGTAAGTGAAATTCAAGTTTATCATAAAGAATCCAGATATGAAACGAGCAGAGCCTCTACCTTTCGGTGGAGGCTCTGCTCGTTTCATATCTGCGGTTTTGCTCAGGAGATGGCGTCCACGTCCCACTTCATCTGGACGGCGTCGGCGCCTTCCAGTGCGATGTGGAGCGCACCGGCGTTGTCGATGGCCTGCTCCGGCGTCCGTGCGCCGCACAACACGTGCAGGCCGGGGATCATCCGGGCCGTCAGGGCGATGACCAGCTGCGCCTTGGTGCAGTGGTACTTCTCACAGAGGTCAGACCAGCTGTCCAGCAGCCGGATGGCCTGCATCCGGCGGGCGGGCTGGAAGCAGGGGTTCGTGTTCCGGGTGCTGCCCTCGGGGTAGGTGGTGTCCATGGTCACCTTGCCGGTGAGCAGGCCCTGCTCCAAGGGAGAATAAGCCTGAATGGACACGCCCAGCTCCTTGCAGGTGGGCAGCAGCTGCTTCTCGATGCGGCGGGTCAGCAGGCTGTACTTTTCCTGAATGACATCCAGCTGGCCGTATTTGCAGTAGCCGCGGATGAACTCAGCGGTGGTGTTGGACGCGCCGATGGCACGAATTTTGCCCTGCTCCTTGAGCTTCATCATGGCTTCGACGGTCTCTTCCAGCGGGAAGATGGAAAGGTCCGGCGTCTGCCAGTGGGTGTAGAGCACGTCCAGATGGTCGGTGCCGAGACGGCGCAGGCTGTCTTCCACATCCTCGATGATGCTCTTGGCCGACAGGTCGCGGTAGGTCTGCACGCCGTCCACCACCTTGTGGAGAACGGGGCTTTCGTGCCGCCACTCGAGGCCGCACTTGGTGGAGAGGATGACCTTGTCCCGGTCGATGTGGCGCAAAGCTTCGCCCACCACCTCTTCGCTGTGGTAAAGGCCGTAGATGGGGGCGGTGTCTATCCAGGTGATGCCCTGCTCCACGGCAGTCTCGATGGCTTTTACCGACAGGGCGTCGTCGTTGTCGCCCCACCAGCTGCCGCCGCCGATGGCCCAGGTGCCAAGACCCAGAAATGGTGCGGAGAGACCGCTTTTGCCAATGTTACGTTTTTCCATAGATCGTTACCTTCTTTTCCGGCAGCGCCCCGCGAAGGGGGTGTTGTCGCTGACTGGTACATATTGTTGTATTTTAGATTTATTCCAAAAAGAGCTGCCATGCAGGTCTTCTGCACAGCAGCTCTTGGGAACCTGTAACTTAAATATTGCCAAATTCGCTCAGCTTTAACGTCTCATTGTGCGTTTCAGCCCAGCGGATAGCCCAATCGGAGGTAAACAGGAGCAGGCGGTTGCCCTTCATGTCCTCGACGGCCTTGGTGTCGCTGGTGAGGTCGAGGTCACGCAGGACGTAAGTGTCGGGGGCGTTCTGGATCCAGCGCAGCTGCTCGAAGGGGAGCTGCTGCATCCGGATCTCGACGTTGTACTCGGTGTTCAGACGGTACTCCAACACTTCCAGCTGCAGCACGCCGACGACGCCGACCACGACTTCTTCCATGCCGCCGCCCACTTCGCGGAAGATCTGGATAGCGCCCTCCTGAGCGATCTGCTCCATGCCTTTCACGAACTGCTTGCGCTTCATGGTGTCCTTCTGCTCGATGCGGGCAAAGTGTTCGGGGGAGAAGGTGGGGATGCCGGCGAACTCGATCTTCTTCTTGCCGGTACACAGGGTGTCGCCGATGGAGAAGATGCCCGGGTCGAACAGGCCGATGATGTCGCCGGCGTAGGCTTCATCGACGATGGCGCGGTCCTGCGCCATCAGCTGGGTGCCGGTGGCCAGCTTGATATTCTTGCCCTCCTGCACGTGGTAGGCTTCCATGCCGCGCTCGAACTTGCCCGAGCAGATGCGCATGAAAGCGATACGGTCGCGGTGGGCCTTGTTCATGTTGGCCTGAATTTTGAAGATGAAGGCCGAGAACTCATCGCGGCAGGGGTCAACGGCCTCGCCGGTCAGGCTGTCCACGCGGGCCAGCGGGGTGGGGGTGAGGCGGAGGAAGTTCTCGAGGAAGGGCTCGACGCCGAAGTTGGTCAGCGCAGAGCCGAAGAACAACGGGGCTCAGCTCGCCGCGCAGCACGCGGTCGAGGTCAAACTCCTCGGCAGCACCGTCCAGAAGCTCGATCTCGTCCACCAGCTGCTGGTGCAGATAGGGGGTCAGCAGCTCGTCCAGTGCGGCATCGCCCAGCTCGGCCTCGGTCTCTTCGACCTTCTTGACGCCGTTGGCGCGGCCGTCGCTGGAGAAAGCAAGCACTTTGCGGGTGTTGCGGTCGAACACGCCCTTGAACTCCTTGCCGCAGCCGATGGGCCAGTTCATGGGGTAGGTCTTGATGCCCAGAATTTCTTCGATGTTCTCCATCAGCTCGAAGGGGTCGCGGGCCTCGCGGTCCATCTTGTTGATGAAGGTGAAGATGGGAATGTGGCGCAGGGTGCAGACCTTGAACAGCTTGATGGTCTGGGCCTCGACGCCCTTTGCGGCGTCGATGACCATGACAGCCGAGTCGGCTGCCATCAGGGTGCGGTAGGTGTCCTCCGAGAAGTCCTGATGGCCCGGGGTGTCCAGAATGTTCACGCACTTGCCTGCGTAGTTGAACTGCAGCACAGAGGAAGTGACGGAGATGCCGCGCTGCTTCTCGATGTCCATCCAGTCGGACACGGCGTGCTTTGCGCTCTGCTTGCCCTTGACAGAGCCTGCCTGATTGATGGCTCCGCCGTACAGCAGCAGCTTTTCGGTCAGCGTCGTTTTGCCGGCGTCGGGGTGGCTGATGATAGCAAACGTCCGGCGGCGCTCGATTTCTTCACGATTTGTCATAAAAGTTTCGTTCTCCTGAGATGCGGCCCCGCGAAGGGCCGGGTGGATGTATCAGCAAACAATAGGGTCTGATTCCATGGGAAACTCTCCTATAAAATTACATACAACGCTTATTTTAACAGAAAATCCACATGGATGCAAGAGTTTTTGCTATTTTTTCAGAACAAGGCAGGGCAGGGGCGCGGTGTCGGCCCAGTTGGCAAAATCGCACACCAGTACGGTATATTTTTCCAGCGGGAGAGCCTGCAGCCAGCCGAGGATGCTCTGCTTTTCGTCCGTGCCGATGACGCGCCCGCTGTAGAGGATGGCGCTGAGCACGCCGCCGGTGCGCAGCGCCGCGAGGGCGGCTTCCAGCGCAGGGATGCTGCTGTCTGCTGTGGAGAAGACGCTGTGGTCGGCCCCGGGCAGCCAGCCGAAGTTGAACATCACGATGTCCGCCGTGCCGGGCCGGACATACTGTAAGAGGTTCGCGTGGCTGTCGCAGATAAGCTCTGCCGTGAGGCCCTGCTTTTCGAGCCGGGCGCGGGTGGAAGTGATGGCCTCGGGCTGGATGTCGAAGCCCAGCACCCGGC
>ENA-OQAY01000483-OQAY01000483.1-human-gut-metagenome-genome-assembly--contig:-NODE-483-length-11340-cov-0.798181_pt1 | contig 11340 bp, 19 predicted proteins | sample MGYA00242740_ERZ504537 | MGnify/ENA primary metagenome ERZ504537 (study PRJEB26092, sample SAMD00036272) | human gut metagenome | host: Homo sapiens | study: EMG produced TPA metagenomics assembly of... | reverse complement strand
TTAAATATGATATCCTTTTCCTGTTTTATTATTGGAAATAACTCCCATATATCGAATATTCGAAAAAGAATATTGCTTATATTCTGGTGATATATCCATTTTATAAATTTCATCGTACCAGGTATCAATTTGTTGCTGATACTTGGTTTTTTTCTTGTAACATAGATTGCATCAGCCAATAATTGAATTTCTCCATGTCCTTTATATATAGATAAACTACCTGTTACTAAAATTCTAGTATTTTCTAAATCATCATGAAATGGCTTATAATATACTACTCTTAGTTTTTCTGTTCCTTTTACAGAATCAGTCAAATATATAACAGTAGTAGTATCTGACTTGTATACAGAATAAACATCACCTTCAAATTTATATCTAGTATTAAAGTTTTGAAAATCAATTTTAGAATCTATTTCTTGAAATAAGTTTGTTAAATTTGTAGAAAAATGTCTTAAGTATTTTAATTGTTCAGGAGTAAATCTTGCATATCTTAAATAATCATTATAATCTACAATATTCTCATCAAAAAACCATACTTTATTAGCAACATCATAACCTGCAACATTTCTATTATTAAGATTGAAAAATCTTTCATTATATTTTCTGTTTAAGTCTTTTATTACATTTGCATATTTTCTATCTGAAGTATATCTAATCATCTTCTTCATCCCTACTAAATAACTCGAAATAATGTTTTTTAATCCATTCATGTACAGACGGAGATAAAAAATTTTTTAAATTGCTATCTCGTTGTCTGTATTTTTTTATGTTATTATCTTCTTTTTCTTTATTTTTACGTTCTTTTTCATAAAGTAAATAATTTAAAAACTGCTCCACAGATGCTTTAGTTTCAGAATCTGATTTTATTATTTTTTTTATAAATGGATCTATTTCATCTATTTTTTGAATATTTCGACCTAATAAATAGTCTAATGAAATATTATATATATCTGCAATTTTTACAAGCATATTATAATCTGGCATACGGTCTCCACGTTCATATTGACCATATCTAGATGTAGATATAGATAACTTATCAGCTAATTCAGATTGTTTAAATCCATAAGATAATCTGAGTTCTTTTAATTTATCTGTTAACATTAAAATCACCTCATTTGTATTATATACAACAAATTGTATTACTACAACAAAATGTATTATATACAACAATTTGTATTGTTTTTTATATTGACATAATACAAATTGTATCATATAATAAATACAACAAATAGTATTATTAGATACAACAAATAGTATCAAGGGAGGTTAATGTATCCAATGTCAGTTAATTTAAAATACCTACGACAAAATAAGGGTTTAACGCAAGACAAAATATCTAAATTAATAGGCATCTCTAAATCTTATTATGTAATGTTAGAATCACATAAAAGAACGCCATCTGTAAAATTAGCTCAAAAATTGAGTAAAATTTTAAATTTTCCATGGGAAGATTTTTTTAATAGTAAAGAAGTTAAACTTAAAGAACAACGACAATTAAAAAGAACTATCGGTAGATGATATTTGTATACTTACACAAATTGATAAAAACAGATATATTGCTGTAGAAAATGGATTAGAAACACCTACAAAAGATGAATGGAATTTATTAAAAACTATCCTTAATTTTAATGAACTGTCCCATAAGATAGCATTATAAAAAGTTAACAAATAGTTGCACTTTTATGGGACGGCACAAGCTAAGCTAAAGCTAATATAAACTAAATTAATATAATAAGCTAGCTTAAATAGTTAACAAATTGTAGACACTAAAGCATTTGGTTTAATTGCCAAATTAGTATTTTAGTGTTTGACAAAATCAAAGTGAGGTGAGGTGTTTTTATTTGAAAACAAGACGAATGGTCAGCAAATTAATCTACGATAGTGAAAGATTTTTAAAAATGTCTGTATCTGCAAGAGATTTATATACTTATCTGATATTACACGCAGATGATGATGGTGTTGTAGAAGCAGGTACAGTTCTAAGATTAACAAAAGGAGCTGATGATGATTTAAATTTGTTAATATATAAAAATTTTATAACAATGTTAGATCCTGAAAATAAAGTGGTCTATGTGAATGATTGGCTTTTACATAACACAATACGAGCTGATCGGAAAACAAATAGTGTATATAAGGATTTGTTATTAAAAATTTTACCAGATGTAAAAATGGTAGAGAAAAAACCACGAACGGATAGAATACCAAAATTAGAACAGCATAATGTAGACTCACCTGAACTTGAAAATGAGATTATCATTAAAAATCAAGAAGAAAATATTTTAAATAAAATATTAAATCTTTTTAAGAAATATAGTATTGATGAAAACACATTAAGAATATTTCAAAAGAAATTTGATGATGATTTAATTTTTAAGCAATTAAAAAATTTAGAGATAGAGATAAAACGAGGTATTAAGATAGAAAATATATCTGCATGGCTTTTTGTAGCCTGTGATAGAAATTATCCCTTAAAAACACAAGAATATAAAAATTTATCCAACGAAAAACACGAAGAAAATAATAATAAATCTCAAAAGCAATTAGAAAAACAGCTAAAATTGTTAGAAAATGAAATAGATTAAAATTAATATAGCACTATTTTTGGTATAAAAAATGTGTATTATTTACACAAATAGGAGCAGTATTTTATGATTGAACCTAATCTTATTAACGATTTACCTGATATGATACAACTGGCTATTATGTCGATTAATAAGCCACCTAAAGCTGTAGCTTTAGAGTTAAATTGCTCTATAAGTGCAATATATCAGGCATTACATGGCAAAAGGACTTTGCCTGCAAAGAAAATGAGAAAATTTGCTGAAAACAATTTTATAGCAGCAGCAAGCATGGCTATGCAGGCAACAGGCTTAAATAGACTGTTTAGATATCGTAAGACGGATAGACATATCCAAGCTCGCCTTTTAGAGTTAAAAATCTATGATAAAAAGGCTGATGAAGCAATGAATAAACTCCCTGAATTACTTTTTAATAAGAATAGTAATAAAGATTTATCTGAATCAGACAAAAAAATTCTCTTACAATCTATAGATGCCATGATAGAAAGAGACAATATTTCTTTGAATTTATTCATGGAGTTAGATATTAAGTTTAATCTTGATTTAGTAAAGAGAATAAAAAAAGCCCGTTTTGATAAATAATCAAAACGAGCATAAATAAAAATAGTTCTAATATAAGTATATACCAAGAAAGGAGTGTATACAATGATAAAAAGAGAAATTCCTAAAAACATTGAAGCAGAAGAAGCTGTTTTAGGGTCTATTTTAATAAATCAAGAAACAATATATGGAGTTTCTGAATTATTAGATATTGAAGATTTTTATAGAAAAAGTCATAGAACGATATTTAAAGTAATGCTTGACCTAAATACCACAAAAAAGCTATAGATATTATTACATTAACAGATTACCTAACACATATTAGTAAACTTGAAGAAGTTGGTGGTATAGCTTTTATAACATCTTTAGCTAATAAAGTGCCATCTACAGCTAATTTGAAGCACTATATAAATATTGTAAAAGAAAAATCTATGCTTAGAAATATAGTTCATATTGCGGAATATATGGAAAATATGGGCTACGATAGTGAGAGTATAGATACTCCAGAAACGGTTTTAGATAAAGCTGAACAACTACTATCTAAATTAACAAAAAAAACTTGTTACAACCAAAGTAAATAATATTAAAGAACAAACTTTAAACGCATATATAGATATTGAAAATATTATTAATCATAAAGATGAACTATTAGGATTAGAAACAGGGTTATATGACCTAGATAATTTTCTACAAGGTTTAAAAAATAGCGATTTTATGATATTAGCAGCTCGTCCAAGTATGGGAAAAACAGCATTTGCTTTAAATATAGCTAGTCATTTATCCATAAAAAAAGATACACCTGTAGTATTTTTTTCATTAGAAATGTCATCTAATCAATTAATTCATAGAATTTTTTCTAGTCGTGGATTAATTCCTCTGTTTAATTTAAAATCAGGAAATTTAGATGATGCACATACACAAAAATTAATAAAAGTATCCAACAAACTCTCCCAATCAAAACTAATAATAAACGATGAAATATCGAATTTAATGAGTTTGCGCTCAATAGCAAGAAAATTAAAACGAGAAAATGATATTAAGCTTATTATAATAGATTATCTTCAACTACTGGAAGGTACTCGTCGTGAGAATAGAAATCTAGAGATATCTGAAATATCTAGAAGCTTGAAAATTCTTGCTAAAGAATTAGATATTCCTATAATTGCTTTATCACAATTATCTCGTAGTGTAGAATCAAGACAAGTAAAAAAAACCTATGTTGAGTGATTTACGCGAATCTGGTTCATTGGAGCAAGATGCTGATATTGTAATGTTTTTATATCGTGAAGATTATTACAATCCTGAAACTGAAAATAAAAATATAACTGATGTGATTGTAGCAAAAAATAGAAATGGACCAACAGGAACTATTCCAGTATATTTCCATAAAGAATATGTAAGATTTCAAGACTTAGCAAAAGATTAATAAGGAGAGTAGATTATATGTGTAAAAAAGCAAAAAGTGACTGTAAAAACGTGCAGCAGAAATATTAGGTAAATCACAGCAATTTGTTCGAATCGGACTACAAAGAAATATCTTACCATTTGGAATAGCTATGCAGATGCCAGGTAAAACAACTTATACCTATCACATATCGCCTAAAAAGTTATGCGATTACGCAGGCATAAAAGAAGAAGATTTATAAGTGAGGTTTTTACTATGACAAATCGTATTAATCCTAATCCAAACTACTATTCATTGGCAGCAAAAAAGAGACAATAGGAAGTTGAAGAAAGAATGGCATTATTGAATAAAATTAAGGAAGACGCCGATAAACATAATATGAGTTATGGAAAATACAAAGAGAAATTAAGAAAACAAGGTTTATTATAATGGAAAAAGTATCCAAAATGAGGAAATTTTTATGAATAAAATTAAAAGAATTATACTAAATTTTATATCTGAAGAAGATGATCTTGTATGTTTTTTTATGTGTTTTCTAGGTAAATGTATAATAATTTGTTTAATTGTTTATATATTTTATTCATCTATTATTGATATATATGAGAGTTATTTAGATTTTAATTTTTCAAAACAAAATATAACTGAGTATTATCAAAAAAATAACACTTATCCTACAGATATTAATCAATTAGACAAAGAAAATTTAGTTACTATAAATGGCGATATGTATATATATAACAAAGATACAGACCATTTAATCGAATATATCCCTGTTATTAGTGAACAAGGAAAAATCATTAATTTTACGGTAAAAATATATGATATCAACTGTAATTTTATTACAAAAAAAAATTATAAAAGTGAGGACCTTAATTCATGAACAAAGTAATATTATCAGGACGCCTTGTGCGTGATCCAGAACTACGTTATACACAGACAGGAAAAGCGGTGGCAAGCTTTACTTTAGCTGTGAACCGTAGGTTTAGTCATAATCAAGAACAAACAGCAGATTTTATTCCAATCGTTGTTTGGGATAAATTAGCTGAAGTATGTAGTAAACATTTATTTAAGGGCAGTCAGGTTCTAATTGAAGGTCGTATGCAAGTTCGCAACTACGAGGCTCAAGATGGAAGTAAACGCTATGTTACAGAAGTTATCGCTCAAGAACTTGAGTTTATGGGAGCAAAACCTACAGCCGTAACTACAGAAAATAAACCACTTTCTACACAAGCTCAAAGTTTTGGTAGTGAAGTACCAGAAGATGAAGAAATACCATTTTAAACATAAAAGGGAGCGATACAATCGCTTAACAAAAATACAGTAATTAGTCAAATTATAAACATCTTAGAGAATAAGAAAAATAAAGAATTGAAATCGTATATTACAATGTTTTGTTGTCAAATATAAATTTTGTCCGAATCGGACAACTAAAAGTGAGGTATTTTTATGACAATCAAAGAAATTAGAACATTTGCTGAGGAAAAAGGATTTACTTTGCCAATCAAAGCCACCAAAGAAGTATTGATTCATACCATTCAATCCTATGAAGGTAATCAAGCTTGTTATGCAACCAAAGTTTGTGATAATTATAATTGCCTATGGTCTAAAGACTGCATAAAAGCTATAAAAAATAAAAAAGCCATGAACAAAAATTCATGACTTTCTTATGATTAACCACTAATACTAAAATAATAATATTTGTTATTATTTTAGCATATTTTTATAAATATAGAAAGAAGTTTTAACATGATAACATACAGTTTTATAAATTTAAAAGGTGGAGTAGGAAAAACTACTATTTCCACAAATACAGCATATATATTAGCAAGTGCTGGAGCAAAAGTTTTATTTATTGATAATGATAAACAAGGAAATGCAAGTTATTTCTTTAATGCTAAAGATAAAGAAATAACATTAGCTGATGTATTTTAAATCATGATTTAGATATACAAAAAGCAATTTATCCAGCTAGAAGAATGCAAGAAGGCTTTATAGATATATTACCTAGTAATATGACTCTATTACCACTTAATATGAAGCATACAGAAATCAATACCGAAGATAAAACGTTTATTTTGAAAAATGCTTTAAAACCTGTAGAAGATAAATATGATTTCTGCATAATAGATAATGCTCCAGATATTAATTTCACAGTATATAATGCATTAATTGCTACTAATCAAGTAATTATCATAACAAATCCAGATGATTATGCAAATAATGGCGTAAATGAAATGGATATACAATTTCAAAATGTCTTAAAGGATAGACAGTTATATGATGAAAGCTATAATGAACATGATCCACAAAATAATTTTATTTTACGAGGAGCATTGATGAACAAATATATTACAAATACCTATAGTAAATCTCAATCTAAATATAAATTTTTCAAAACAAATATAAATTTGGTTAATAATTATGCTTCAAACAAACGATTATTTGAAGCTATAAACTTGAGAAAAAGTATGATTGAATCATCTCCACGTTCATTATTTGCAAGACAAATGAATAAATTTGTAGATGAATTATTATATGATGAATAAAAATCAAATAGAAAAGTTGTCCGATTCGGACAATTTTTCATCTCAACATAATGAGGTGTTTTCATGGCAATAAAAAATATAAATATGGCAAAAGTATTTTCATCGGCAAATACTAAACAATCCTTAAGACTGGTTTGTGATTATATAAACGCCGACGAACTAGAAGTAAATCCAGAAAATGAAATCATTTATGGAAAACTAAACATTGATGATTTAAAAGCTGAAATCATTAGAAGTGGAGGTGTAAAAAACCCTATAGAAGTTATCAAAAAGAATGATAAGCTTATAATTATCTCTGGTCATAGAAGACAATTAGCAACGTTACAAGCTTTTAATGAAGGCAAATTATCTTCTAAAAAAGTACCATATTTCATAAACGACACTATCAAAAGTCTTGATGATGAAAAAATGGCTATTATTGGTAGAAATACCCAAAGGGAAAAAGATTTTAAAACCAGATTTAAATGAAATAACTATATTAACAGAAATATTATCCAAAGAAGTCCAAAATGAAAAAGGACGCTTTAGAAAGAATATTGCTGATAGAATAGGTATTTCTGAAGCCGAATTACAAAGATATTGGGACTACAAAAAGTTTTGTCCCGAGATAAAAGAAGCTATTCAAGATGAAAATTCTACACTTACTTTTTCTAAAGCTGCTGAACTTAGAGGATTAAATGAAGAGGAACAACATAAAGCTTTAGAGATAATTAAACAAAAAAATGATATATCTACTATGGAGCTTAGAAATTTAAAAAAATCTATTAAAGAGGGATATAATGCAAATGATTTAGCAAAAGATTATACTCCTAAACAAAAAGAAACATCTAAAAATGAAAAAGATAATAAATTAACTAATCAAGATATAGAAAAAGAAAAAGTAGTTACAAAGGTTCAAGAAAATGTAGATACTATAAAAAATAGTGAAATCAAAAATGATATTAATAATATTAAAAATAATAATGAAGATATAGAAATAAATGCTATAGAAACTTGTTTAAGTATCCTAAATAGTAAGAAAAATGAACTAGATAAGCAACTAGACACAATAAATGATGATGAACAGGGATTAAATATATTAGCAGTTATGGATTACTTGAACAAACTAATAGTTAATTGTCAAAAAGATTTAGATATTAAAATAGAAAGAGGATATATTCATGAAAATGATAGAGAGGGTGATATTTAGAGCTAAAGCAATTAGTAAAACTAATAAGTGTATCTATGTAAAAGGGTCTGGTTTTTATCAAAATGATAAAGGTCATGCCTTTATTTATGGTTATGACAAAAATAAAAAATTTAATAAAGTAGAAGTATTAATATCTACTTTAAAAATTTACCATATGTTTGAAAAACTTTAGGTAGGTAAACTTAAGAGGAGGACTAAGATGGAAGAAAAAGTAATAAAAGTTAAGGAAATTGTTCCACCAAAAGACTATAATCAGTTAAAAACAACAGTAAAAGCACTACGAAAAGAGAATGAAAACTTAAGAAAATTAGTATCTGAAGGAAATTTTAGTGACTTAGAAAATATGGTCACTAGCTGTAAAGTATATTTAGGTAGTAAGTGTAAAGCTATAGCTTTTGAGTTTAATACTTGCAAATATAGCAGAAAAAATAGGCAAAATTTACTTGATTTAATTGATGTTTTGGAATCTTCGACAAAACAATTGAAAGATTTATTATGAATAATATAGGCGAAAAATAAAATGGTTAAAGAGAACAAAAATCTTAACCAGAGAAGAATTTGCAGATATATTATTAGTAAATCCATCTACTATTCGTAAATGGGAAAAAGGAAAAATGACACCAAGAGAGTCAAATATAATAAAAATATGTAGATTTTTTAAGATTGACAAAAATTTTTTCAATGATTAAATGATTAGAGGTAATTGACATGATTATAATAAAATTAAAAGATAAATATCTAATAGAAATAGATAAATTGAATGTTATTTTACAGGATAAAGAAATAAATTATAATAAATACTATATTATTAAAAGTACTGTAAATAAATTATTAGAAATTGAACGATTAGAATTATTGTTACAGATAAAGAAAACTAAAAATAAATTTAGTAATTATATTGATGAATTAAGTAACATAAAAACATTAAAGCAATTTTTAGAAAATATTACATCTTCATCAAAAGATATTCATGAATTAATATTAAAATTAAAAACACATATAAGGTAATAAAAGGTAATATATGTTAATTAAAGAGGAAATATTGAAAGATAGATTAACTTTATTTTTTGATACAAATACTTATAATATAATAAATACTAAACAAAAAGAATATATACAAACACACAAGAAAAATCCTTTGATTTACAAGATAAGGTATAGGCAATTATGCTTATGCCTTGATTTTAATTTAATTGATCAATTTTTACAAAGAATGCCAGCTAAATATCAAGCGGTTTTAAAACTTAAGTATGAGCAAGGATACACTTTAGCTAAAATTTCATTACGACTAAATATCAGTAAATCAGGCATAATAAAAATTAATAGAAAAATGACTGATTTACTGATGAATATAATATTTTGCGACATAAAACAATTATTTATGGAAAAATTAAACTATGAAATGTTTATGATACTTTTAAATATGCTTTCTTCTTTAAGATATAAACTTAGAGAAGAAATTTCTTTTTTTACTAAGAAATAATATATATGTAGATACTAGCTATGATTATCTAAAAAATCTCTATAAAAAAGAAAAATTATTGCTAAAAATAAATGATATAATTCTTAAAGAAATAAATTCGATGAATGAATTAGAACAACAAATAATATTTTATAAAAAGCAAAATCCATTCATTAATTTTAATCTAGTCGCTGAAAAATATCATATTCCTCTGCATAAAATAAAAAAGATACTTTATTCATTTAGACAAAAGGTCATAGCTAAAGTTTTAGATTTAGCTGATTAAATGTGTTCGAATCGAACACATTTGTCATTATAAAAGATAAAAGAGTAGATTGCATATCTATACAACCTACTCTTTTTATAAAATTTTATTTATTTAGTTGACGATTAATCTCTATTACTTTATCTAAACTTAATCCTGTTCCACTAGCAACTGTATTTACATCTACACCTAATTTTAAAAATTTGATTGCAGTTTCTAATTTTTCTTCAGCTTTAGCTTCTCGTTTAACTCTATTGAATTTAGTTGTTTCTTCTCGAATAGCATCTTCTCTTTGCTGATATTCTCTATATTTTAATATCGCTATATTTTAATTTAGGAAGTTCTAAAAAGTGCATGGTAATACAATCTGTTAATATTTTATCTGTATTATCTAATTTAAATCTTGCTACATTATGCCAGGTATCAATATCATCAAATAGGCTAAAATCCAATAAATTTATACCAATTACAGGCTTTAATGTTTCATAATCTTGACCTTTTACCATTTGTTCTGAAAACATTCTAGATATATAAAACATTGAACGTTTTGGCATATAATTTTGTCTTGATACCTGTAGTTCGATATTTACAAACGCTTTATCATCAACACTTGCTTTAATATCTAATATTGCAAGTTTACCGTCTTTCGTTAATGGATTATATTCAGGATTTAAAAATTCAACTTTTTTAAACGCATTTTCTTCTGTTCTATTTAATATAAGATTTAAAAATCTTAGAGTTAAATCACTTCTTTTATCATCTCCCATTAACCTTTTAAAGAAATAATCATTCAATCTGTTTAGTGTTCTTCTTTTCATTGTCTGCACCTCTTATTTATTATATCATTATTTATTGTTTATAGATATGATAAGCTAAATGCTTATCATATCTAATCTTATAACTAAACTAAATCCTTTCAATGTAAAAATTAGGATAATATCCCCTTTTCCCTTTACAATATACAAATTTGAATATATCTACTAATTCATCAAAATCTGTAGTTGCATATTTTCCCAAATAAACATCTTGAAAAACTTTTGTATCAAAATTTAATTTAGCAGGAATTAATCTTATAATTTTTCCTTGATTATATTGATTTCTTGCAATATTTTTATTAACTCTAATCACAACTATCTTCCTTTCTATCTTGCGACTATTTTTTTGTTGCTTTTCGCACGTCTTTAGATAATGGCAGAAGGGAAAAAACAAGGGTAGCGAAGCTATTCATTTTACCCTTGCTTTTTGGAATGAATGGCATTATAGTGCGAGCAGAAAAGCGACAAAAAGTTATTTTATCATTGTTTTAAAATTTAATCCGCAGGATTATTTTTATTCATTTACTATATTTATTTTG
>ENA-OQAY01000481-OQAY01000481.1-human-gut-metagenome-genome-assembly--contig:-NODE-481-length-11369-cov-0.590464_pt1 | contig 11369 bp, 10 predicted proteins | sample MGYA00242740_ERZ504537 | MGnify/ENA primary metagenome ERZ504537 (study PRJEB26092, sample SAMD00036272) | human gut metagenome | host: Homo sapiens | study: EMG produced TPA metagenomics assembly of... | reverse complement strand
TATTTATCGTACCGGATTATATCCTTGGCTCCCGGCATCCATCTCAGAAAATCCGGAAAAGCATTGGGAACAATGACATTCACCGTTTTTTCCTGTGATTCTAAAAAATGCCATAATCCTAATGAGGAGCCAATGGCATCACCATCCGGTGACACATGGGTAACAATAACTATTTTATCAGCTCTTTCAAACCATTTTTCGGCATGGTCTATATTAGCCTGTGCAATTACTTTTGATAACATATTCAATCTTTTTCTTTTGAAATGGCAAATTTACAAATTAATTCTTTATTCACAGAAGAATACGGTAAGAACCTTTCGGAGATATATCAATATAATCCAATCCCAAACCTCTACACTCGTCCTTTAACAAATTCAATCTATACCCACCGAGCGAAGCATCCAGTATGACCTTCCTTATTTTAAATATTTTTTGTAATGGGGCAATTTTTCCTTTAAAACCTTTACACAAGTACATATAATCAATATCCAACAAACAATCAACCGATCTGCTCCGCCAGCGGTTATCCACCAAAACACATATATTCATACCTTTATAATGATAAATGCTATCCTGTTGCCAAACATCTTTTTGAGGGGAAACTTTTACTTGCGAATGGGCCAGGATTAACTGAAAAGACTCCTCTTTCATATAATATAGACAACCTGAAAATCCTATAAAAAAATTGATTCCACACAAAACAGTAATCAACAATTTCCGTGAAGGAGATAACAGATAAGATAATAACACAAATAATAATACATAAAGAATACCAACCTGAAACAAAGACAAATGTATATCGCCGGAATGTGATATAGGCAAATCCCCCACCCATTGCATACTGTTATTCAGCAACCACAACACCCCGTTCAATCCTTTTACCACCCATATATGCAATACCGTAAAAGGAGACAACACAAAACTTGCTACCGATCCATAAATTATAACAAATACTAAAGGTGCCACTATCAAATTGGCCGGTAAAAAACAAACAGGAAAATAAGCGAATTTATAAATAACCACAGGAGCTGTCCCTAACTGTGCCGCCAGCGAAACCGCCACTATCCCCCAAATATAACGAGGTACAGGGTGACGCACCCGCCAATACCGGGAAATGACAGGATAAATAAACAAAATTGAAAGTACAGCCAGAAATGACAACTGGAACCCGGTATCAAAAAGATAAAAAGGATTGTAAAGCAGCATAAAGAATGCCGCTATAGCCAAAGTATTCAATGACAAAGTCCGTTCTCCTGCCGCACGTGCACTGTCATTAACATACACATTACCACCGCCCGTATAACCGAGGGAGGCAAGCCCACTAAAAAAGCAAATGTCCATAACAACAACACAATAATGCCACACTTTACCCATCGCAGCAGGCAACTTCTATCCAGCGGACGCAATATCCAACACAATAATCCCCACAAAACAGCTATATGCATTCCTGACAAAGCCAAGATATGGCTCACTCCCGCCACTTGATAAGTTTCACGTAAATCCTCACTCAGTTCCTCCTTATAGCCAACAGTCAAAGCCGACAATACGGCAAATTCATCTCCCGAGAATCCCCACTTCCGATAACTGTTCAGTATTTTCTCTCTCCATACACCTGTCCGCTGTTTCCATGTCAATGCCGATTTCTTGCCTGTCCATTGCCAATACCCCGGAAAGATTACGGCCGTTCCGCTAATTTGCTGTCTGAAAAGATAAGCCGCATAATCAAATTCTCCCGGAATCACCTCTCTTTCAGGAGTCGAGATACGTGTATAAAAGTTCAAATGGTCTCCACATCGTAAATTTACAGAAAGACTATCTTTCATAATATAGACTAGTATCATACGATTAACAGGAACTATCCCCCTCTCAGACATTTCTTTATCTATCCGCAATTTACAGAGATATGTTTTTGCCTTTTCTTGTGGAACATCCACTATCACCCCTTGATACATATTCTTCCCTGATGACCATTCATAGTCCACCCGTTGCCATTTTTGCTGTAGCAACAATGCCCCTACACAAAATAGAAACATAAAAACCATGCCTCCAAATAACCATCGGGAAAGGTAGCCTTGCCATTTCATCAATACAATCAAGCCAATCAAGCACCCCAATATTCCCGTGCCAGAAACAAGCACAGGCAAGGCGCCTTGAAAAAATGATCGGATACAAAAATTCCGGCGACTAGAGGTATAGTCAACCGGAACATGGAACAAGGCTTTACAGCCGCTATATTTCGCACTTTGGTTTTAAGTTCAAAGAGATTTCAACCGATGTATCATGTCTGACATATCAGGAGCTTTGAACACAGCATTTCCTGCCACCAGCACGTCTGCACCAGCCTCTACAAGCTGTCTGCCAGTTTCCAGGTTCACCCCCCCGTCAACCTCTATCAAAGCCCGTGAACCTGTATGCGTTATCAATTCACGTAATTCCCTCACCTTATCCAAAGTATGTACAATAAATTTCTGACCACCAAAACCGGGATTCACACTCATCAGCAACACCATATCCACGTCACGGATAATATCGACCAACATAGCCACAGGAGTAGACGGATTCAATGTGACAGCCGCTTTCATTCCGGCATCCTTTATTTGTTGCACCACTCTATGCAAATGTACACAAGCTTCATAATGCACATTCATCATCATTGTTCCCAAATCTTTCACTTCTTTAATGAATTTCTCGGGATTAACAATCATCAAATGTACATCCAAAGGTTTTTCACACAACTCGGCTACATATTTCAATACAGGAAAACCAAAAGAAATATTCGGTACAAACACACCATCCATTATATCAATATGCAACCAGTCGGCATCACTACGATTTATTTGTTCTATGTCTGCCTGTAGATTAGCAAAATTGGCAGACAATAAAGAAGGGGATATCAGAGGTCTATTCATGGTTCACTGTTCTTATTCTTTTTATACAGAACAAAGATAACCATATTTTATATAAGAACAGTGAAAAAATTCATTTTATTTCGGCAAAGTAAACCGCACACCCAACTGTATATTAAAATTAAAAGGATGTTCTTTGCGAATCGTATTTACATTACTGCCGTCATCAAAGTAATAAACAACTCCCGGCTCCGCATAAATACCCAATTTCTCTGTAATCTTAAACTGCGCACCTGCCGCTGCGGACAAAGACCATTGCAAAGGTTTCACTTTGACATCTTCTTCCCCTCCCGAAAATTGTTCATCTTTTCCTGCATTTGATGTAGAAACACTGCCGATAATGCTTCGCTTTCCAGATACACATTTTTCTACCGCTCCACCTGCCGAAGCATACACTTCAAACCGCTTGTTACTCCATATATTCCGGTTCACTTTCAAAGGAATACCCACATAATGCAGTTTCTCTTCCCAGCCATAATTGTTTTTTTGAGTTCCCGAACGTGTTTCGGATGAAAGCTGGGTATAAGTCACCCCCAGTTTCTACAGCCCAATCATCACTTAAATCAAAACGAAGGGAAGCTCCAAAAGTAACAGGCATACGATATTTTATATCAGACTGCGCATTCTGTCCTTCCGACAAGTTATTGAACTGAACCAGCTTATCAATTTCAGCCCTTGTTTCCACTCCATAAGCACTATTCATTGTTGCGTTCCTTGCACCATTAGGCAAAGGCAAATATCCATCCATACTAGTCGAGGATGAAAAGGTTCCATTACCGGTAGAAAGTCCTATCGACCAGTTTCTGTCCTTCTTTCTATGAGGAGCCACATAAGCGTAATTCGTTTTGGCAGCCGAATAGGAAGATCTGCCGGCCTGTTTCTGTTGTTTTTGTTCCACTATAACAGATTCCTCTTTTTGCTCTTCAATATAATTTTCCTCTATCTGTATCTCTTCTACCTCTTTATTTAGCAAAACCTCCTGTTCGGCGGCTAACGCCTTTGCCGTAACAGACCGAACAACTTTTACATGTTTCTTTTCCTCAGAACGGGCAGCAGGAACTACTAAGGCCATAGGTTGCTCAGGAGTGATTGATCCCGGCACCAACTCATCGGGTTCGTGCATTACATTCAACTCTGCCGACTGTTTCTCCAAATAGTTTGCAGAAGGTGACTGCCAAAACCATACAGTCAATGAAGACACAACCACTAACAAAGCAACAGCTGCTGCAGCCTGCCAGCGGCGCCACATCGGAATTACTTTCGGAACCGTATCCAGTTCCTTTTCCAACTGTTCCCAAAGATCAGCAGGAGCCGGTTCCGAATAGCCTTCCATCCGAGTGCGGAAATTTTTTATCCATTTATCTTTTTCTTTCATTCCTATATCCTCTTTCTATAATCATTTATTTTTTTCATTAATAAGGTTTTGGCTCTATATAATTGAGACGATGAAGTATGTTCTGTAATTCCTAGCATTTCAGCAATCTCCTTATGTCCCTTTTCTTCTAATACATATAAATTAAAGACCGTTCTATATCCATCCGGAAGTTCTTTAATGAATTGCATTAAAACAGATTGGGGTATTTGCTCAAAATCATCCTCATCTCCATCTATCACATCGGGTAACTCTTCGACTATCACTTCCTGATTGGTAGAAGCTTTCTTGCGAAGATAGCCCAATGCTTCATTTACCATAATACGTGCCAGCCATGCTTTCAATGACCCCTCTCCTTTATAAGTAAATTGACTGAATGAACGAAATATATTCAAAAATCCATCATGTAAGACATCCTGTGCCACTTCCCTATCACCTGTATAACGAACACAAATGGCCATCAATTGCCCGGCATAACGCTCATACAATTGCTTGCGTGCAAGGTTATCGCCCTTGCCGCAACGTTCCACCAATTCTGTTTCATTCATTGTTTGTGACACTTCTTTATTGAATAAATGATAAGACTGCAAAAATACTGCATCCGGAAGAATAAAATTTTTGCTTAAGCAGATTTAACATTTTTACAAGCAGTAAACTTACTATCTTCGCATTTAAGCGATAGAAACAATTCTAGAAACAGAAAATATGAGAAAATATAAAGCGACAGTTCTTGTAATAATTATGGTAATGCTGATTCCATTTACTCAGTCTTGCCTGAATGACTATGATGATGACATCTACGACATACAAGCAGAAATGCCTTTTAACGCCGCTTTAGCAACCGTAGTAACTCCCAGTGAAGTACCCGGTGAAGCAGTGATAGAAAGCGATAATGATGGAATCGCATACGTAGTGAATCCCGATAAATTAACACGTTTTGAAACAAATAATCCGGGACAACGTATTTTTTATACCTATATAAATGCAGCCAATCCGACCGGAGATGCAAGTAAGAAAGGACCTTTTATTTCTATAGATTACTTGCAGAAGATCTTAACCAAACCAATGGATACACTAAAAGAAAACGATGAAGATATTTACGGACATGATGGAATCAACCTCATCACTCCCATTATGGGTAAGACACACCTGACCCTTATGTTCCAAATATTAGGTTTCAACTCTAATATCAAACATCGGATCAGCCTTGTAGCCACAGAAGGAACTGTTCCTGACGCAAACGGATATATGGCTGTAGAATTACGCCACAATGCCGAAGGTGACAGACAGGAATATCCGAGTTCCGGTTATGTATCCTTCCCTTTATTGGATGTTCCCGGATATAAAGAGGGTAAGCTACAAGGATTTAAAATAAAAATGAATACCATTAACAATGGCGAAGAAACCGTTACAGTAAGTTATAATAAAAGTAAATCTACAAACTTTCCGTTCATACAGAAAGATATATCCAACACAAAAATTAAATGATTCTTAACAACTCCTTGTCTGTCTTATTGTAACGAAAAGGCTGTATCCGAAAATCTTTCGATACAGCCTTTATCATTTATACCGACTTATAGTGTACTAAGATTATACCGTTAATACATCAGCAACACACATACTAACGTATCATTTATTCCACCTTATTATTATCCGAAGTTCTGTAGCCTCTCAAAAAATCAGCCACATTCATACGTTTCTTTCCTGCCAGCTGCAAAGTAAGCACATTAATAAAACCATCTTTTACAGCCACCTGAAAATAGGTCTTCATATCCGTACGGATATCGCCTATATTCATCTCATGGGAAGCAAAAACTTTCTCCGTTTCATATATTTTCAAAACCTGACGTGTTCCATCAGCCACACAAAGCTCGGTCCATGCAGCCGGATAAGGAGATAGCCCACGAATAAAGTCATAAATCTGCTTCACACCTTTATTCCAGTCTATACGGCAGGTCTCTTTAAATATTTTCGGCGCCGGGCGCAATTCCGTTTCCTGCCGGATCAAATTTTCCTGAGGAACAGGTTTCACACTTCCATCCAAAATAGCATCCACGGTTTCCAAAACCAAATCTCCCCCCCAAATACATCAGCTTATCATGTACTATTTCCACATTATCCGTATCAGCAATAGGAACGCGCACCTGTTGGATAATCTCACCGGTATCTATCTCATGTTTCAAGAAAAAAGTCGTAATACCAGTTTCCGTATCTCCGTTTATCACCGCCCAATTTATAGGAGCAGCTCCTCTATATTGAGGTAATAAAGATGCATGCAAGTTAAATGTGCCCAAACGCGGCATATTCCATACTATTTCGGGAAGCATACGGAAAGCAACTACAATTTGTAAATCGGCTTGTAAAGACCGGAGTTCCTCTACAAAAGCCTCATCCTTCAATTTCTCCGGCTGAAGTACCCTCAGACCTTGAGAAACAGCATATTCTTTCACCGGACTAGGTTGCAGCACACTGCCATGTCGTCCCATCGGTTTGTCGGGCATAGTTATCACACCTACTACATTATAGCCTCCTTCAACCAATCTTTTCAGGCTCTCCACCGCAAAATCGGGAGTACCCATATATACGATCCGCAAATCTTTCTTTTCCATATACTTACATTATTTAATCTTCAGAGAAATCAACCAATACCTGCCGGTACGAATTAAATATTTTCGACTTTGGAAACAAACCCTTTGTATTTTCCCTCTTCATCAATCACAGGCAGGTTCCAGGCCTTTGTATCATCAAACTTCTTCATCACTTCTTCCATTGAATCAGTAACATTGATCCGTGCCGGAGGAGAAATCATAAATTTTTTCTACCTTGAAACGATGGTATAATCCTGACGGAACATAATATTACGGATATCATCCAATACCACAATGCCCAAAAGTTCTCCATTGACATCCACTACCGGAAACAAATTGCGTTTAGCCTGCGAAATGACTTTAACCATTTCACCTAAATCCATATCAGGACGCACTTTCTCAAAATCAGTTTCAACCACACTGTCAATATTCATCAAAGTCAATACGGCCTTGTCTTTATGATGTGTTATCAATTCACCTTTCTTAGCCAAACGCATAGAATAAATACTATGTGGCTCGAATATCATAATGGTAAGATAAGAACTGACAGATACCATCATCAGCGGAAGGAACAAATCATACCCACCAGTCAATTCTGCAATCAGAAAAATACCTGTCAGCGGAGCATGCATTACTCCCGACATCAATCCCGCCATTCCCAACAAAGCAAAATTTTTCTCCGGAATATAAGGACCTATATGCAGTTCATTACAAAAATGAGCGAAGATGAACCCGGTGATACACCCCAAGAACAAACTGGGAGCAAAAATACCCCCACAACCACCACCGCCATTCGTTGCACTGGAAGCAAAGACTTTGAAAAGTACAATCATGGCCAAATAAACGAGTAACAAATTATCGAACCCATAAAAGATAGAGTTATTCATTACTGTATTCCAGTCATGATTGGTTACGCCATTCAGCAATAAATTAATAGTATCATACCCTTCACCATATAATGGAGGAAATAAGAAAATCAATATGCTCAGCATTGCACCGCCTATAGCCAGCTTGATATACGGATTATTATATCGACGAAATATATTCTCCACAGAATTCATAGCCCGCGTAAAATACAAAGAAACCAATCCGCACGCAATGCCTAACAGAATTGCCGAAGGAATGCGCTCCATCAGAAACGGTTCATCCATATGGAACTTGAACATGGCATCGGGACCGGTAAGAATATAAGAAACAGTAGCTGCCGTGACACAGGAAACAAGAAGAGGCAACAATGATGCCATCGTCAAATCAATCATCAAGACTTCCAAAGTAAAAACCAAGCCTGCAATAGGAGCCTTAAAAATACCGGCCACAGCACCTGCCGCACCACACCCCACCAACAGCATCAGGGTCTTATGCTCCATCTTGAATACACTTCCCAAATTAGAACCGATAGCCGATCCGGTCAACACAATCGGAGCCTCTGCACCTACGGAACCACCAAAACCGATAGTAATGGCACTAGCTATCACAGACGACCATGTATTATGCCGCTTGATGCGGCTTTGACGACGGGATATGGCATATAATATTTTCGTCACCCCATGACTGATGTCATCTTTCACAATGTAACGAATGAACAATCCGGTAAGAAAGATTCCAAAAACCGGATACACCAAATACAACCAGTTGACTCCTGTAGAATCAAAATTTTCAGTCAGAAATTCCTTGATCCATTCTACTAGAAACTTCAGAAACCATGCGGCCAATGCCGTAAAATACCAGCAAGAAAACTTAATATAAGAATAAAGTGTTTCTCTCTTATCTTCTTTTCGCGCCATAAGATAAAGCGCTGTAACCAACTTTTCTTATTTTCATCTATAATTGCGTCCATTCCTTTTTTTACTCTCTAATAATCTTCACTTCTCCCCCTTTACCCAGTTTGATAATGCTGGATGGTTTGGGATGCCCCACTTCATCTTGTCTATACTCCACAATATAGTCTACAGCTTGTTTTACTTCTTCACTGATTTCACTGAAGTTGGCAGGTGAAGGCTGACCGCTGATATTGGCAGAAGTCGACACAATAGCTTTACGAAACCGGAAACAAAGTTGTTTGGAGAATTCCTCAGCCGTAACACGAATACCAACACTGCCATCCTCAGCCAGCAAATTCTCTGCCAGATTACGTGCCCCATCATAAATAATAGTCAATGGTTTTGTGGCAAACTCAATCAAATCCCAAGCTACCGCAGGTACATCACTAACATAAAAATTTACTTTTACCGTACTGTCCACCAATACAAGCATCGCTTTACTATCAGCACGCTTCTTTATATCATAAACTCGTTTTACCGCCTTCGGATTAGTTGCATCACAACCTATTCCCCAAATAGTATCAGTAGGATAAAGAATCACTCCTCCCTTCTGCATCACTTCACAGGCTTTCTTCAAATCCTCTCTAAAATCTTCGTTCATATCGTTTTTTATTATTTGGTTCTCATTTCAACAAGTTGCAAATGTAGCAAATCCTCTTGATAATGACGAGTTAAACTTGAAAAAAAGAAAACTCTCCAATATTCTCTGCTATAGCCAAATATAAAAAAGTACTATTTCCCAAAACAGAAACAGTACTTTTCTATTTTAGCCTAGCAGGCTTCATTTAAGTCCCCATAATAATCTAATTATCATTGTAACTTTTCCCCTTGCCTATCTTATTTGCCTATCCTAAACCAATCCACATCAGTCCAACCGCCATCATTCGTTTGAATAGACGGACGAGTACAAAATAAACCTGTTTTAGCACCAATCCATCTACCTTCTTTCACTCGGAACGGAATACCTAACGATCTATAAGTCATTCCATCCATACTATAACTAAATTTACACATCACCACCAAATCATATCCTCCTTCATTACCAGCATTTTTTCTGTCCATTGTGGAGAATGTTGATTTCAGATAAACCGTATTCCCTTCCAAAGAAACGGATGCATTGGTTTTTTCCAGACTACCCCGGTCAGCCTCATCACACACAGACTGAGACAGTACCAGCCCATCTTTAGTATTCTCCACGAACAATCCTGCATAATCCAATCCCATTACAACTAATCCTGTACGCTCACCTGTATATTTCTTAGTGGGTTTAAAAGTTAATTTAGTCGTTGCTGTAAAATTAGGAGCAGAAATCTTTTGTAACAACAAATTTGGGACATCCCATAAATTCCTATAACTATCTGTAACAGGATAAGAATAAAGACGTATATATCCATTTTGTCCATTACAAAACATCCATTTTTCGTTGATATTAGCATTCCACTGCCATTGTGGAGACAAATTCTGACTATTAAACTCATCACTTTCCTGAGGAGTACAAACAGAGTACTTTTTACCAACATCTGGTTTCTTATAGAATAATACCGGTTCTCCGCAACCATCTTCATCTTTATCTATTCCTATGACAGGCCAGTCATCCACCCATTTCATAGGCTGAAGATGAAGCAAACGACCATGTGCACCTACATCTTGAAATGTAAAAACCAGTCTTCTCCTGTAGTAGTGTCCACCCACGCCCCTTGATGAGGCCCGTTTATCTTTGTTTCTCCTTGAGTCAATACAGTTTTCCACTCATAAGGTCCATAGATATTTTTCGAACGTAACACTACCTGCCACCCAGTAGCCACACCACCAGCCGGATGGAAAATATAATAATATCCATTACGTTTATAAAATTTGGGTCCTTCACAAGTTTCATGAGCTTCATGCCCGTCAAAAATGATACGAGACTGGGTAATAGCTTGAGTTGCTTCAGCATTTAATTCACAAATGGCTATGACACTTTTAAACCGGCACGACTACCTGCATAAGCATGTACCATGTACACTCGCCCATCATCATCCCAAAGAGGCGTTGTATCAATGATTCCTTTACCTGATTTTACTAAAACCGGCTCGCTCCAAGGACCTTCCGCTCTTGAGGATTTCACCATATAAACTCCTTGATCGGGATCTCCCCAAAAAATATAAAATTCCCCGTTATGATAGCGGATGCTAGGAGCCCATACACGATTTCCATGCTGGGGAGAATTATCGTTTATGGGAGGTACGGCATAAGGTAATGCCGCACCAATGATACTCCAATTCACCAAATCCTTGGAATGTAATATTTGCAAACCGGGTAAACAACCGAAACTCGATGAAGTCAAATAATAATCATCTCCAACCCTACATGCGTCAGGATCAGAATAATCCGCATAAAGTACTGGATTTTTATAAGTTCCATCACCTTGGTCTGACACCCATACTTTTGAAACATAGTCTTGAGCAGAAACTAATCCTCCGCTCATTCCCACCAAGTAAAAAGCTATAATATATTTCTTCATTATTTATAACCTGTATTTTGAGTAAATTCCGTTTTATTTTCAATAGCGTCCAAGAATGTCTGAGGGAATGGACGTACCCAATGATGTTCATCCACATTTGCAGCATCAGGATTACACTTTTTTATTCTTTTTACAAACTGTTCTTTACCAAATCGTTTCAAATCAAACCAAACGCAACTG
>ENA-OQAY01000479-OQAY01000479.1-human-gut-metagenome-genome-assembly--contig:-NODE-479-length-11405-cov-0.817432_pt1 | contig 11405 bp, 8 predicted proteins | sample MGYA00242740_ERZ504537 | MGnify/ENA primary metagenome ERZ504537 (study PRJEB26092, sample SAMD00036272) | human gut metagenome | host: Homo sapiens | study: EMG produced TPA metagenomics assembly of... | reverse complement strand
CAACGTCACCGTGCGTGCGCCCGCGCTGGTCAGCTCGCCGTCCGCGGTCACGGCGGGCGCGTCAAGCGGACGGTCGATGTGGATTTCAAGCCGTTCCGGAGCCAATGCGGCGGCCATCTGCTCACCCCATTCCATCAGGATGACGGTATGCTCGCCCGGATCCTCCAATTCCTCGTCCAAGCCGAGCGATTCCAATTCGTCCAATAGCCGTCCGACCGTGTCCTGTCCGGGCGCGTAGGCGTTGCCGCCGAGCCTGTAGGCGTCGACGTGCACCAGATGCGCCGGCGAACCGTCCGCGAACCGTCCCTCAAGCTCGCGTGCGATGGTGAAGGTCGGCGAGACGATGGGCTCTCCGATGCCAAGTCCCGCGCCGAACCCTTGCGCGAACGTGGTCTTGCCGGCGCCAAGCGGACCGGACAGCAACAGCACGTCGCCTCCACGGGCAAGCTTCGCCAAACGCTCCCCCAACGCCTGCATGTCCTCGCCGGTGGCGGCTGTGATGGTAATGGTGTTGCTCATGCGGCACGTCCTTTGCGGCTGATCAGTTCGATGGACCGTTCCAAAGCATAGACCGGGTCCGAGCCATTGGTTTTGCTTTGCTCGTCGGCCCATGCGAGCATCTGGATGCATGCGCTCATGCCGCTTGACGTCCATCCGGATAGTTGCCGGGTCGCGTTCTTCAACACCCAGGGGTTCGTTTTCGCCTCGGCCGTGGAAATGGTGCCCGCACGCACCGCCGACGCCTTCGCCATCGTCCGCAGCTTCATGGCCAGCGCGCCGATAAGCGCGATCGGAGCGGTGCCCTGTTCCACGGACGATCGCATGGCGATGATCGCGTCCGCCGTACGTCCCGACAACGCGAGGTCGGCGACACGGAAGCCATCCACCTGCGGATTGGAGGTGAGATATTGGTTGACGCGGTCGAGCGTCATGGGATTGTCGTCGAAATCGAAGCATAACTGGCCGACCATGGCCGCAAGCTCGCCGGTCCTATCCCCCCAACACGGCCACGAGTTGCTGCGCGGCCATCGGCTCGACGCGGCGTTTGCGCCGTTCGAAGCATTGCATGACGAAGTTGAGTTTGGCCTCGGGCTTCTTCAGGTCGGCGACAGCGTCCTTGTACGATCCGGCCTTGGTGAGCTGCTCCACCAGACGTTTGCCTTTCACACCGCCCTCATGCTGGCAGATGACGATGCACGCGTCCGCCGGCTCCTTGCACGCCTGTCTGCAGTAAGAGACCATGGCGTCGCCCAGTTTTTCGTCCGCGTTCTGCAGGTTGGTGACGATGACGATGGCGCGATCCGCAAGCAATGATGGGCTTACCGCCTCGTCGAAGGCGTAATGGTCGGCGTTTGCCGCGTCGAGTTCGATGGTTTCCGCGTCGGGATACCGGCGTTGCGCCTCGTGTTTGAGGTCGCGCACCGTCTGGTCGTTCAGGTACGAGTCGCCTCCGTACACGAGGTGGAAGGGCGTGGTGGCTGCGGATGGTTTCGGCATACCATTCAATCTCGCTGTATCGGTGGACAAAACCGGCATGGCCTATTCCTCCCATTGCAGTTCGCGCAATGCCTTCCGAGTACGTTCCATCCACATGCGCAGCCGTTCCACAGGGTTGGCTATCAGACGTTTTCCGGGCAGATCGGGTTCCTGGACCATCATTTGTCCAAACAGCCGGTGCGTCATGATCGCGGCGGCCGCGCAGGCGGCTTCCACCACGCAGACGAGGACCGCTCCCCCGACGCCTCCGGCCCACGGTATCGTGGCCTGGCTGCCGGAACCCAGTTCAAGGGCGGTCAGTTCCATGACCGCGGTGCCCCAGGAGGCCGCACGGGCCAGTTGCAGGCCGAGCCACGGAATCAGCCATGAGACGGCAAGACTGGCCAGGCCGGCCAATGTGGCGAAACCCACGAACGGCGCCACCATCAGATTCGCCGGTATGGAGAACACCGGCAGTTCCGGTTCGATGAGCACCTGGATCGGCAGGGTGAACACTTGCGCCGCTATGGTCATGGACAGAGCCTCGGCCACGAACCGTGGCAGGACCGGTTCCATCCATGCGTTGAGGGTGTCGGCGAACAGCACGATGCCGAGCACCGCGGCGCAGGACAGGGCGAATCCGAAGCTTTGCGACATGTGCGGGCATGCCATCAGCATAGCCAATGTGGTCCAGCTCAACGACGCCATCGCCTGGCCTCGTCTGCCGATGAACAGGCATGCCGCGCCGGACAATCCCATCAAAAGCGCGCGGGATACCGAATCCGACGGAAACACGCATGCCGACAGCATGATGTACGACATGGCGACCAGCAGTGCGGTGAATCGTCGCGGCAGAAGGAAGAACGAGCAGACGGAACGCACCAATGCGGCGGTCACGGCAGATGCCGCCGCTGACCGCCATGAGATGCACGATTCCGGACCTTTGGAACGCGTCCTCCACCTGTGCGGCGTATGTGGAATCGATGTCGGTGCCATCGCCCTCGGCCGGCACGTAGTCCTGTCCGAGAACACCCAATGTCAGTCCGGGGACGAGCACTTTCCCTTGGTCGGAAAGACGCGCGGTTTGGACGAAGAACGCCTCCTGCATCATGCCGATGGCGCGCATCGGCAGGTTTGGCGGCCTGACGTGTTCGACTGTCGTGACATCGGTCAGCCACAACGGCATGGCACCGTATCGCGCTTCGGAGATGCGACCCGCGATCTTGTAGGTGCCGTCCTGTTTGAGTTTGCCGCATTCAGGCCGGTCCGCGTATATACGCGCTCGTGCCGAACTGGTTTGCCGTACGCCGTCGATGGTGACCGATGTGATGCGCGCGTCGGCACGGCAGTCGTTCGACCGTCTGTCGGAGATGACGGTCGGCGAGGTGGCGCGCGCCGTGACGACGACGGAAGCGTCGCCTTCCGCGGCCGCCCGAGAAGCCGGGTCGCGCCATTGCAGCAAATCATAGGTCAACGCGCTTGCCGCGCAAACCATCGCAGCGATCGCGCAGACCGTGACGCTCGCATGCCAGAGCGTTATCCGTCGTCGAACGGACGCCGGCAATCGTGGGAAGGGCAGTCCCGCCAGGACCGCCAGCGGTATCATGCAGGCGAGAACGGCCGGCAAAGCGCCGAGCATGCCGTCATGCGACATGCAATATGCGAAGCCGGCGTGCGCGGCCAGACTGGCCGCCCAACCGCATATTGCGGCCGGCAGCAGTCTCCAGTCTCGGCTCCCGCGCTCCCTGGTCAGCCAATCGCGTGTGCCCGTCATCTCACGCACACTTGGTCACGGAACTTCGCCAGAGTCTTCGAACCGATGCCCTTGACTTCCAGAAGCTGGTCGACGTTGTCGAACCGTCCTATCTGCGTTCGATAGTCGAGGATGCGCTGCGCGGTGACCGGTCCGACGCCTTTGAGGGTCTGCAATTCGCCTAGGTCTGCGGTGTTGAGGTCAAGCTGGTTCGATTGCTGCGCTCCGTCTTGCCCGTCATGGCTGTCCGGTGTGGACGCGTCCTGCGTCGGCCTGTTTTCTTGCGGTGCCGGCGTTTGTTCCGTTTGCGGGGCCTGTTGCGGCTGCTGTTGGGCCTGTGAGCGTATCTGCGACCGCGAATGCTGCAGTTCGCTGTAGTGGATCGTCTGTTGGACGAGCATGGTCAGGCTCGCGCACAGCGCGCACGACAAAGTGAGGATCGCCATGAGCGCGTGGAACGGGCGGAACGCCAATCGTGGCCTGTCGCGTTTCGGCCGCTCCCCCTCGTCGGGTTTGTCCGTCGGCCGGACGCCGGCGAGCTCCGCCAATGTCGGTTTCGCGTCATGCGTCTTCCGCTGCGGCATCGGTCGTGCGGGTTCGTGTGATGCGGACGGTTCGTCTGATTGCGCCCTCCATGGCCGTAAGGCTGTTGGGGCGGGACGGTTTTCGGGCATGCCCAATCCCCGCAGCCGCTTCGTGGCGGCCGGCATGCCAGTGCCGCCGTCCGCCGTGTGGATGGCACGGATGGGGTGAGTGCCGCGAAATGCAAATATGCCCATGCATCCAACATTGGAGGATGCATGGGCATACTGTCCAGCCGAAACGGCTCCTGTGGTCGGAGAACGCGGGTTATCCACATTCCTGGCGTGTCGCCATGGTGCGGAAGAACCCGCGTCCTCTTATGCGGGCCGTCTCGTCAGAAGATCATTCCGCGGGAACGATGGAGACGATCTTCGGAGCCTTGACGATGACCTTGCGTGGCTCCTTGCCGCCCAGTCGGTCGGCGACGGCTTCGAGCGCCATCTTCTCCAGCTCCTTCGGATCGATGTCCGGGGAGACCTCGAGCTTGGCGCGCACCTTGCCCTTGATCTGCACGACCGCGGTGACGGAATCCTGTCCGACGTAACGTTCGTCGGCCTTCGGCCAGTCGGCGTGCGCCAGGGATTCGGTGTGGCCGAGCTTGCTCCACAGTTCCTCGCAGATGTGCGGGGCGATCGGAGAGAGCATCAGGATCAGCGGTTCGACGGCGGCGCGCGGCACGGCGTCGAGGCTGGTCAGATGGTTGTTGAGCACGATGAGCTTGGCGATGGCCGTGTTCGGACGCATGGCCTCCATCTCGACGGTCACGTCGGCGATCGTGTTGTTAAGCAGCTTCAGCGTCTTCGTGTCAAGCTCGCCGTCGGTGACGCGCACCTCGCCGGTGGTCTCGTCGATGACGTTACGCCACAGGCGCTGCAGGAAACGCATGGAGCCGACCACGTTGCGGGTGTTCCATGGACGGGATTCGGCCAGCGGGCCCATGCCCATCTCGTACAGGCGGAAGGTGTCCGCGCCGTAGTTCTCATACATGTCGTCAGGCGTGATGATGTTCTTCAGGCTCTTGCCCATCTTGCCGAACTCGCGGTTGGCATGCTGGCCGTTCCATGTGAACGTCGGCTCGCCGTTGGCGTCGGCGGGACCTTCCACCACTTCGGCGGCCGGCACGTACTGGCCGCGGTCGTCGGTGTAGGCGTATGCCTGGATCATGCCCTGGTTGAACAGCTTGTGGAACGGTTCCATGGAGTCGACGTAGCCGAGGTCGAACAGCACCTTGTGCCAGAAGCGGGAGTACAGCAGGTGCAGCACGGCGTGTTCGACGCCGCCGATGTACAGGTCCACGCCGCCGGACTTGCCGGCGGTCTTGTTGTGGTCCGGACCCATCCAGTAGTCGAACTCGTCCTTCTCCACCATGTGCTTGGTGTCGGTCGGGTCGAGGTAACGCATGTAGTACCAGCAGGAGCCGGCCCAGTTCGGCATGGTGTTGGTGTCGCGGTAGTAGGTCTTCTTGCCGTCGCCCAAGTCGAGCTCGACCTTGACCCAGTCCTCGTTGCGGCTCAGCGGAGCCTCCGGGTTGGATTCGGCGTCCTCCGGGTCGAAGGTCTTCGGACTGTAGTCCGGCACGTCCGGCAGGTTGATCGGCAGCTGCTCGTCGGGAAGCAGGTGCGGGGTGCCGTCCTCGCCGTAGACGATCGGGAACGGCTCGCCCCAGTAGCGCTGGCGGCTGAACAGCCAGTCGCGCAGACGGTAGCTGACGGTGCCCTTGCCGACGCCGGCGGATTCGAGCCAGGCGTTGACCTTGTCGATGGCCTCGTCCACGCGCAGGCCGTCGAGGCTTAGGGAATCGCCCTTGGCCTTGGTCGCGTCGATGGAGGAGTTGATGACGATGCCGTCATGGGAGACGAACGGCGCCTTGCCTTCATAGTTGGCGAGGTCGTCGCCGGATTCCGGCAGCGGCTTGACGGTGTAGATGACCGGCAGGCCGAACTTGACGGCGAAATCGTAATCGCGCTGGTCGCCGCCCGGCACTGCCATGATCGCGCCGGTGCCGTAGTCCATGAGCACGTAGTCGGCGGTGAACAGCGGCAGCTTAGCGCCGGTGATCGGGTTGATGGCGTACAGGCCGGTGAACAGGCCGGTCTTCTCGCCCGCCTCGTCCACGCGGTCCTTGGCGGTCTTGGCTTCGGCGGCCAGACGGTACGCCTTCACGGCCTCGACCGGGGTGGCGTAGCCGCCCTTCCAATCCTCGGGGGTTTCCGCCGGCCATTCTTCCGGAACGTTCTCAAGCAGGTGGTGTTCCGGGGAGACGACTGCGAAGGTGGTGCCGAAGAGGGTGTCGGGACGGGTGGTGTAGATCTCCATGTCCTTGACGCCGTTCGGGGTCTCGACGTCGAAATGCACGGAAGCGCCGTGGGATTCGCCGATCCAGTTGCGCTGCATGAGCTTGACCTTCTCAGGCCAGTCGATGGTGTCGAGGTCTTCGATCAGACGGTGGCCATATGCGGTGATGCGCATGGACCACTGGCGCAGTTCGCGCTGGAACACCGGGAAGTTGCCGCGTTCGGACTTGCCTTCGGCGGTGACCTCCTCGTTGGCGAGCACGGTGCCCAGGCCCGGGCACCAGTTGACCGGGGACTTGGAGATGTAGGCCAGACGGAAGTCGTTGAGCACGTCGGCCTGCTCGGCTTCGCTCAGGTCGGCCCAGGCCTTGCCTTCGAAGCCCGGGATGACGCGCTTGCCGGATTCGAACTGTTCGACGAGCGTGCTGATCGGGCGGGCGCTGCCCTTGGAGCCGGACGGGTTGGTGGCGTCCTCGTCGTACCAGGCGTCGTAGATGCGGGAGAAGATCCACTGGGTCCAACGCACGTAGCCGGGGTCGATGGTGGCGAAGGAACGACGGTTGTCGAAGCTCAGGCCCATGCGGTGCAGCTGGCGGCGCATGTTGGCGATGTTCTGTTCGGTGGTGATGCGCGGATGCTGGCCGGTCTGCACGGCGTACTGCTCGGCCGGCAGGCCGAAGGCGTCGTAGCCCATGGCGTGCAGCACGTTCTCGCCCTTCATGCGGTGGTAGCGGCTGACCACGTCGGTGGCGAGGTAGCCCAGCGGGTGGCCGACGTGCAGGCCCTTGCCGGACGGGTACGGGAACATGTCCATCGCGAAGTAGGACGGGCGGCCTTCTGCGTTATGGCCCTTGCCGTCCTTCAGGTCGCCGTTGACGTTGGCGGCCCAGAAGGTGCCTTCGTCATCCCAGATCTTCTGCCATTTCTCTTCGATGCCCTGCGCCAGCTTCGCGTTGTAGCGGAACGACGGTTCGGCGGATTCGTTCGGTTGCGCCTGCGCGCTTTTCTCAGTGTCACTCATAATGCATGAAATTAGCCGCGCAACTGGACACTTCGCAAGGAATCAACCACTATTCAGGCACGTGCGCCGCCGTTATTTTTCCGATGCCGCGGACGCGCCGGAGGACGGGGCCTTGACCGTTGCCTTCGGCGGATTCATGGACGCGTCGGGCGTGTATCCGATCGACTTGCCCATGTCGGCCGCGGCCTTCTGCCACGAGCCGTCCTTGACCATGGCGCGCAATGCGGCGTCGATTTGCCCGACCAGCTCGTCCTGTCCTGATTTGACGGCGATGCCGTAGGACCAGGTGGTGTCGGGAACGTCGACGATCTTCAGATGGTCGCCTGTGTTGTTCGACGCCAGTCCGGCCGAGATCGCGTCGTCGGCGGCGACGGCGTCGGCCTCGCCGATCATCAGCGCCGTCATGCATTGCGGATACGTGTCGCGTTCCGCCACCGTCGTGCGGGTGTTTTTCGTGCGGTTGCGGATGTTGTCGTCCGCCGCGCTTCCAGCGACCGCGCATACGGTTTTATCGGACAGGCTGTCGGTCCCGGTGATTTCGGATGCGCTGTCGGAGCGGATGAGCAGCGCCTCCCGGACCGTCAGATATGGTCCGGCGACGTCGGCCTCACCATCGTGGGTCCCGTCCATGGAGAAGGAATCCACGACCATGTCCACCGTGCCGTCGGTGAGCGCGGAGGCTCGCATGGCCGGGGACAGCTGTTTGAACACGATCTGCTTTTCCGCGTATCCGAGGGTTTTCGCCACGTATTTGGCCACGTCGATGTCGAAACCGGAGTATTCGCCTCCATGCAGGTATCCAAGCCCCGGCTGGTCGGCGGCCACTCCTATCGCGATCGTCGGCCCCTGCGCCGCGCCTTCGGTCACCACGGAAACCGATGTGCCGCACGCGCCGGCGCCGGCCGCAAGTAATGCCGCGCATGCCGCCGCGGCCACGTATCGCGCTTTTCCCATCATGGACGTCACTTGAACATGCGCGACCGGGTGAGGAACCAGGTGACGATCGCCGAAAGGACCAGTGAGATGCCGATGATCACCGCGAAGCCCCATGGCTTGTCCGTGAGGGGCATGCCGAGCATGCCTTCCTGGAAGTTCATGCCGTACATGGAGAAGATCAGGGTCGGAATCGACAGGGTGATGGAGATGATGGTGAAGATGCGCATCACGTTGTTCAGGTTGTTCGACACGATCGATGCAAACGCGTCGGTCATGTTGGCGAGAACGCCGCTGTAGATGTTGGCCATCTCGATTGCCTGCTTGTTTTCCGTGATGACGTCGTCGAGCAGGTCCTCGTCCTCCGGATACTGCTTGAGCCGCGGCAGCGTGGTCAGCTTCTCCATGACGATTTCGTTCGATTTGAGAGATGTGGTGAAGTAGACCAATGTCTTGCTCAGTTCCAGCAGCATGAGGATCTCTCGGTTTTGCATGGAGTGGCGCAGCTTCAGTTCGAGCTTGTCGCTTTCGCGGTCGATGATGCGCAGGTAACGCAGGTACATGGTGGCGTTGCGGTACAGGATCTGCAGGATGAACCGGGTCTTCATGTATGTGTTGAAGCCGCGGATGGTGCCTTCCATGAACGGGTGCAGCACGGGCGTGTCCTGCATGCAGACGGTGATGATGGCGGACTGGGTGATGATGATCGACAACGGGATGGTCTCGTACCAGTCGCGGCCGCCGCGTTCCTCCACGGTAGGAATGTCCACGATGATCATCGTGTAGTCGTCCTCGACGTCGACGCGCGAGCGTTCCTCGTCATCCAGAGGGGCGCGCAGGTCGGCCAGGTCGATGCCGGTTTCCATGGACACGTTGGCGAGCTCCACGTCGGTGGGCGCCGAGAGACATAACCAGGAGCCGTTCTCCGGTTTTTGGATTTGCTCCACCTGGCCGTTAATCGTTCTGAACATTCTCAACATGTCTCTCACCCGCCTTTCGCGCTTTCCAACGTTCTATCGCTGTACGGAAGCCCGATCCGCATGCGGAACGATCGCCGGATTCCCGGCTCGCCGCATGGTCGGGCAAACAACCTCATTAAGGATAGTCCCACCGTGAGAATTTGCCGTACGGACGGCGGTGATTCCATCAAGAGTTCACTTTGGATGATGTTTTCGGCGCCGTGTATTGGATGCTTATTGGATGATCGGCTTCCACAGCGGCATGCCGGGCGCGCGCAACGATTCGGGACCGTTCTCCCAGTCGGCGAATGATGCGATGGCGGGACCTTGGTTGAAGGCGTCGAGCTTCCACTGCCATGTGTCGGGATCCGCAGGACCGTTGGAACCGCCTGTGTTGACGCTCATGCTCGTCCAGAAGGCGTTGCGCATGGCTCCGAGATTGTTGAGGTCGTCCGGATCCATGTCGAGCAGCACGGCGACGGTGGCCACGATCCACGATCCATGGCCGACTGCGAGCAGCGTGGTGGCCGTCGGATCATCGGCATGTTCGGCGATGATGCTTCGTATGGCTTGGGAGCCACGCTGGCCGGTATGCCTGCGGCTTTCGACGCCATGCTTGGTTTCGCCTCCGGTGTGGGCACGCCATGAATGGGTAGTCGTCGGCGTACTGTTCGAGGATTTCCTCGCGGGTCATGCCTTCCCATTCGCCGAAGCTGCGTTCACGCAGGCGTGGGTCGAGGGCTACGTCAAGTCCGAGAAGGTCGGCGATGGCGTGAGCGGTCTGTTGGGCGCGGAAAAGGTCGGATGATACGACGACCATGCGTCGGCTCGCGGCCGGTGCATCGTTGATTTCGTTAAGATCGGCGAGATACGCGCCCTCGTACGCGGGTTGGGCGAGTTCATCATTATGGTCGGCGATGTGCGCGACTTTCGCCCAATAGTATGTTTTGGCGAGTTCATAAGCGCTTTGGTCGGCCTGCCACCTGCCGACGATGTCGAGGGGAATGTCGATTTGGCCTTGCAGTCGTCTTGCGAGATTGTATGCGGTGCGTCCGTGGCGCAGGAAGAGTACTTCGTCGATCATGCATTTCATTGTAGCTATGCCGTGCGAGTGTGGTGAGGGTCGCCCCAGATGGCTGTGAGCGCGAATGCCGTGGTGGAGAGGGTTCCGTCGGTGAGGCATCCTGTTTCTGGCGGGCATTCGTCGTGGTTGGGGACGCGCGTTCCTGTGATGAGAAGCCGGTGGGTGTTGATGCCGTATGGGGTGCAGGTCATAAGGGTGGCCTGATCGGCGCTGGCGTCGTGTTTGTTTATCCAGGTGAAATCGTCGGGGGTGATGGTGCGGATTGTTTGCACTTGATAGGTGAGGGTTTTGCCGAGGGTGGTGGTGGTGAATTCGTCACCTTCTCGGGCTTGGTCGAGTTTGGTGAACATGAGTTTGTCGGCGAGGCCCCGGTGTGCGGTGATGACGGTATGGGTTCCCGCTCCCCCGATTGGCAGGGATGTGCCTTCCCAATGCCCTGCGCCGATGGCGAGCGTCTGTTCGCTTGTTCCGTGGCGTATGGGTAGGCTGATGCCGAGTTTCGGGTAGTTGATGGTTGCCATGACGTCGCTGGGTGGGATGACGAGTTGCCGATTGTATTCGTCGGGATTTTGCGTTGCGGGTTCGTCGTCTGTTTGGTTGCTGGTTTGGTTTGCGAGGCGCGCGTTGTAGAGTTTCGCCTGCCGTTTGCTTTCTTGGATTGCCTTGTTTGCGGTGTTGGTGATGGTGGCTGCGTACGCTTTGACGTTGGCTGCTTGTTGGATGTTGTCTTCGGCGCGCATGATCAGGGGGATGCTGATGATGAGTGCCGTTGCGGTGAGCATGGCGGTTCCCACGCACCATCGGATGATGCTGCGTTTGTTGGGCGCTTTTTTGTGCCGTGGTTTGCTATGCGGGGGAATCGCCATGTGTTGCCTATTGTCGGATGTTGGCTAGTCGTTGCTTGATCGGCACATGCGCAGCATGACGATGCCTCCTATGAAGAGGAGTGCCGCGATGCTGAAGAGCATGGTGAGGCCTGCCGCACCAGTCAACGGTATTTCGGTGATGGTACGGATGTTGGTGACGACCACGGTGTGGCTGTCGCCTTTTTTGATGAGGTTGTTGGGGTCGGATTTGACGTCGAGGCTCCACGTCATGTTGGTGTCGTCAACGTTGACGGTGACGACTGCGCTGGGCAGCATGAGCGACGAGTAGTCCTGGGGCGCTTGTGTTTCGGTGATGGTGTATTCGCCTTTGAGTCCTTGGATTTTGGTTTCGCCGGCTTCGAATGTGGTGGTTGTGGTGGTATCGCCGCTGGTGGCGAGGCGGTAGGTGCCGTTGCCGAGGGCCACGAGTTTCAAAG
>ENA-OQAY01000477-OQAY01000477.1-human-gut-metagenome-genome-assembly--contig:-NODE-477-length-11461-cov-0.957914_pt1 | contig 11461 bp, 12 predicted proteins | sample MGYA00242740_ERZ504537 | MGnify/ENA primary metagenome ERZ504537 (study PRJEB26092, sample SAMD00036272) | human gut metagenome | host: Homo sapiens | study: EMG produced TPA metagenomics assembly of... | reverse complement strand
CGGCGCAGGCGATCCCCTCAAGCCCGTCAGTGAGACCCTGCCCGGCAAGCTGCCCCAGCGCAAGCTGGTGACCACCGCTGCCGCCGGTTATTCCTCCTACGGCAACCAGATCGGCCTTGCTACCGGTCAGGTGGATGAGATCTATCATCCCGGCTATGTGGCAAAGCGGATGGAGATCGGCGCTGTTGTGGGCGCAACGCCCGCCTCCCACGTCCGCCGCGAATGCCCCGCTCCCGGCGACATCATCGTCCTGCTGGGCGGCCGCACCGGCCGCGACGGCATCGGCGGTGCCACCGGTTCCTCCAAGGCCCACAAGCTGGACAGCCTCGAGCACTGCGGTGCTGAGGTCCAGAAGGGCAACGCCCCCATCGAGCGCAAGCTGCAGCGCCTGTTCCGCCGCGAGGACGCCTGCAAGATGATCAAGCGCTGCAACGACTTCGGTGCCGGCGGCGTCTCTGTCGCCATCGGCGAGCTGGCCGACGGCCTGTATATCGACCTGAACAAGGTCACCAAGAAGTATGACGGCCTCGACGGCACTGAGCTGGCCATCAGCGAGAGTCAGGAGCGTATGGCCGTGGCTCTGGCCCCTGAGGACGTGGACAAGTTCATCGCCATCGCCACCGAGGAGAACCTTGAGGCCACCCCCGTGGCAAAGGTCACCGAGGAAAAGCGCCTGAACATGGTGTGGAACGGCAAGTCCATCGTCAACATCAGCCGCGAGTTCCTGAACTCCAACGGCGCTGAGAAGCATCAGAACGTCCACATCGAGAAGGGGACTGTCTGGCAGCCCCAGTGGGCCGGCGTGACCTTCGAGCAGAAGATGAAGAACATGGTGGGCGATTTGAACGTCTGCAGCAAGAAGGGCCTTTCTGAGCGGTTCGATTCCACCATCGGCGCGGCCACCGTGCTGATGCCCTTCGGCGGCGCATGCCAGCTGACCCCCCAGAACGCCATGGTCGCAAAGCTGCCCGTGGACGGCGAGACCAACACCTGCTCCGGCATGGCATGGGGCTACAACCCCTACCTCATGAGCGCCAACCAGTATGTGGGCGCACGGATGGCCGTCGTCGAGAGTGTGACCAAGCTGGTGGCCTCCGGCTTCCGCTATGAGGACGCCTACCTGACCTTCCAGGAGTACTTCGAGCGCTTGGCACTTCCCCGGAGCGCTGGGGCAAGCCGCTGGCTGCTCTGCTGGGCGCACTGGACGCACAGATCGGCCTCGGCATCGCCTCCATCGGCGGTAAGGACAGCATGTCCGGCTCCTTCGAGCAGCTGGATGTGCTCCCACGCTGGTGTCCTTCGCTACCGCCATCGGCAAGGCCGGCCGCGTCGTCTCCACCGAGTTCAAGAAGCCGGAGAGCACCGTCGTCCTCATCCGGCCCATCCTGGACCCCGAGACCGGCTGTCCCAACTTCTTCTCCCTGAAGGCCAACTACAAGAAAGTTGAGCAGATGATGGAAGATGGCATGGTGGCCGCTGCTTCCTCTGTGGGCTATGGCGGTCTGGCCGAGGCTCTCTTCAAGATGGGCCTGGGCAACCGCATCGGCTTCAAGATGATGAACAACATGACCACCCACGATATGTTTAAGCCCATGTACGGCTCCATCGTGCTGGAGATGGTCTCTGACGCCCCGGCCGGTGAGCTGCTGGGCGAGACCACCGCAGACTACACCTTCGAGTGCTGCGGCGACAAGCTGGATATGGCTCAGCTGCAGGAGATCTGGGAGAGCAAGCTCGAGCCCGTCTATCCCTACCGCAAGGCCGGCCCCGCCGTCGAGAAGATCAACGGCAGCCTGACCGCCCCCGCTGCGCCCAAGATCGGCGTGGCAAAGCCGAAGGTCATCATCCCGGTCTTCCCGGGCACCAACTGCGAGTACGACACCGCCCACGCCTTTGCCCGCGCCGGTGCGGACCCCGAGGTGCTGGTCATCCGCAACCTGACCCCCGCTGACGTCACCGCCAGCTGCGAGGCACTGGTCAAGGCCATCAACGAGAGCCAGATCGTCATGCTGCCCGGTGGCTTCTCCGGCGGCGACGAGCCGGATGGCAGCGCAAAGTTCATCGCCTCCTTCTTCCGCAATCCTGCGGTCACCGAGGCAGTCCGCGACCTGCTGCAGCACCGGGATGGTCTGATGCTGGGCATCTGCAACGGCTTCCAGGCCCTCATCAAGCTGGGTCTGGCCGCTTACGGCGACATCCGCCCCATCACGGCCTGCGACCCGACCCTGACCTTCAACACCATCGGCCGCCACCAGAGTATGCTGGTGCGCACCCGTATCGCTTCCACCGGCAGCCCCTGGCTGTCCAAGTGCAGCGTGGGCGACCAGCACACCGTGGCCATCAGCCATGGTGAGGGCCGCTTCGTGGCACCTCAGAGCGTGCTGGACACCCTCATCGCCAACGGCCAGATCGCGACCCAGTACGTCGATCAGGACGGCAGCCCCAGCATGGACATGAAGTACAACCCCAACGGCTCCGTCCTCGCCATCGAGGGCATCACCAGCCCGGATGGCCGTGTCTTCGGCAAGATGGGCCATTCGGAGCGCAGCGGCGAGTACCTGTACAAGAACGTCACCGGCGACAAGTACCAGCCTATTTTCGAGGGCGGCGTGGACTATTTCAAGATTTGATGGTAAAATAGGAGAAAACCTCTCCGTCATTGCTTCGCAATGCCACCTCCCCTAACGAGGGGAGGCTTTGGCATTTCGTAAAGCTTTCTCTCTTCGCCAGAGGCTCCCCTCGGTAGGGGAGCTGTCGAGCGGAGCGAGACTGAGAGGTTGAGGTTTCGTAAAACTTACCCAAGGAGGACATCTTCATGTCTCAGCATGACCGTTATATCAGCCCTTTTTCCACCCGTTATGCCTCCGATGAGATGCAGTACATCTTCTCGGACGACAACAAGTTCCGCACCTGGCGCCGCCTGTGGGTGGCCCTGGCCCGGGCCGAGATGAAGCAGGGCCTGACCAATATCACCCCCGAGATGGTGGCCGAGCTGGAAGCTCATGTGGACGACATCAACTATGAAGTCGCCATCGAGCGGGAGAAGCTGGTGCGCCACGACGTCATGAGCCATGTCTACGCCTACGGCCAGCAGTGCCCCAAGGCGGCAGGCATCATCCATCTGGGTGCCACCAGCTGCTATGTCGGCGACAACACCGACATCATCGTGATGCGTCAGGGCCTTGAGCTGGTGCGCAAGAAGCTCATCGGCGTGCTGGCAAAGCTGGCAAAGTTCGCCGAGGAGTACAAGGATATGCCCTGCATGGCCTACACCCACTGCCAGCCCGCCCAGCCCACCACCGTAGGCAAGCGCGCAACCCTGTGGGCCAACGAGCTGGTGATGGACCTCAGCGAGATCGACCACCGTCTGGCAACCCTGCAGCTGCGCGGCGTCAAGGGTACCACCGGCACCCAGGCTTCCTTTATGGAGCTGTTCAAGGGCGACGCCGACAAGATCCGCGCCGTGGATGCTTCCATCGCTGAGGAGATGGGCTTCGACAGCGAGGCCGTCATCCCGGTGTCCGGCCAGACCTACAGCCGCAAGGTGGATGCCTTCATCCTCAACGCACTGGCCGGCATCGGCCAGAGCTGCATGAAGTTCGCCACCGACCTGCGCCTGCTGGCCAACTTCAAGGAGATGGAAGAGCCGTTTGAGAAGAACCAGATCGGTTCCTCCGCCATGCCTTACAAGCGCAATCCCATGCGCTGCGAGCGCATCTGCGCTTTGAGCCGCTACCTGATGGTGGATGTGCTCAACCCCAGCTTCACCACCGGCACCCAGTGGTTCGAGCGCACGCTGGACGACAGCGCCAACAAGCGCGTTGCCATGGCTGAGGGCTTCCTCGCCGCCGACGCCATCCTGAACATCATGCTCAACGTCACCGACGGCCTCGTGGTCTACCCGAGGTCGTGCGCAGCCGCCTGATGGCCGAGCTGCCCTTCATGGCCAGCGAGAACATCATGATGCAGGCCGTGGAGAAGGGCGGCAACCGTCAGGAGCTCCACGAGCGTCTGCGCCAGCACGCCATCGCCGCCGGCAAGCAGGTCAAGGAAGAAGGTCTGCCCAACGACATGGTGGACCGCATCGCCGCCGACCCGGCCTTTGGTCTGACCAAGGAGGAGATCGTGGCGGGCCTTGTGCCGGAGAACTTTGTGGGCCGCGCTCCCCAGCAGGTGGAGGAGTTCATTGCTCACATCCTCAAGCCCATCTTTGACGCCAACCCGGATGCTGTGGAACAGCACGCAAACCTGAGCGTCTAAACGTGATTTTACAGGAAAAGAGGCTGTTGCCGCAGGCAACGGCCTCTTTTCTGCACACAGAAGGAGTTTTCATGCGACTCGATAAATATTTGGCAGAGACGGCCCAATGTACCCGGAGCGAGGCGAAGGCACTGCTGGCGAAAGGCCGCGTCACAGTCAACGGCGCGGTCTGCAGGAAAGGGGACACCCAGCTGAAAGAGGCGGACGCCGTGGCGGTGGACGGCAAAGCGCTGGCCTACCAGCAGTTCGTCTACCTCATGCTCAACAAGCCCGAGGGCGTCGTCAGCGCCTCCACCGACAAGCGGGACACGACGGTCGTGGATCTGGTGGGGGATGCCTATCCCCGGCGGGAGCTGTTCCCGGCGGGGCGGCTGGACAAGACCAGCACCGGTTTCGTCCTGCTGACGGACGACGGTAGCTTTGCCCACGACATCCTCGCGCCTAAACGCCATGTCTCCAAGACCTACACCGTCGTCATCGACACCCCGCTGACGGAAGAGATGAAGGCCGGCTTTGCCGCAGGCGTCACTCTGGCCGACGGCACGGCCCTTTCGCCGGCGGAAGTGTCCGCCCTCACCCCCGATGGGCTGACGGTCCGCGTCCTGCTCAGGCAGGGCGTGTATCATCAGATCAAGCGGATGTTCGGCGTCTACGGTGCGGGCGTCAACGCCCTGCACCGGGACGCCATCGGCGGGCTTGCGCTGGACGAGAGCCTTGCCCCGGGCCAGTGGCGGGAGCTGACAGCCGACGAGGTGGCGAAAATTACCACGGGGTAAAGGACTGCTTTTCACCCGGTTTTCAAAAAAGTATCACATTTTACCGGTAAAATAGCCCTCAGAACCACGCAGAAAGGCCCTTTTTGGCCCGAAAATGACCCCGAAAGATAATTTCAACAAGAAAGAAGAATTTTTTTTGGTGAAATATGTTGCAAAAGTAAATTCTTTTGTGTAAAATATAAAATGTAATGCGGCGAAATTGTTAAAAATCACAATCCCGCCCACCTGCGGTTTGCACAAGAGAGGAAAAGGGGTATCCATTTATGGCCAATAGAGTATTTCAGAGCGTGATCTACCAGATGAAGGACGCGATCGACCGCGTGGTCGGCGTGGTGGATGAGACCGGCGCTGTCATCTCCTGCTCGGAGCTGAATCTGATCGGCGAGGTGCGCGAGGGCTTTATGGCAGAGCGTCTGACGGCCGGTGACCGCTTCGTGCGGGATGGCTACACCTACCAGCAGTTCTCCAGCGCAAAGCATAACGATTATGCCGTTTTTGTGGAAGGTGCGGACGAGACTGCGGGCCAGTTTGCCGCTGTGCTGTCCATCAGCCTGCAGAGCATCAAGCAGTATCACGACGAGAAGTTCGACAAGGCCAACTTTATCAAGAACGTGGTGCTGGACAACATCCTGCCCGGCGACATCTACGCCAAGGCCCGTGAGCTCCACTTTGCCACCGACGTCTCCCGCGTGGTGTTCATCGTCCGCGTCACCAGCGGCGGCGACATCTCCGCTTACGACGTGGTGAGCAGCCTGTTCCCCGACAAGCAGAAGGACTTCGTCTTCAACATCAGCGAGACGGATACCGTCCTGGTCAAGGAGATCCGCAAGGGCATCGACCGCACCGATATGGAGAAGCTGGCCGCCAGCATCGTGGACACCCTGTCCGGCGAGCATTACATCAAGGCTGTCGTGGGCATCGGCACCCCCATCGCCAACGTGAAGGACCTGGCTACTTCCTTTAAGGAAGCACAGATCGCCATGGAGGTCAGCAAGGTGTTCGACACCGAGAAGCAGATCATCCGCTACGACAATCTGGGCATCGCACGTCTGATCTACCAGCTGCCCACCACGGTCTGCGAGATGTTCCTGCGCGAAGTGTTCAAGCAGGGCAGCATCGAGAGCCTGGACCAGGAGACCCTGTTCACCATCCAGCGCTTCTTCGAGAACAACCTGAACGTCTCCGAGACCAGCCGCGGCCTGTTCGTCCACCGCAACACGCTGGTGTATCGTCTGGAAAAGATCAAAAAGCTGACCGGTCTGGATCTGCGTGAGTTCGACGACGCTATCGTGTTCAAGGTAGCGCTCATGGTCAAGAAGTACCTGTCCAACAACCCGGCCAAATATTGATATTTCGTCTCAGCCGCTCCGGCTGCGGACGCCGAAACCGGCCGCTCGACCCCGATGCTGGCCGGTTTCTTTTGTAATGGTCCGGAACTTCTGTGCCAAATAAATTTTTCAGGAGCAAGATACTCATGATAGATTTTGAACATGTCACCAAGATATACAAACGGAGCGATACTCCCGCTCTGGAGGACATCGACTTCCATGTAGACGACGGCGAGTTCGTCTTTCTGGTGGGCCACTCCGGCGCCGGCAAGTCCACTCTGCTCAAGCTCATCCTCCGCGAAGAGCTGCCCACCGAGGGCCGCGTCATGGTGGACGGCAAGGACGTCGCCCGGCTGCGCCGGGGCAAAGTGCCTTTCCTTCGCCGCCAGATGGGCATCATCTTCCAGGATTTCCGCCTCATCCCCACCATGACGGTCTACGAGAATGTGGCGTTTGCCATGCATGTCACCAATATCGGCAAAAAAGACATCAAAGAGCGCGTCAACTACATGCTGGAGCTGGTGCATCTGGAAGATAAGGCAAAGGTCTACCCCGAGTTCCTCTCCGGCGGTGAGCAGCAGCGCGTGGCCGTGGCCCGCGCTCTGGCCCACAGTCCCCGCCTCGTCATCGCGGACGAGCCCACCGGCAACATCGACCCCGAGATGAGCCTTGAGATGATGGAGCTACTGGAACGCGTCAGCGAGATGGGCATCACGGTGCTTGTCGTCACCCACGAGCATGAACTGGTGCGCCGCTTCAACCGCCGCACCATCACCCTGAAGCAGGGCCGCATCATCTCCGATGTTCCGGCCAGCTTTGGCGAGGAGGTACACGCATGAAGATCTCTACGTTTGGGTTCCTCACCCGGCGCGGCGTGCGCAACCTCGGCAAGCACTGGGCCATGACCATCGCCTGCATCGCCTCCCTCAGCGTCTGCATGACCCTGAACATCTTCGCCAGCCTCATTGAAGTCAATGTGGACAGCATGGTGAGTTATCTGGGCAGCCAGAACGAGATGGTGGTCTACGTGGACCCCGAGGCCGACGACGCCACCATCCAGTCTGTGGGCAATGCCCTCAGCGGCACCGCAGGTGTGAGCCGGGTGCAGTATATGTCCAAAGAGGACGTCCTCAACCAGTACAAGGGCTATATGTCTGACTATGCCGCCCTGCTGAACGAGTTCGAGAACGACAACCCCTTTAAGGCCAATTACCGCGTCTCCCTGTCTGATCTGAGCCAGATGGAGACCATCAGCAAGCAGTTCGAGAACATCAGCGGCGTCTACAGCGTCACGGCTCCCATCGAGATGACCAAGACCTTTGTGGAGGTCCAGCAGGCTGTCACCAAGGTCGGGCGCGGTCTGGTGCTGGTGCTGATGGCTGTCAGCATCATCACGGTGGGTACCACCATCCGGCTGAGCGTCTTTGCCCGCCGCCGTGAAATCGAGATCATGAAGTATGTCGGCGCTACCAACGCCCTCGTCACCCTGCCTTTCGTCATCGAGGGCCTGACGATGGGCCTGCTCTCCGGCATCCTGACGGCAGCTGCCACCATCGGCGGCTATGCCTACATCGTTCAGCTGTCGCCCACGCTGGGCGGCCTGTGGCAGATGCTCATGGGTACGGCTCTGGTGCCGCTGGAAAATGTCTGGCCCACCATCCTGACCTACAGCCTCGCGGGCGGCGCTCTGGTGGGCGGTCTGGGCAGTATGTTCTCCATCCGAAAGCACCTGAACGTGTAAGGAGGGCCTACTGTGTACCACGACAAGCATTCCGCAGGCTTTGTCCTGCACCATCCGCCCCGCCACGCAAAGCCGTCGGGCCATTCGGTCATGATGCGCGCCGCCTGCGCCTTTCTGGCCGCCGCCTGCCTCGTGCTGAGTGTGACGGTCTACCCGGCCAGTGCGGCCACCAGCATGAGCTCGCTGCAAAACAAGCTGGACAAGATCTCTGCGTCCATCAAGCAGCATAAGACGGAGCTGAGCGACGCCAAAAAGAAGGAAGCTGCTGCCAAGGCCCTCGAGTCTGAGCTGAAGGAAAAAGTCTCGGTGCTCCAGAGCCAGATCGGCGTCCTCAAGAGCCAGATCTCCGAGGTGCAGAACAGCATCGGTGTCAAAGAGCAGGAGATCACCGCCAAGCAGAATGAGATCGCCCGGAAAGAGCAGGAGATCGCCGACCAGTGGGACGATTTCAAGAGCCATATGGCCGCCATGCAGGAGCTGCGGGACGGCGGCAGCGTCGCCATGCTCCAGTCTGTGAACGATCTGTACGAGCTTCTGACCTTCAATGAGGTCATGCAGGACATCTCGGTGAAGGACACCGAGATACTCGACAACATGAAGGCTGCGAAGGAAGCCCTTGTGGCCGACCGCACCCAGCTCGTGGAGGAGCGCACCCAGCTGCAGAACAAAAAGGCTGAGCTGGACGCCCAGAACAAGCAGATGCAGTCCAAGCAGAGCGAGCTCAACAACAGCGTCAAGGAGGCCCGTCTGAGCGCCGCTGAGGCCCAGCAGGCCCAGAAGAACGCCCAGGCGGCCATCGAGTCGGACGAGATGAACTACGAGGCCGTCAAGAAGGAGATCCAGAAGCTCATCGCAGCGGCAGCGGCCAGCAAGCCCCAGCTGAGCTTCAGCGGCTTTATCTGCCCGCTCAAGAGCTATACCCGCATCTCCAGCGAGTACGGCTGGCGCAAGAACCGGTCTCCGGCGTCAACAAGCTCCACGCCGGCATCGACTTTGCCGCCCCCGCCGGCACTCCCATCTACGCAGCCGCCAGCGGCTATGTGCAGGTGGCCGGCTGGTCCAGCGGCGGCTACGGCAACTATGTCATCATCTATCACGGCAAAATGACAGACGGCAACGCCTACTCCACCCTCTACGGCCATATGCGCTCGGTGGCAACGTCGGCGGGCAAGTATGTCAACCAGGGCGACCTCATCGGCTATGTGGGCTCCACCGGCAACTCTACCGGCAACCACCTCCATCTCGAGGTGTGGAAGGGCGGCTCCAAGGCCAATGCGGTCAATCCCCGCGGTTATATTCCGATAAGATAATACAACTGTAATTGAAGTCGAGGGGTCAAAGGAGGCCACAAGGCGAAATGAACGAGCAAAAACGCAAGCGTATCCTTCGGGTGGGCTGTCTGATTCTGGCAGGAGTGTTCCTGCTGTCGGTACTGGGCAGCGTCATCCTGATGTTTTTGGTCTGAACTGGGGAGGACACTGAATGAACCGCAAAATTTCCGTAGGGATGACCGTGACCATCGTCATTCTGGCAATGACGGTCACTTTTTCCATCACGATGCTGATGGCGATGCGGCTGTTTGACCACACCGTCACCAGCGTGAAGGAAAAGGAGAGCATGTACAACAAGGTGGCCGAGGTAGACCGCTATGTGCGCGCCAACGACTACTACGACATCGACGAGACCATGCTGTACGACCGTCTGACTGCCGGTTATCTGCTGGGTACCGGCGACAAGTACGCCCGCTACTACACCGCCGCGGCCTATACCGACCTGCTCAACGCCCAGAGCGGCAAGCTGATGGGCATCGGCGTGGAGCTGGCCATCGACCAGTCCGGCTACGCCAAGGTCATCAAAGTGTATGACGAGTCTCCTGCCAAGGAGGCCGGCTCCAGCGGGGCGATTACATCACCACCATCGACGGCGCAGACATCAAAAGTCTGGGCAGCGTGGAGGCTGTCCAGAACAAACTCCGGGGCGAGAGCGGCACGAGCGTCAATGTAGGCTGGCTGGACAGCGAGAACGCCCAGCACACCGCCGATCTGACCAACTCCGGCTTTACGGTCAACAGCGTCGATTCCGCGCTGGTGCAGGGCAATGTGGGCTATATCAAGATCTGGCAGTTCGACAACTCCACCCCCAGTGAGCTGGACTTTGCGCTCCGCAGCCTGACCGCCAGCGGCGCCCAGAGCTTCATCTTCGACCTGCGCGACAACGGCGGCGGCATCCTTGACGATGCCATCAGCTGCATCGAACTCGTCGCGCCGGAAGGCGTGCTGGCCTACGCGGAGGATAAGGCAGGCAACCGCACCCTGCTGGGCAGCAGCACCGGCGACTCGGTCATCAGCCAGCCCACCGTCTGCCTCGTGAACGAGAACACCGCCAGCGCGGCAGAACTCTTTGCATCCAGCCTGCGCACCCTGTGCGGCACCCGCCTCGTGGGCAGCACCACGATGGGCAAAGGCACCATCCAGAGCAGCCCCCAGCGCCTCTCGGACGGCAGCGCCGTCGTGGTCACGGTGGCAAAGCTCATCTGCGGCGACGGCTCCTGCTTTGATGGCACCGGCCTGAGCGTGGATGTGGAGCGTGCCCTCAGTGCCGAAGAGACCACGAATTTCTACGATTATACCCCCGAGGATGACCCGCAGATCCAGCGTGCGGTCAGCGCAGCACAGCAGCTGAGCGGTACCACGACTCTGGGCGGTGTCAACGAAGCAGCTTCTTCGGCTGCTGCTTCCGAAGAAGCCGACAGCGCTGCCACTGAGCCGGAGAACGCTTCCTCTGAGGAAACGGCTTCCTCCACCGAAGCAGAAGCCGGCGGTGAAGCAGCATCCAGCGCAGCAGAATAAAGGGTAAAACCGGTAGAAATGCTGCATGGGCTTCTTCTTGTAAAAAGGAACCCGGTTTATTGCGGTGCTGTTTACCGTACCGACCCCTTCTCGTGAAAATGCAACCCAGCCAGACCCGCAGGTCTGGCTGGGTTGCCATATTATAATAATATTTCCGTTGAATATGCCCAAAGCGACGCGGAGGGCATTCAAATCGTACTATGAAAAAGGATGGAATCTATGCCCGAACTGACCGACCTTTCGGTGATCCGCGCCCTGTGTGAAAAATACGATTTTGCACTCTCCAAGGGTTTTGGACAGAACTTTATCATCAACCCGGGTCTGCCGCCCCAAGATCGTGGATACCAGCGGCGTGGATAAGCGCTATGGTGTCATTGAGATCGGCCCCGGCATCGGTGTGCTGACCCGGGAACTGGCAAAGCGCGCCGCCAAGGTGGTGTCCATTGAAGTGGACGAACGCCTGCCGCCGCTGCTGGCCGAAACAATGGCCGGAGTGGACAATTTTAA
>ENA-OQAY01000476-OQAY01000476.1-human-gut-metagenome-genome-assembly--contig:-NODE-476-length-11467-cov-1.109171_pt1 | contig 11467 bp, 9 predicted proteins | sample MGYA00242740_ERZ504537 | MGnify/ENA primary metagenome ERZ504537 (study PRJEB26092, sample SAMD00036272) | human gut metagenome | host: Homo sapiens | study: EMG produced TPA metagenomics assembly of... | reverse complement strand
ATGTGAGGCTATTCATACAATGAGTAGTACAGATAGCTACAGCTAGAGCGTCGGCGACATCATCAGGTTTTGGCGGTTCAGGAAGATGGAGTAATTTTGTTACCATATAGATGACTTGTTCTTTGCTCGCTCTGCCAAAGCCCACTACGGATTGCTTGATTTGTAGCGGTGTGCGTTCGACTAATTCAATTTGATTTTCAGCTGCGGTCAATAAGACGATACCACGAGCTTGACCGACAGGAATGGCAGTAGTTACATTGCGATTGAAAAATAATTGTTCTACGCCCATTACATCAGGTTTATATTTTTGAATAATATCTGTAAGTTCACGATGAATTTTTAATAATCTATCTTGTGGTCGCATCTGTGGACTCGTCAAAATAGCTCCATATTCAATGGCTTTTAGACGGCTTCCTTGCATATCTACAAGACCATAGCCACAGATAGCAGTCCCAGGGTCAATACCTAAAGCAAGCATAAAATCCTCCTTTTAGTATATCAAATTTAGCAAAAATGTGCAGTTCACATTATATCATGATTAACTAGTTTTTAAAAATAACAAAAGTCATGTTTAAATATATTATTCAAACATGACTATAATTTTATATTGATTTTAATAAATTTTTAAGCGAGTAGAAATATCTTCAATATATTTTTCATTTGGCTGAGCTTCAATGCTACCAAATGGCATTTGTGCTGTTAATTTCCATGTATCAGGAATAGAGAATAATTCTTTGATTTTATCATCAATTAAAGGATTATAATGTTGAAGATTAGCTCCGATATTTGCTTGGCTTAATGCTGTCCAGATATTATTTTGGAGCATACCATTTGCTTGATTTGACCATGTGGAGAAATTTTCAGCATACATAGCATAAGTTTCTTTTAATTCATTGATGATTTCAGTGTCTTCAAAAAATAAGATAGTGCCAACGCCAGCTTTGAATTTATTGATTTTATTTTGAGCCACAGCGAAAGTTTCTTCTTTTTTAGCTAATTTTTCTTTTAAAATATTTGTAGTAATTTGCCAAATCTCTTGATGTTTTTCACCAAAGGCGATGATAACATTTGTTGTAGGATAGTTAAAAGCAGATGGGCTATATTTTAGGCAATCAGAGATAATAGAAGTTATTTCTTCATTAGATAAATTAACATTAGTGCCTAAATTATAGATACTGCGACGATTTTTTTAAGGCTTGTAAAAATTCCATGATAAATACCTCGATTATATATCTTTAGATAAAAATAGACGCAGTTATTACTGCGTCTAAAGATTATTTTATTCTTCGTCCATTTCGTAGTTGGAATAAACGTTTTGAACATCATCATGTTCTTCAAGCATATCGATAAGAGTCTGCATTTTTTCAGCGTCTTTGCCTTCAACTTTAACAGTAGTATCAGGAATCATAGTGATTTCGGATTCAACTGTTTCAATGTTGTTTTCTTCTAATGCTTGAGAGATTGCATCGAAATCTTCAGGAGCAGCAGTGATTTCAAAAGAATCATCTTCTGCTTTGAAGTCTTCAGCACCAGCATCAAGAGCAATCATCATAAGGCTTTCTTCATCATCGAAAGCTTCTTTGTCTACAACAAAGAATGCTTTTTTGTGGAACATCCAGCCTACGCAACCAGTTTTCACCGAGGTTTCCGCCGTGTTTGGAGAATAAATGACGAATATCAGCAGCTGTACGATTGCGGTTATCTGTCATAACTTCGAGCATAACAGCAGAACCTGCTGGACCGTAACCTTCATAAATTAATTCTTCGTAATTGCTACCATCAGAAGCACCTAAGCCTTTTTGAATAGCACGATTGATATTATCTTTAGGAATATTGTTAGATTTAGCTTTGCTTAAAGCTAATTTAAGACGCATATTACCAGTAGGGTCAGCACCACCCATACGAACAGCAATAGTGATTTCACGACCAATTTTTGTAGTCATTTTTGCACGAATGGCATCATTTGCACCTTTTTTTCGTTTAATATTGGCCCATTTAGAATGTCCTGACATCTTTTAAACGCACTCCTTAATAAATTAAACTATAAATTATCTAATATGTACTAGATAAGTAAAGAAAATTTTAAGATTTAGATAAAACTTTGTAAGAAAATATCTTTTTAGAGTATACCATAAAAAACGAGTATTTGCAAATCATTTAAAAGGTTCATTTCTTTATTGATTGATAAATAAATCAAATATAGTAATTATAGTCTACTGATAAAGATAAAAAGCTAGAATATATCAATATTATTATGGAATATATTCTAGCTTTTTGTTTATAATTTTATGATTTTTATCCTTTGATTAGACGATAGAATTTCTTTTTACCTTTGCGAACGATCATATCGCCATTTGCAAGGTCTTCTGCTGTTAATACTTTTTCTACGTCAGTCCATTTGTCATCGCCAATGGATACACCGTTTTGAGCGATTAAACGACGACCAGCACCTTTGGATTCAAATACTTTATTATCTACTAAGATATCAAGTAATTTTTTGCCAAAGTCTGCTTCTGTGATAGTGATAGTTGGAGCATTGTCCATATTACCTTTACCACTGAAAAGTGCTTGAGCAGCTTCTTGAGCTTTTTTAGCTTCTTCTTCGCCATGAACGAGTTTTGTAACTTCATAAGCGAGAACTTGTTTTGCTTCGTTGATTTTTTGCTCTTTATAGCTACCGAGGCGACGAACTTCGTCCATTGGTAAGAATGTGAGAAGAGCAAGACATTTTTCTACGTCGCTATCAGCAACATTTCTCCAGTATTGATAGAAGTCGTATGGAGAAGTTTTTTCAGGGTCGAGCCAAAGTGCGCCTTTTGCTGTTTTACCCATTTTTTTACCTTCACTGTTAGTGAGAAGGTTGAATGTCATACCATAAGAAGGTTTTGCTTCTTTACGACGAATGAGTTCAACACCAGCAATGATGTTAGACCATTGGTCATCGCCACCTAATTCAAGTACGCAACCATAACGGCGATTTAATTCCATGAAGTCATAAGCCTGCATGATCATGTAGTTGAATTCAAGGAATGTTAAGCCACGTTCTAAACGTTGTTTATAACATTCAGCAGTAAGCATGCGATTAACAGAGAAATGTGGACCAACATCGCGAAGTAATTCAATATAATTTAATTTGCGAAGCCAATCACCATTGTTGATCATTAAAGCTTTACCATCAGAGAAATCGATAAAGCGTTCCATTTGTTTTTTGAAGCAATTGCAATTATGTTCAATATCTTCATCAGTTAACATTTTACGCATATCTGTACGACCAGAAGGGTCACCTACAGTACCAGTACCGCCACCAACTAAGCAGATAGGGCGATGACCTGCTTTTTGCATATGAGACATAGCCATTAAAGCTAAGAAATGACCAACATGAAGGCTGTCTGCTGTTGGGTCAAATCCCATATAAAATGTAACTTGCTCAGTTTCTAAAGCTTTTTTTAATTCTTCTTCGTGTGTTACTTGAGCTAAGTAACCACGTTCTTTAAGTGTATCAAATACGCTCACAAAAAGTCCTCCTAAATTTTGTATGATTATCTATTAATTTAACCCTTTGCCTTGTTGAATACTTGGTTCAGGTAAATTTTGCCTTGGAGCTGGAAGAGATGGTTGCTCGATATTTTCTTCAATTGGTTCATTTTCATCAATTGGCTGTTGAGCATCATTTGGGTTTGATTGTTCATTATGAACAGGTTTTTGTTTATCAGGTGCTTCTTTTGATGGTTTTTCTTTTTCATGAGAAACATCTTTAGCTGTAGTTTTAGCATTGCTTTCTACATTTTGAACTGGATTATCAATGGAAGTATCTGAACCATCAAAGTTTTTAGCTGGTATAGATGCAAGTGCTGTTTTCATGAAGTTTTGCCAAATTTTCGCAGGTGTAGTACCACCAGTAATACCAGGCATAACATCATTATCATCACAGCCCATCCATACTACTGTTACTAAATCAGGTGTATAACCTGCAAACCAAGCATCTTGATAATTATCGGTAGTTCCTGTTTTACCAGCAGCAGGTCTGTTGATATTAGCAGCTTTACCTGTGCCTTTAGTGATAACATCTTCAAGCATATCTGTTAATAAAGTAGCTGTGCGTTCAGATAAAACTTGTTTAGTTTCTGGTGTATGTTCATAAATAGTTTTGCCTTTGCGGTCAACGACTTTAACTATAGCAGTTGGTTTTGTATAAACGCCATGATTTGCAAAAGCACTATAAGCACCAGCCATATCAAGAACTGTTACCCCATTTGTGAGACCACCGATGGAAGCAGCTAAGTTTTTATCATTTGCATCTTTAGAATTTAATTCTAATGTGGATATACCTAAATTTTGAGCTGTTAATAAAACTTTATCGATAGATAATTTTTCTGCTAAACGAATAGTAGGTATATTTAAAGAATTAATAGCTGTTTGACGCATGGAGACTGTACCTCTAAATGTACGGTCATAGTTTTGAGGTTGCCAATCACCTAATTTGAAAGGTTTATCCTCAATAGTAGTATCTGGTGTCATTTTATTTTCTAAAGCAGTAGCAAAAGTAAATGGTTTAAATGCCGAACCAGGTTGACGTACAGCAAGTACAGCACGATTGAATTGGTCAGTACCACGACCACCAACCATAGCTTTGATATATCCTGTTTTAGGGTCAATTGCTACGAGTGCTCCTTGTGGTTGAGTAAGACCATTAGCATCATTGTAATAAGTTGGTAATAAACTATTTACAGATTGTTCAGCAGCTTTTTGCATGTTCATGTCAATGGAAACATAAATTTTTAAGCCTTCTTTATATACTGCATCAGCACCGAATTTATCAATCATTTCTTGAGTTACATAATCGATAAAATATGAAGCAGTATTATCATTTTCTTGTTCTTTAGGATTTACAAGTCGTAAACTTTCAGCTTTTGTTTTAGCTGCTGTAGTAGAATCAATATAGCCATATTTTACCATTTGGTCTAAAACTTCTGCTTTACGTTCATTAGCAGCACCTAAATTATTAAGTGGTGAATAATAATTTGGACTACGAGGTATGCCAGCGAGCATTGCACATTCTGATAAATCTAATTGACTTACATCTTTGCCAAAATATGTCTGTGCAGCAGCTTGAACACCATAAGCACCTCTACCAAAATAAATTTGGTTGAGATACATTTCTAAAATTTCTTCTTTAGTATATTGTCTTTCTAAGCGAAGAGCAATGAAAAATTCTTGAATTTTTCGTTTAAATGTACGGTCCTGTGATAAAAAGGCATTTTTGGCTAATTGTTGAGTGATAGTACTACCACCTTCAGCCACTTCACCGCTTGTTAGGTTAGAATAAATCGCACGGAAAATACCTTTAGGGTCAATACCGTTATGTTCATAAAAGCGATTATCTTCGACAGCGATAAAGGCATTTTGCAGATTAGCAGGGATTTTATCTAAAGTCACTAATGTACGATTTTCAGTAGCGTGAATATTAGTGATTAGATTGCCATTCATATCGAGAATTTGAGAAGAAGCAGGTGGGTGAATATCAGATACATCTTTATCACCATCAAGGCCAATAGCAACTAATCCACAACCAACACCTAAAAATACAACTATAAATAGCGTTAAAAGCGCTAAGAAAAATTTTTTGAAACCAAAAGATTTTTTCTTATTTTTTTATCAGTTGCATGATTAGAGGTTGATTTTTTTTCGTTAAAAGGCTGTTTATCCATAGAATACACCTCAAATATTTATAATACTATGTTTAGTTTTGGTAAAAATATAGTAATTATTTGCGTTATTTTAATTTTACAGCGGTTACCCCACTACCGCCTTCGTCCATATCACCAAGAGTATAGCTTAAAACATTGCGATGATTTTTGAGATATTCTTGAATACCTTTGCGCAGAGCTCCTGTACCTTTACCATGAATGATTAATACTCTTGATAAACCAGAAATTACAGCATCATCAAGATATTTGCTAACAACTTCAATAGCTTCATCAACCATTAAGCCTCTGATATCTACTTCTGTACTAATTTGGCTGACTTTAGCTAGCATATTGAAGCCACCAGCTTTTTTAGATGGTGCAGTTTCTTTTACTTTAACAGCATGAGAAACAAAAGAGCAATCTTTAGCTTTAACATTCATTTTTAAACTGCCCAATTGAACAGTTAATTCTTTACCACTGATATCAGTGATAGTTCCTTTTTGGCGGAGTTTATTTACATATACGATATCACCAACAGCAATGGTTTTGATATCGACAGCTTCACCTGGTTTATTTGGATCATCATTTTGTTGACTTACTTTATCCAAACGACCACGTAATTTATGACGAGCAGCATCTATTGTTTCCTGACGTTTTTTCATTCCTTGGTCGTTGAATTGAGCTTTCAATTCCTTGATGATTTCTTCAGATTCACGACGAGTACGGCGAAGTAAACTAGCACATTGTTCTTTAGTTTTACGAAGTGTTTGCTCTTTTTTCTTAGCCATTTCTTGCTTCATATCGGCAAGTTGTTTTTCTAATTTTTCAATGCGTTGTTGACGTTCAGCAATATCAGCATTTTTTTGTTCATACATCAATTTTTCATTTTCTAGTGTGTTTAATACATTTTCAAATTGAGCATGGTCTGCTTTGATGAGTTGTTGTGCACGTAAAATCAAAGTATCTGATAAACCTAATCTTTTACTTATCGCAAAAGCATTACTAGCCCCTGGTGTACCTATCAATAAACGATAAGTAGGGCGAAGGGATTTGATGTCAAATTCCACACAAGCATTTTCAATGCCTTCTTTAGAATAAGCAAAAGTTTTTAACTCGTTATAGTGAGTAGTAGCTACGGTACAAGCGCCTATTTCCATCAATCTTTCTAAAATTGACATGGCAAGGGCAGCACCTTCTTCTGGGTCAGTACCAGAACCTACTTCATCTAATAAGAGCAAGTCATCATGTTCAATATTATTCAAGATATTTACGATATTGCGCATATGAGCGGAAAATGTACTGAGGCTCTGTTCAATGCTTTGCTCATCACCGATATCAGCATAGACATTTTGGAAAATGGAAATTTTGGAACCAGATTGAACAGGGATAAAAAGACCAGATTGAGTCATTAAAACTAATAAGCCTAAAGTTTTCATGCTCACTGTTTTACCGCCTGTGTTTGGCCCTGTAATCAATAAAGTGCGATATCCTTCGCCAAGCCTGATATCAATAGGAACGACATTATCTTTATTGAGTAATGGATGGCGAGCTTTAGCTAAATTGACGATACCTTCATCATTGATTTCTGGCATAGTAGCGTGCATTTTACGAGCTAATTTTGCTTTAGCAAAAGCAAAATCCAATTGAGCCATGATTTCGCAGTTATGAAGTAAGCTATCAGCATTTCTAGCGATTTTTTCAGAAATCACTTTTAAGATACGTTCAATTTCACGTTTTTCATCAATGACTAATTGTTTGATATCATTGTTTAAGTCAACAATGGACATAGGTTCAATAAACAAAGTAGAACCACTAGAGGATTGGTCATGTACGACACCTGGGAATTGTTGACGATATTCTTGTTTGATAGGGATAACATAGCGTTCATCACGGATAGTAACGATATTATCTTGAAAATATTTTTGATAATCAGGATTTTTTAAGATACCGTCAAGATTTGTTTTGATGCGACGCTGAGAAGATTTGATTTCACGGCGAATACGCATAAGTTCAACGCTAGCACTATCACGCATAGAACCATGTTCATCAACAATATTATCTATTTCGCGTTCGAGTTGCCCCAAAATTTCAATAGATTTAGCCCATTCTTTGAATTGAGGGCTATCTATTTCTAATTCTTTGAAGAATTTTTTGAGATTACGCATTGCGTACATGGTATTTAAAATATCAAGTAATGAATTTATTTCAATTACTAGACCTAAAGATGTTTTCTTTAATAATGAACGAATATCATGAATACCGCCAAAAGGTGGTTCAGAGCTAATTAAAATGTTACTAGCTTCTTGTGTATGTGAAAGATTTTCAATTACTTCGTCAATATCGCTACTTGGTAATAGTTTTTCAGCAAGTTCTTTTCCCATACTAGAAGTAGCCATATTTTGTAGCATAGTGATAATTTTGGCATATTCTAAAGTTTTAAATACGGATTGATTCATTTGTTAAAAAGATACCTTCCTTAAATTATTCTACTCCACGGAAGTAATGACCACGAGTAATATTTTGTTCATATTTAGTGATATTTTCAGGCATTAAAGCAAGATGATTTTTGCCTTCGATGATGATTTCTTTATAGAGTTTAGTGAATTTAGCTAATTTTTCTTTGGACATATATCTGCCATCTAAGCGAATGCGGTCAATATGAAGATTGCTAAATTCTGGAACATGAGCTAGCATATTTAATTCTTTAGCATTTAATAAATGCATATGACAATATTGGTCTGTTACGATAGGGAATTTTTCATTTTTGCGGTCGCAAAGCCAATAATTATTTTTTTCGCAAGGTTTTGTACAAGTACCTTTATCTAAATTGCCTAAGAAACTGCCAAGCACACAATATTCAGATACCATAAGTTCCATATTGCCATGAACGATACATTCAAGAGGTAATGTAGAAGCTTCATTTAATGTTTTTATCTGTTTAAAGTTTAATTCAGGGGAAACAGTAGCTCCCTTAATGTCATAATTATTTAGGAAAGTTAAAGTTACATCATTATAGACATTGAAGGAGAAATCTGCCCAGATAGTGATATCTGTAAATTGTTTGATTAAGTACATTTCGGCTAAAGTATGTGCATAAATCATATCTGGAGCGATATCTTTTATTTTTGTAAGCCAATTTGTAAAAGCTGTTTGTTCATTATCGCGCATGATACGAGGTGTAGCAAAAGCAATTTTAATATTAGCTTCACGGCAAAGTCTTGTAGCTTCAGCATACATTTCAGCAGTGATGAATTGATGATTATAAGATTCGCCACCGAATAAAACAATATCTGCTTGATTATCAATAGCTGTCTGTACTTTAGCAATAGTATCAACAGCGACTACAAGTTGAGGTTTATTTGTTTGATTGAATGATTTGGAAGCTAAATCCTGTTGCCAAATAGTATTATCAATTTTAGCAATCTGTGGACGATGATAAGCTTCAAGGCGCATGGACATTAATTTTTCAATTAATAAGCGACGAGTATCATTCATGACGCTCATAGGCACAATGACATTTTCATCAATAGTGCAAGATAAATTTTCTAATTGATAAATAGTATTGCCTAAACGTTCCATCTGTTTTTGTACTGTTGATTTATCCATAGCGCGTTTTAAAGCTGTTTCCACAATGAAATCGCTAGTTATTTGAGCGCTATAACCATCTTCATCAGTAGCTTTTAACATAAAAGGCTCATTGAGTTTAGCGATAGCTTCGATATTTAAATTTATTTTGCGTATTGGTGAAGCACTAGTATAATAACTGCGAGCTTTTTGCATGAGATTAGCATCAAAAACTTTAAATATACGGTCATGTGGGTGTACGCGATTTGGTACAGGAATGATGACTTCCATGCCAGCATTAGCAGAAGTTATTTCTTTATTTTTATAGATGATTTTAGATACATTAGTACTTACACGACCGCCGACTTTTACCCAGAAATCAATAGTATCACCGATATTTACATCATCAGTGAGTTTCATGATAGCTTGACGTTTATTATCATCATAACGAATTACTCTACCTACGAGGCGACCACGATTGTTTGGTCGTTTATCGCTCATCATGAATTTACCTTGTTTTTTCTCTAAATAAGCAGTAGTAAAATCACGATTGAATATTTGAGAAAGATTTTTTTGAATATCTTCTTGAAGTTCTGTATGGCTATAATAAGAGTTGATTTTTTGGCGGTAAGCGTCAACAACGACAGCTACATATTCTGGTTTTTTCATGCGTCCTTCAAGTTTTAAAGAAACGACACCAGCTTCGATAAATTCAGGAATTAATTCAAGTGTATTCATGTCGCGAGGACTCAATAAATATTGTCCAGCATCTTTTAAAACATTGTTATTATTTTTATCAACTAAAGTATAAGGTAGACGACATGGTTGAGCACAGCGACCACGGTTACCACTTCTGCCACCAATCATACTACTCATTAAGCATTGACCGGAATAGCATACACATAAGGCACCATGAGCGAAAACTTCAATTTCTACATCGCTATTACGGCAGATATGAATAATATCTTTTAATGTTACTTCACGAGATAAAACGACACGTGAAAAACCAAGTTCTTGAAGAGCAAGAACACCAGCTAAATTATTCACTGTCATTTGTGTACTAGCGTGTAATGGTAAATCAGGAGCTACAAGTTGAGCCAAACGTGCAGCACCTAAATCTTGAACGAGTACAGCATCAGCACCTATTTCATAAAGAAAACGAAAATAATCTGCAAGTGCAGGTATTTCAGAATTGTCTACTAAAGTATTTACAGTTACATGGATTTTTACATTGCGTAAATGAGCAAATTCAATGGCTTCTTTTAAGCCTTGTTCATCAAAATTATTGGCATAAGCTCTTGCACCGAACATTTTGCCTGAAAGATAAATAGCATCAGCACCACTTTCTACAGCGGCTTTTAATGCTTCCATACTTCCAGCAGGGGCTAATAATTCTATCAAAATATTTTCCTCCAGTTATTTTCTTAGCTTATTATAATACACAGAGTATAAAAATAAATGGTAGTGCCATTAAAATGCCTACCATTAGTGTATGTCTTCATGTTATTTTTTAGCTTATTTATGTTTATTAGAGCGATTTTCATCAAGAATATCCCAAAATTCATTATAATCTTTTTTCAAGCGAATTAATTGTTCAGCTATTTGAAGTGCCGTCAATACTGCTACTCTATCTGGTGGCAAATATTGGTTTTGTTTAGTCATAAGACGAATATTTTCATCTACTATTTTAGCAGCTTCTTGAATGTCATTGATATCACTATCTTTAGAATAGCGGAGAGGATATTTTACTCCCAAAATTTCTACAGTTACTTTGTTATTCATAAAATCACCTTAATATTTTAAAATAAGCCATGATATATTTAGTATATCAATATTATATACTAATACTATTTTTATAGCAAAGTATTTTACAAGATATTCATTTGACACTAATTTATATATTTTTTAAAATGTAATAAATATCTATGGAGAAGTAAAAAATGAAATTTAAATCATATATAAAACAAAAATGGTTATTATCAATTATAGCAGTAACTTTAATGATTGTTTATTACTTGAATTTTATTCAACTACCTCCTGCTGTATCTGTGGAATTGCAACAAAACTATAAATATAAATTGATTTTGATACCATTAGATACAAGACCGCCATGTCAAAAAATGGTGGTAGATGCAGGAAAGATGGCAGGCGTACAGATTATAACACCGCCGTCAGAGATAATGGATTATTATACTAAAGAAGGCGATACAAAAAAA
>ENA-OQAY01000475-OQAY01000475.1-human-gut-metagenome-genome-assembly--contig:-NODE-475-length-11489-cov-0.708414_pt1 | contig 11489 bp, 13 predicted proteins | sample MGYA00242740_ERZ504537 | MGnify/ENA primary metagenome ERZ504537 (study PRJEB26092, sample SAMD00036272) | human gut metagenome | host: Homo sapiens | study: EMG produced TPA metagenomics assembly of... | reverse complement strand
TTCCTTTTGTAGAAATCTGCATTTTTCAAAACCTCCTGATTAAATTTCGTCGGATTATCATTGTTTTTCTTTTTATTATATAGTATTCCTAGTCATATAGTCAAGATGTATTCAACTTTCCTATATGAATATACAAAAAAATCACAGAACCATCCCCAGTCCTGTGATTCTCTCACTGTCTTATACAGTATTATTTTTCCAGTTCTTCTGCTGAAGTAAATACATTAAATCCATTATTCTTAAGAATGCATTCTGTCACTGCACCATCCTCCGTCTGAAGAATTACTACAGGTATGAGATCTTTTCTGTGGAAAGAAGTATAAATATAGTCAAGACTTACATTACTGTCTGATGCTACTTTCAGGAGTTCATCCAGACCGCCTACCTGATCTTTCATATCAACTACGATCGCCTGTGTAATACGATTCATATATCCACTCCTGTTTAAAACAATTTCCGCTTTATCCGGATCGTTGCAGATCATACGGAAGATTGCAAACTCCGGTGCATCGAAGCATGCAAATCCATAAATATTAATCCCGTTATCTGCAAGTATCCCTGTCACTCTTTTCAGACTTCCTGCTTTATTTTCCACAAATACAACATTCTGTTTGATCATCTCTTTTTATCCTCCGGTCAACTCTCTCAGTATCTTTATAATCCCTCATCCACATATTTCTTAATATTGGATGTATTTACATATTTCGTCATATGCTCACCGTCTGTGATCACCAGAGTCGGAGCCTGCATAATTCCAAACTCCTTCACCATCTCCGGATTCTTCTCCGCATCAATAATCTCGAACTCCCTGCCTTCCAGTATCTTCTTCGCCACTCTGCAGTTCGGACAAGTACTGGTTGTAAACAGGTATTTATGTGATGCCACAGGTTCTATCTTCACATCATCCTTAGTCACAGTAACTACACTGGCATGAACCGGCTGTATTTTTCTGATATCTGAATGCATCACATCATAAAGCGTACGGTTCTTATACTCCTGTGCTTTACCGTCATTCCAGTTCTGTACAGGTCTGTAATATCCTGTGATACGACTGTAAACCTCCGCCTTCTTACCACATTTCGGACAAGTGAAATGCTCTCCGCTGATGTAGCCATGTTCCTTACATACAGAATAGGTCGGCGAAATCGTATAATACGGCAGTTTATAATTCTCTGCGATCTTACGTACCAGTGCTGCTGCTGCTTTCCAGTCAGGAAGCTTCTCACCGATAAATGCATGGAATACAGTACCTGATGTATAAAGCGTCTGCAGATCATCCTGAATATCCAGTGCATCAAAAATATCTGTGGTATATTCAACCGGAAGATGAGAACTGTTTGTATAATAAGGAGTATCCCCTTCCTTGCCTGCAGTCTTAATATCCGGCCAGCGTTTTCTGTCATGTTTGGCCAGACGATAGGCAGTAGATTCAGCAGGAGTTGCCTCAAGATTAAACAGTTCTCCTTCGTACTTCTCCTGATAATCGGACAGACGTTCCCGCATATGAAGAAGAACCTCTTTTGTAAACCTCTGCGTACGCTCATCAGACATATCTTTTCCCAGCCAGCGGGCATTCAGACCAACCTCGTTCATTCCCACCAGTCCAATGGTAGAGAAATGATTGGAAAAAACTTCCAAGATATCTCTTTGTATAAGGATATAATCCCTCATCCAGCAGCTTACCAATTACTTCACGTTTAATATGCAGAGAACGTGCGGAAATATCCATTAAGCGATCCAGACGATTGTAAAACTCTTCCGGTGTCTTGGAAAGATATGCGATACGCGGCATATTTATAGTTACTACCCCCACAGAACCGGTACTCTCTCCTGATCCGAAGAAACCACCGCTCTTCTTGCGGAGTTCTCTCAGATCCAGACGCAGACGGCAGCACATACTACGGATATCACTTGGTTTCATATCACTGTTAATATAGTTTGAGAAATACGGTGTTCCATATTTGGATGTCATCTCAAAAAGAAGGCGGTTATTCTCTGTATCAGACCAGTCAAACTCATTTGTTATGGAATAGGTCGGAATAGGATACTGGAACCCGCGTCCGTTGGCATCCCCCTCGATCATGGTCTCAATAAATGCCTTATTGATCATATCCATCTCTTTTTTGCAGTCTTTGTACTTGAAATCCATATTCTTTCCGCCTACGATAGCCGGAAGCTCTGCAAGATCATCCGGTACTGTCCAGTCCAGCGTAATGTTGGAGAAAGGTGCCTGTGTTCCCCATCTGCTTGGGGTATTGACTCCATAAATAAAAGACTCAATACATTTCTTCACTTCCGGATAGCTTAAATTATCTGCCTTGACAAAAGGTGCCAGATAAGTATCAAAGGATGAGAAAGCTGCGCTCCGGCCCATTCATTCTGCATAATCCCAAGAAAGTTTACCATCTGATTGCAGAGAACACTCAGATGCTTTGCAGGTGAAGATGTGATCTTGCCTTCAATACCGCCAAGTCCCTCCTGGATCAGCTGTTTCAGTGACCATCCTGCACAATATCCGGTCAGCATGGACAAGTCATGAATATGAATATCCGCATTTCTGTGTGCATCTGCGATTTCATTGTCATAAATCTCAGACAGCCAGTAATTTGCAGTAACTGCACCGGAGTTGCTTAAGATCAGACCTCCAACTGAATAAGTAACTGTGGAGTTCTCCTTTACACGCCAGTCCTCAACCTTCACATAACTGTTTACGATTTCTTTGTAATCCAGGATCGTTGACTTCATGTTGCGAACCTTTTCCCTCTGCTTGCGGTAAAGAATGTAGGCTTTTGCCACATCTGCATATCCGGCCTGGATCAGCACATTCTCCACACTGTCCTGAATTTCTTCTACTGTAATCTTATTATCTGTAATCTTTTTCTGAAAATCAGAAGTAACACGTAGCCCTAAGAGATCGATCATCTCTTCGCTATAATTTTTCTCTTTTGCATCAAAGGCTTTATGGATAGCCGCTGTGATCTTGCCGATTTTAAACTCATCCACTTCGCCATCACGTTTTACTACCTGAAACATATCTAATGCCCCCATTTTCTCTTGTTAATCTGTTTCTCCTGCATATTCTTACCGGAGATATTTCTGTCGTTACTGTTCATTCCGTTCTCAGCAATACACTTCGCGGGATATTACCGGCGAACAGTAACTTTCCGTTTGCCATATTCATCCCGGCAAACGCTGTAGGTTCATTGTATCAGAGTCTCACCGGTTCGTCAACACGCAAAAATACCACATAATGTTCCTTATCTTCACAAAAGGCACAATATATGGTATTTTTCTTATTTCCAAAATATTTTTTTATACAACTCTGGCGTAAATTTCTTTCGGCACCCTTGCTTTCACAGCAATCCCTTCCTCTGTGTATTCCTCTGAGATAAGCTGCCCATATTCGCGGATCAGCTGGATTTTCCCTGCTTCCTGATAAGGGAAAAGGCGTTCCACATAAATCTGTTCTTCAGCAAGAAGCTTCTCCAGAAGATCATTCAGATCTGCAAGACCCTCGCCTGTCTTTGCAGAGACCTTCAGCGTATAGTCCGATTTAAAATCTCGCAGTACGCATGACCCCGGCGCATCCTGCTTATTAAAGAGTGTGATGATCTTCTTTCCCATCACTCCCAGTTCTTTTAATGTCTCATATACCACATGCATCTGCATCTCTGCCTGCGGATTAGAAGAATCTACCACATGGATAATATAATCTGCATATTTGGCCTCTTCCAATGTGCTCTTGAATGCTTCGACCAGATGATGCGGAAGCTTATGGATAAATCCAACCGTATCTGTGAGAAGAATCTGCTGTCCGTCCTTCAAATTTAAAAGTCTGGTAGTTGGATCCAGTGTAGCAAACAGTTTATCCTCTGATAAAACCTCTGAGCCTGTCAGTGTGTTCAGCAGCGTAGATTTTCCCGCATTTGTATATCCTACGATCGCAGCAGTCTTCATATTGCCTCTGGCCCGGCTGGAACGGATCAGTTCCCTGTGTTTCTCCACCTGGGATAATTCCTGCTTCAAAGCAGAGATCCTTGTACGGATAAGACGACGGTCTGTCTCCAGCTTTTTCTCTCCCGGACCTCTGGTTCCGATTCCACCTCCCAGACGGGAAAGAGATTCCCTGAGACCGACCAGACGGGCAGATCTGTAGCGAAGCTGTGCAAGCTCTACCTGTATTTTACCCTCACTGGTTATAGCTCTCGCTGCAAAAATGTCCAGAATCAATAATGTCCTGTCCATCACCTTACAGTCCAGTTCCCGCTCCAGATTATTCAGCTGTGCAGGAGAAAGTTCGTCATCACAGATAATTCCGGTTGCATCCATAGCATATACCAGTGCACGTACTTCCTCTATCTTTCCTTTTCCAATATAAGTTCCGGGATGCACAGACTCACGATTCTGAATGATTCTTCCCACTGTAACAGCTCCCGCAGTTGATGCAAGCTCCTTCAGTTCATCCAGGGATTCTTCCACATTATCATGATCATCCGTCTGCACTCCCACAAGAACCACCCGTTCTTCAAGCTTTCCAAATTCTTCCATAAATTCTCCTCAGTCAGATGGATATTACACACGCGTTTTAAGAAATGCAAGTTCCTTCTTAACAGTTTTATCTTCCGGGTATAATTCCAGATATTCCTGTGCTTTCTGCAAAGCAGTCTGAAAATCCAGTTTCTTCTCATAGACTACGATCTCATTAAACAGCAGACTCTGCATATCCTCCGCTCCTGCCACATGGATTCCGCTTTCTATATCAGAAAGGGCACTGTCATAATCCCCATCCTCTATATCACACAGTGCAAGTCCGTTAAATCCTTTGGCTCCGTTTTCTGCCTGTGATACATACTGCTGAAACATTGCTTTTGCATTTGCGCTGTCTCCTTTATCCATATATACCATACCAAGCAGAACCAGTGCCTCCGTATTATCGCCGTCTATGCCTGTTTCAGTTCACTTTCAGCATTTTCATAATCATCCATATAATAATAAACTCTGCCGCGGTCACAATGATCCTCTGCATTTTTTGCAGTTCCTGACAAAGCAGCTTCCAGATAACGGGTTCCGTCTGCTTCCATATCCCTGTTCAGATATGCCCCGTAGATCTGGATAGCTCTGTCATAAGTTGCATCTTCGCCGTAGGCCTGTTCAAAATTAGCAGAAGCTTCCTCATAGGAATCCATGGCCAATGCTGTTTCTCCCGTAAGGAAGTACAGATCCGCATCCATTTTATAGTTTTCTGCCAGAGTCTGGCAGTCTTCCAGCGCTGCCTCATAATTCTTTACTTTGAGATAAGCCACAGCCCTATACGACAGAATATCTTTCTTTAATGCTTTGCCAACTTTGTCACATTTAAGCGCATCATTGAAATATGTTATGGCTTCTTCATAGTTTCCAAGCTTGAGTTTTACTACGCCTGCACCTCTGTACGACTGTGCAGGCTTCACTCCTTCAGAAATTGCTGTCTCGTATTCTTCAAGTGCTGCCTCATAATTTCCCTGTTCCAGATCCTGTGCAGCCTGTTTATAATTCTTCGTATCTCCCACATTACAGCCTGTCAGAAGTCCAAGGCTTAAGCAGACAGCAGTCAGAAATAATCTTTTTTTTCTATTATACATGTAATTCCTTTGCCAGTAAATCAGTCAATGAGCAATCCTTCGGATTCCATTACCTTTACTACATGATCAACATTCTCAAGGCAGAGTTCATCTGTTCCGGCTTCTACCATAACACGAATCAATGGCTCTGTGCCACTCTCGCGTACCAGAATACGCCCATCACTTCCCAGTTTCTTTGCAACTTCCTCTACAGCAGCAACTACCTTCGGATTCTCTCTCGCAGTCTTCTTGTCTGCCACCCGGACATTTCTGAGAAGCTGTGGATAAACCTTCATTTCCCTTGCCAGATCACACAGAGTTGCTTTCTTCTCTACACACGCTTCCATTACCATGAGAGAAGTAAGGATTCCATCACCTGTTGCAGCGTAACGGCTGAAAATAATATGTCCGGACTGCTCACCGCCAAGACTGTATCCATTCTCCATCATATTCTCTGCCACATATTTATCTCCTACTGCAGTCTGCTCATATTTCATACCCTCTCTCTCCAGAGATTTGTACAGACCGAGGTTTGACATAACAGTGGTTACTACTGTATCATCTTTTAATCTGCCCTGCTCCTTGAGATATTTTCCACATACATACATAATCTTATCACCGTCGACCACATTTCCCTTATGGTCAACAGCAATACAGCGATCTGCATCACCATCATAAGCAAAACCGATATCCAATCCATTGTCCACAACATATTTCTGCAGGACTTCAATATGGGTAGAGCCACAGTTTGTATTGATATTTGTACCATCCGGCTGGTTATTGATCACATAAGTCTTTGCCTGAAGTGCCTCAAATACACTCTTTGCAATAGCTGAAGAACTTCCGTTTGCACAGTCAAGCCCTACTTTAATGCCTTTGAAATCCCTGCTTGGGATAGAGATCAGATGTCCGATATAACGATTTCTTCCTGAAGCAAAATCCACAGTGCGTCCAATATCTTCTTTGGTTGCCAGAGGAAGATCCTCGATCAGGCCATCCAGATATGCTTCAATCCTTGCTTCTACTTCCGCTTCAATCTTCTGTCCGTTTCCATTGAGAAGTTTGATACCATTATCATAGAATGGATTATGGCTTGCGGAGATCATAATACCACAGTCAAAATCCTCTGTACGTACTGCATAGGAAACACTTGGGGTCGTCGTTACATGAAGAAGATATACATCTGCACCGGACGCTGTCAGACCTGCAACAAGTGCATATTCAAACATATAACTGCTTCTTCTTGTATCTTTTCCAATAACAATCTTAGCTTTATGGTCTCTTCCATAATACCAGCCTACGTAGCGCCCCACCTTAAATGCATGATCTACTGTCAGTTTAACATTTGCTTCTCCACGAAATCCATCTGTTCCAAAATATTTTCCCATAATTGCTCTCCTTTACTTTTTACAATATCCTCTGTTTCTGCACTGCATACTGTATTTCCCGAATTACACCCAAAACTGCTTTTAATCAGATCAGGCATGTTTCCTGCGAAAGCTGCGGATATCTGCTTAACTTATTGATAAAGTCCCTGAGGATATATACCCGCTTCTGTAAGATTTTTAAATGCACTCATTACTGTTTCTTTATCTTCCTGATAGGTTACACCAAACCATGTATCCTTTGTCTCCAGGACATCAACTTCAGCACTTTCATTTTTGATCAGATGGTCAACTAACTCCGGAAGCAGATATTCCTTTTTTGTATCTTCCGGTGCGAGTCCACTGAGAAATTCTGCAAATCCTTTCTCGAGAACCTCCATAAAGTCCGGCGTCAGTCCCCACATATTCATGGACACCAGATCCTTTACATCCAGTTCCTGCACACTTCCGTCCGCATTTCTTGACTCTGCACCTGTGGCAGTCTTAAATATATCATGCGTCTCTGTCACACCTGTAAGCTGTCCATTCTCAATATGGCAGATTCCTCTGGTAACGCTTCCATTATCGCTCAATGTATTTCCAAGCCTGAAACCGGCCATGCAGATGTGGAGTTTTCCGTCCTTTTGCTGTTCCTGCACAAGATAATCATGCACCTTCACATAAGCTTCTTTTCCATAATAATCATCTGCATTGATAACAATAAATGGCTCATCCAGAACCTTCTTTGCAGCAAGTACAGCCTGTCCGGTTCCCCAGGGTTTCGTGCGGTCAGCCGGTTTCGTAAATCCCTCCGGCAGATCATCAAGCTCCTGGAATACATATTCTACTTCCGTAATTTTCTCAATACGCTCGCCGATCACTCTGCGAAACTCTTCTTCCAGATCTTTACGGATAATAAACACTACTTTGTTAAATCCGGCTTCCAGCGCATCGTGGATGGAATAATCCATAATAATCTCTCCACATGTTCCCACCGGTGCAAGCTGCTTGATTCCTTTTCCAAAACGACTTCCGATTCCTGCCGCCATAATTACAAGTGCTGTTTTCTGCATAAATATTTTCCTCCTGACATTCTTCTCTCATATCAATACTTTTTCAGTCATCTTCTGTCACATACCCTCTCCGCAATATTCTATTCCGCATCCTGAAGATTACTTAATTTTGCTGCCTGATCTGCTGCGATCAGACTGTCAATGATCTCATCCAGATCCCCGTTCAGAACATTCTCCAGTCTGTGCAGTGTCAGTTTGATTCTGTGGTCTGTCACACGGCCCTGTGGAAAATTATAAGTTCTGATCTTCTCTGAACGGTCACCTGTTCCAATCTGGCTTCTTCTTGCCTCAGCCTCAGCATCATGCTGTTTGGCAAGCTCCATCTCATACAGACGGGAGCGAAGAACTTTCAGTGCTTTATCTTTATTCTTAAGCTGTGACTTCTCATCCTGGCAGGAAATTACGATTCCGGTAGGAATATGTGTCAGTCGCACAGCAGAGTCTGTTGTATTGACACACTGTCCACCGTTTCCGGATGCACGGAACACATCGAATTTACAGTCATTCATATCCAGATGGAAATCAATTTCTTCGGCTTCCGGCATAATAGCAACTGTACAGGTAGAGGTATGGATACGTCCGCCGGATTCTGTTTCCGGAACTCGCTGTACACGATGTACACCACTTTCATATTTCAGTCTGGAATAAGCACCTGCACCTGTGATCATAAATGTTACTTCCTTAAATCCGCCGATTCCGTTCTCATTGAGACTCATCATTTCTGTTTTCCAGCGGCGGGATTCTGCATATTTCACATACATACGGTAAATCTCTGCTGCAAAAAGGGCAGCTTCATCACCACCTGCACCTGCACGAATCTCCACAATAACGTTCTTGTTATCATTAGGATCTTTCGGAAGAAGAAGGATCTTAAGTTCATGCTCCAGTTCCTCTACATTCTTCTTTGCCTCAGACAGTTCTTCCTTCAGCATTTCCCGCATATCTTCATCTTTCTCTTCCTCAAGCATGGAAAGACTGTCCTGTATCGTTTCTTTGTTTTTCTTATACTCCCGGTAAGCATCTACTATCGGCTGCAGATCGCTCTGCTCTTTCATCAGCTTCTGAAAATGTTCCTGATTATCGGTAACTCCCGGCTCTCCAAGCTCATTAAGCACCTCTTCAAAACGAATGAGCAGATCGTCTAATTTATCAAACATATTTATCCTCCTGTAATTTCTTTCGCCCCAGAACCACCCGGTCTAACCCGGCCAGATCCTGCCTTATCTCAATATCTTCAAATTTATATTTCCGCAAAAGAGCTGCCACATCTTCTCCCTGGCTGCATCCGATTTCATATAAAAGCCAGCCACCCGGAACAAGATGATCCTGTGCCTGTTTCGTGATAGCCCTGTAAAAATAAAGTCCATCTTCCATACCATCCAGTGCCATACGCGGATCATGCAATTTTACTTCATCCATAAGATCTTCAATTTCCGCCGTAGGAATATATGGCGGATTTGATATAATCATATCATAAGCTCTGCTATAATTTCTATTACTATTTTCGCAGTCTGTCATTTTTACAGTATCTTTTACAGCAGTCCTTTTCATATACTCTGTTCCGTACACAATGTTCTGCATTTCAGAAAACAGATTACTCTGTACGAATTCCGCATGCTCTGCCACTTCCAGTGTCCGTGCATTCCGCACAGCCACTTTCAGTGCCTCATCTGACAGATCCACGCCTGTTCCGTGTGCATCAGCTCTCTCCTTCAGAATACTGATAAGAATACAGCCGGATCCTGTACACATATCAAGAATATATGGATTTTTCACAGCTTTCATGCATTCAAGAGCGGACTCCACAAGTGTTTCCGTATCCTGTCTGGGTACCAGTACATTCTTATCCACATAAAATTCATGCCCCATAAAAAAAAGCCTGATGCGTCAGATGCTGCAGCGGTATGTGTCCCGCACGTCTGCTGATCAGTTCCAGATATCTTTCAGCAACACTTTCTGTGACACTTTCTTCTCCGTATGCAAAATAATACGCCCGGCTTTTTCCTGTGACATATTCCAGGAGAAGCCAGGCATCCAGCCCGGCTTCCTTAATCCCCGCCTGTGCAAGGATCATCTGTCCTTTTTTTAATAATCCTGTCAGAGTTTCTCCGTTCATTGTTCTGCTTCAACTCCAAATTCTTCCTTCAGATATGCTTTCCAGTCAAAAACCGCCTCTACAGCCCTGATCGCAACCTCTGCCATATCTGCTGTCGGTTCCTTAGTTGTAAGTTTCTGCATTGCCAGACCCGGTTTACTGAAAAAGTCAGCAAGTTTGCTGTCTGATCTTCCAGCCCACTGAATAATCTCAAAAGATATTCCTGCTACAACCGGCACCATAAGAAGTCTTCCAAACAGTCTCACCCAGTAAAACGGAACCAATACAAAAATAAAATGCAGAAAAATGCTGACCAGCATAACCAAAAACAGAAAACTGGTTCCACATCTCTTATGCAGTCTGGAGCTTGCAAGAACATTATCCACCGTAAGCGGCAGTCCATGTTCCACGCAGTTAATGCACTTATGCTCTGCTCCATGATACATAAATGTTCTCTGAATATCCTTCATTCTGGAAATCAGAAGCATATATCCCATAAACAATGCAAGCTTTACAAATGCCTCAACTATTGTAACTGCAAATTCCGAAGCGCCAACCCTTCTGCAAAGACTTGCAAGGGCGTATGGCAGCAACATAAAGGCGGCAACTGATACCACGATCGAGACAGCAACTGTCACATATAACAGCCATTTGAACTGCTTATCTTCTTTTGCCTTTTTTGCAGCAAGCTCCTCTTCTGAAAGAGCAGCATTCTTCTGCTTATCCTCTTCGTCCTCCTCATCCCCTGCGATCTCCGCTGAATACATCAGACATTTTGTGCCGACCACCAGAGAATCCACGAAGCTTACCACACCTCGAATCAGTGGATATTTGAGAAATTTTGCATTTCCGAATACACATTTGTAATCTTCTATTTTTTAATTCAATCTCATTGTCCGGTCTTCGGACAGCAATGGAATATTTATCCTTATGGCGCATCATAATGCCTTCCATTACAGCCTGACCGCCGATGTTCGATGATTTCATTATATTTCTCCCAAAGAAACAAGAAAGGCTGAGATTTCCCAACCTCAACCTTCTCAATTCTTACTATATTCTGATTATTTGTTCAGGCCGTATTTCTTATTAAACTTATCGATACGTCCACGAGCCTGAGCTGCTTCTGCTGACCTGGTATAGAATGGATGACATTTAGAGCAGATTTCTACGTGGATGTCCTGTTTTGTAGATCCTGTTACGAATGTGTTACCACAGTTGCAGGTTACAGTTGCCTGATAATAATTAGGATGGATTCCTTCTCTCATGATTTTCACCTCTCTGTAAAGATTCTATTTTCTATTCGTATTCATTTGACGAATTTACTATTAAACAGCTTTATGAGTATAACATATCGTCC
>ENA-OQAY01000471-OQAY01000471.1-human-gut-metagenome-genome-assembly--contig:-NODE-471-length-11533-cov-1.221199_pt1 | contig 11533 bp, 20 predicted proteins | sample MGYA00242740_ERZ504537 | MGnify/ENA primary metagenome ERZ504537 (study PRJEB26092, sample SAMD00036272) | human gut metagenome | host: Homo sapiens | study: EMG produced TPA metagenomics assembly of... | reverse complement strand
CCTCTTTTTCGGTGCAACTGCCATCACCGAGGGCATCGGGCGGTTCAGTGAGTGGTTGGCCGAACTGTAAGGAGCATTTTCAACCTTTTGCCGCCTTCGGGCGGCTTTTTCTTTTATGGGGGTGATTTAGGATGGCCGCAACACGGTTGATCGCGCTGCACAAAAACAAAGGCAAGTCGGTTGCGGCCTGTCTGAAAAATCGCACGGACTATATCGAAAACCCGGACAAGACTGAGCAGGGGCAGTTTGTCAGCAGCTATGCTTGCAGCGCCCTGACGGCAGATGAAGAATTTATGCTGTCCAAACGGCAGTACGACCTTGTGAACGGACGCAGGCAGAAAAGCGATGTGATTGCTTATCAGATACGGCAGTCCTTCCGTCCGGGGGAAATCACCGCAGAGGAAGCTAACAAGGTGGGCTACGAACTGGCCATGTGCTCTTTACCAAGGGCAAGCACGCCTTTGTAGTGGCAACGCACACGGACTGGCAGCACATCCACAACCATGCGATCTTCAACTCCACAGCGTTGGATGGCAGCAGAAAGTTCCGGGATTTTTTCTTTTCGGCGTTGGCAGTGCAGCGGTTGAGCGACCTGATTTGCTTAGAACACCAGTTGTCCGTCATTGAGAAGAAACCTTACCGGGAACGGCAGAAGCGCATCGTCTACCCACCGAAAGAGAGCAACCGTGACCGCCTATGCGGAATCATCGATACAATCCTTGCAGAAAAGCCGGGAGATTACGAAACGTTTCTGCAAAAGCTGGAGCAGCAGGGCTATGAGGTGAAGCGTGGCAAGTACACGGCGGTGAAGGGCAAGGGCAAGGGACAGAAACGCTTTATTCGGTTCCGAACTCTGGGCACCGGCTATGGCGAGGACGAAATCAAGGCGGTGCTGGAGGGCAAAGCAGAGCACCGCCCTTATCAGAAGAAGCCGCCCAAAGAACAAACCTTCCAGTTGCTGGTGGACATTCAGGGAAAAATGGCAGAGGGCAAAAGCGTCGGCTACAAAAGGTGGGCGACCAAGTTCAACCTGAAAGAAATGTCCAAGACGCTGCTGTTCTTGCAGGAGCAGAAAATCGGCAGTGCCGAGGAACTGCGGGAACGTGCAGCGGCGGCAACGGAACGCTATCATACCATGGGCAATTCTATCAAGGCAGCAGAAGCGAGGTTGACGGAAATCGCCGTCCTGAAAACCCACATCATCAACTATGCCAAAACCCGTGAGGTGTACGCCGCCTATCGGAAAACCGGGTACAGCAAAGTCTTTCTGGAAACTCACCGGGAGGAAATTACTCTGCACAAGGCGGCGAAAGCTGCCTTTGACGAGGCAGGATTGCAAAAGCTGCCGAAGGTCAAGGAGTTGGATGCAGAGTTCGCAGAGCTGTTGAGCAAGAAGAAAGCAGTTTACCCGGACTACCGCAAGGCACGGAACGAGATGCAGGAACTGGTTCGGGCACAGAAAAATGTGGAACGATTTTTTGCGGAGGAAAAAGATACCACCGAGAAAACTCAGGCCCGATAAACGAATACCGCCGAGGAGCTTTCCCAGTTGGGAGGCATCCTCGGCGGTATTTTTTAGTTTATATAGCAGCGATCCTGTTTTACGAGCCAATCTTCACACAACCGCTGAGCTTCGGCCTTTGTGCAGCAGGTGCAGTTGAAAAGTTTGCCACGGATAGAACAGTAAGTGTAGTGTACCTTCGGGACACCATTGGCATCTCGGAAATCAACGCAGCGTTCCTCACCGGGCAGCAGATAGATCGTATCCACGTTCAACAGCTCCTTTTACCTTCGTTCATGTGCCAAGGAGCACAACATTTGCTATTGTACCATGTACCGTCCCAAAAGACCATTGCTTTTTTGACCAAAGATACGCACAAAAATTTTTCGTTCCAAAAGTATCCAGCTGGCGTTGAGCAAACGCTATTGGATTGTGTATAACAAAAATTGCGACAGGTATGCTATTTGTGTGTAACAAACACAATTAGAATGTGAGGTCGCTATGAATACGCTTTTGGGTCAACGAATACGAGAACAGCGCAAGGAAAAAGGCTGGACGATTGAGCAATTTGCAGAACGGGTCGACTTGTCGACAAATTATGTTGGAGACTTAGAGCGCGGAGTAAAAATCCCTAAACTGGAAACCTTTATCCGAATCGTCGAGGTGCTGGACGTATCTGCCGATGTGCTGATCCGGGATTCGGTTGCATCTGCTTCCCATGTGCAGATGATGAACTGTGCAAAAAGTTGAGCCAGCTCACGCCGGGGCAGAAGAAAGCCGCCATTGACATCCTGAATGCGTACACAGACAATATCCCCTATATCACAAAATAACACCTATGTCAAAGAACGCCAGCAAACGTGCTGACGCTCTTTCTTTTTGCCCTCAAATAGTTTATAATCAACACCATAAGCGTGCACATAACGCTAATAGTGAGTGCTTGAGGTGAACGACATGACAATCCTACCCAATATCGAAGAAGCAATGGAAGATGCCCGGAATGGAAAGCTGAGTCCGTATTGGCAGAACGATCTCAAACGTGAATGCCTGCATAGGAAGTTATCGGATGAAGAACGGCAGGCGCTTTCGGAACTGAATCGCATTTTGTCAGAGACTCCGCAATGGAGCGGCGAAGAAGAACTGTGTATCGAAATGGAGAACATCGGTGGCAGGGTTCGCTTCTGTCACTTTTGGGATGAGCACTACTCCATGGTGCAGTTGACGGAAGATCGCAACGGAAAATACTCCACAGCCTACGTTCTGGATACAGAAACCACCCCGGATGTGCGTAAGGAGGCGGCATTGCAGGCACAGAAAGAACTTGCGGACTGTATGCAGGTGTGGGGCATTCCCCAACAAGCGTTTTGCAACGCAAAATAAGCAGATGTATATACGTCTGCACTGCTTGCTACAATGGTGTTGGTTCTGAGAAGCTCACAGCCAGTGAGCTATACAGATGCCCAAACCTAAGCTACAATGAAGATGTGCTGAGAGAACGAAGCATTGCTTGAGCTGAACAATTGTACTTCGGCCTTTCGAGGTCCACCACACGAACAGTGACTTGAAAAAGCTGGCATCCACACTCAAAAACTGGGAGGCGATATCCGTATTGTAATGGAACATACCAGTACGTACTGGAGACCGATCGCACTGACATTGAAGGAAGCGGGCTTTTTTCCGTTGTCAATGCGATTTGCGGTCGAATAGGAGCTTCTTGTCCTTCATCTGTCTGCTTCTCCCTCATTTCTGCGCTGAGACGCAGAGCCAGCCTTTCTTTTTGTGTATCTGCACCTCGTGAAAGCCCGCCTGCTCCAGATACGCCTTCAGCTCGGTGTCCTTATAGATGGTCATGCCACCGATGATCTCCGTCCACCTCTCGTCCTTGTCCGTGTCGCCGCTTGCTTCGTTGCAGATGAGAAATGTCCCGCCGACCTTCAGCACCCGGTAAACCTCCCGGAAGCACCGAGGCAGATCAGGCCAGAAATAGACGGTTTCAAAGGCCATCCCCGCATCGAACCAGTTGTCCGTAAACATCATATCTGCCACGCTGCCTTGCAAAACGGCGCAGCGACCCTCCGCGATGGCGACGTCGTTGACCTTTTTCGACTTCTCCACGCTGACGGGCGAATAGTCGATGCCCTTGACGACGCCCTGTGGGCATTTTTTCAGCAGCCGTCGGATGTTCGCCCCACCGCCGCAGCCGCAGTCCAGCACCTTGGCGTCCGGCGCAGTATTCAGAAATTGAAGCCCCCACCGGGCCACGGCGCTGTGACCGAGATTCATCATGGCGACCATAATTTTCCCGCCAAAGCCCACGGGCTTGCGGGTATTTTCAAAGAATGACATATCACACCTCCATTTTTACACACTCGGCATAGGTCAGCGGGAACGAGGCTTTCAGGACAGCGCTTTTCCGCACCGTCCAGCCGTTTTGCCGCAGGAAACGCAGGTATTCCTCGCTCGTCCATCTGCTGTGGAGAGGGAAGCCCGCCAGCTTCATGAAAAATGCCTTGACCTTGCCGGAAAACGAGTTCCCCGCGTGGGTGAAGGTCGGCGCGATGAGCACGCCGTCCTCTTTCAGCACCCGCTTGATTTCTTGCAGGGCTTTTTCCGGCTGCGGCACGATGTGCAGCGCATTGGACACGATCACCACATCAAAGGACTTATCCGCATAGGGCAGGCGGAACATATCCTGCACGGAAAAGTGCAGCTTGGCAGAGTGGTTATCACGCTTGGCCTCGGCAATCATCTCCGCGGAGGCATCCGTCGCCTCGATGTGCGCTGCCGCGTTCACAATGTGCTTTGCAATCAGTCCCGTGCCGGTCGCCAGCTCCAGCACCGTTTTGGCTTTCACCACCGGCCGGATCAGCTTATACATCTCTTCGTATGCCGCCCGATCCTTTCGCATAAAGCGGTCGTAACGACCGGCATTTTTGTCCCAGAAGGTCTTTCGTTCTTTCATAGCCGTTGCCCTTATCTCTTCTTTATTTTTTGCCGCATTGTGCCTCTCGGAAAGGATTCAAAGTGCCACTAAATTTTCCCGTGCAGGCATCTGTCCCGCCGCTCTCAGGCGTATTCCAGCAGTGCATTGCACGCCGGACAAAACGCCTCGCCCCTTGTCCAATGCACGCCACAATAATACCGGCGCACCATGAGGGTAACGGTTTCGATCTCCTTTTCCTTGTTCAAGTTCTGAAGTCCTTTCTGTTTTATACACGGTTAGTTAATTCTAACCATCTGGTGGAAGAAAAGGCAGGCCACCTGTATGTAGTCTGCCTTTTGCCTGATGCGAAAGCCCGCAGACACGCGGGGCTTACAGCACCAGCGAGGGCGCGGTGTAGACCCGTGCCTTCAGCTCGCTGTTTAGCATATACAGCCCCTTGCTGTCACCGCCGAACAGCTCCATCTTGGTAATGAGGTCAGCGGCGTTCTTCTCCTCCTCGCCCTGTTCCTTGATGAACCAGTCCAGCATCTGCATGGTGCGGAAGTCCTTGACCTCGTATGCGGCGGCGTAGATGGCATTGATGCTGGCGGTGACCAGCTTCTCATGCTCCAGTGCCTTTTTCAGCGGGGTCATGTGGTCGCCTCGTTCCCACTCCGGCTTTGCGATAGCCTCAAAGGTGACGCCCTCGCCGTTATTCTGCAAATACTGATAAAACAGCATGGCGTGATCCCGTTCCTCCTGCGCCTGTACCCGGTACCAGTTCTCAAAGCCGTCCAGTCCGGCGGCGGCGTAGTAGTTGGCAAAGTCCAGATACAGATAGGCGGAGTAGAACTCCTTATTGATCTGCTCGTTGATCAGCTTAGATACCTTAGCGTTCATGATACTTCTCCTCCATAAGATTGTCTTTTTTCTGCTCCCGGCAGGCAGGGCAGATATACCGTACCCAGAGCGATGCTGGGATGCTCCCTTTTCATCTCCAGGAACACCTGCTCCGCCGTGGGATGCTGCTGCAGCTCCGTTACGGCGGCCAATATCTCCTCTGCGTATTTTGGCATACCGCCAACCCTCTAAATGCAAGAATGAGTCTTATTATTTTGCTTTTATTATACCTATATTTTTTTCTCTGTCAACAACCACAAAGGCTTGTGCGCCAAAAGTTGCCTCGAAGTACCTTAACAGTTTTAACTGTATCTGTTATATTTCAATATAAACTGTATCAGCAGTAAACACAGTTGCATTGGAGGTTGATTATGCGTCAGATATTGCTTTTCGCGGCACTTGCCGCCGTGCTTGCACTGCTTCTGGTGAGCTGCGGGGGAACCAAGGACAAGCCGGTGCCGACAGAGGAGGACGCTCCCGGCAAGGCGGCGTATCATAAGATCAGCGCCGAGGAAGCCTATGAGATGATGATCTCGCAGGAGATCGTGGTGGTGGATGTCCGCACCCGGGAGGAATACGATGGCGGGCATATTGAAAACGCCGTCCTTGTGCCCAACGAGAGCATCGGGAGCGAAATGCCCGAGACGCTGCCCGATAAGGAGGCGACGCTGCTGATCTACTGCCGCAGCGGCCGCCGCAGCAAGGATGCTGCACAAAAGCTGCTGGCGCTGGGGTATCAGAGCGTCTACGACTTCGGCGGTGTCATCGACTGGCCCTACGAGCTTGTGAAGGAGGGATGATTGTGGACAGTTCTTTTAATCTGGCCGTCCATGCGCTGGTCTGCCTGAGCCACAGTGGACGCTCCCTCAGCAGCGAAGCGCTGGCGGAGAACATCTGCACCAATCCCACCCGCGTCCGCCGGGTGCAGGCGGTGTTGAAAAAGGCGGGAATAGTGGAGACCCGGGAGGGCTTGGACGGCGGCTATCCGGGAAACGCTGGCGCAGTGAGGGCGTGGCTATGGAGCAGATCTATGATACGCTTCCATGTAGCACACTTCGTGTCTCTTTAGAAACCGAGGGTAACGGTCAAAGCCATCCGTTTGCACCATGGTCAAAATGCAAAAAGCGCAGCCGCAGATATTCTCTGCGGCTGCGCTTCGATCCATCTTCAAAGCTTCGGCATCACTCAACGCCATATTGTTGTCTAAATAAATCAGCGACGATGTTTTGCTTTTGAGGCATCGGGCGGCCGGACGAAGCCAGACTCGCCGCCTACTCCGCGCAGAGCTCAGCCACCAGAGCGTCCATCTGCGCTTCGCTGGTTTGGTTCAATGCACCACGCAGAGACACTACCGTTTCGTAAAGGTGGATATCCTTCATCTCCTCCAGTTTGGTGCGCATCAGCCGCGCGGCAGCAGGTGCCCAAGAGCCGTTTTCAATAAGACCAACCCGGCGGTTCCGGAATCCCTTTGTCTGTAAATGTTCCAAAAACTCCTTCATGGGCGGAAACAGTCCTCCGTCATAGGTGGAGCAGGCCAACACCAGTTTCCCACAGTAGAATGCGCTGGTCACGGCATAGGAAAGGTCTGTTGCCGTCAGATCGCACATGGTGACTTGCGCACCTTTTCCCTCCAGCTTGCTCTTGAGGGCCTCCGATGCGTATGCGGTATTTCCATGGATGGACGCGTGGACGATCAGGATGCCCTCCGGTTCTTCCGGTTTCCATTGTGACCAGAGATCATAGAGCCGCAGATACTCTCCCAAGTCTTCTGTGAGCATGGGGCCATGGAGCGGGCAGATCGTTTTGATCTCCAGCGCGGAGATTTTTTTCAGCAGCGCCTGCACCTGTGCGCCATACTTTCCGACGATGTTGTAATAATACCGCCGGGCCTGCGGCGCCCAGGGGGCACGGGCAGTCCGTTCCAGTGAACCGAAGCGGCCGAAGGCATCCGCCGAGAACAGGATCTTTTCCTCCTCTTCATACGCTACCATCACCTCCGGCCAGTGTACCATCGGCGCCAGCAGAAAGCGCAGCCGGTGCAAGCCCAAGGAAAGCGTATCTCTTTCGCCAACCTCCAGCATACGTCTTCCGACAATGCACCTGTGCCGAAGAACTGCTTGATCAGGGTAAATGTTTTCGCGTTTCCCACGATCTTCATCTCCGGGTACTTTTGTGCCAGTCGCATGAGGCTGCCGGAATGATCCGGCTCCATGTGTGTGACCACAAGATAGTCGGGGTTGCGCCCCTCCAACACCTGCGCTACATTGGAAAGCCATTCCTCCGCCGCCCGTGCATCCACGCTGTCCATCACGGCGATTTTCTCGTCCAGAATGACATAGGAGTTGTAGCTCACTCCCATAGGCTGGACGGGGTACTGGTTTTCAAAGAGTGCTAATGTGTTATCATCCACCCCTACATAGCGGATGGTATCTGTTACCGTTTGAATAGTCATAATACAAAACAACTCCTTATCATCTGTTCAAGACCTGCATCTCTGGGTTCTTCTCCCCGAATTTCTCGCGCAGCGCACTGCAGATATCCTCCCGGGACTTGCCCTGTTTCTCACCGTTTTTAATGAGCTTGTACGCCTGGAACAGCGCCGAGGGGCCGATCTCGCTGCTGAAAAAGCCGATGCCCTGATTCCATGCCAGCAGCTCGAACACGTCGTCCAACGCGGCACTCTCCACACCGTGGATATATGCCTTTACCAGCTCCCGCGCCGCCTGCCTCATCCGGCCCGCACCGACAGCGTTGGTCAGGGACAGCAGCAGCCGCGTTTCGTAGGGCAGTACGCGCTTCTCGCTCTGCCATGTGGTCATCCCAAAAATCCACGGCGATCCTGCCCCAGCTTTTCATCGATCATGGGATAGTTCAAAAGAGCCAGCGGCTTGAAGGGAGCGGAGCTGTCGCCTTCCTTCTTCTCCACACGGCAGAACCAGACATGGAACTCCGCCTCACTCCGCCGCTCGGTGTGGTGCTCGTAGCCCAAGCCCTCCATGACAGCGTACAGTGGATGCGGCTCAAAGGTCTGGATGATGTGTAATCCTTCGCCCACCTCCAACGCCTCGGCTCTTTTCTTCAGCCCTTCAAAGAAGCTGCCCTGTATATGGCGCACATCCACGGTCTGAAACCCCTGCGCCTTATTCTTCCAGTTTTCGTAGCTCATGCGGTTATTCTCCTTTCTTCACTCGATAAAACCAGATGTGATATTCGCTGCCGCTCACCTTCTCCGTGTGATGCTCAAAGCCCATAAGGGCCAGCACCGGGTACAGGGGGACAGGCTCGAAGGTCTGGATGATATGCAGTCCTTCGCCGTTTTTCAGCGCGGCAGCCTTTGCCTTCAATGCGGGGAAGAAGTCCATCTTTTTGCCCCGCACGTCCATCACTTCAAATGTGCCGATTTTGTCCTTCCAGTTTTCATAACTCATAGTCTTTGCCTCTCTTGCAGAAAGCTCACGCATCTTCGAAGGAATCCTTACCCACGCCGTCCAGCTTAGGACAGCCCACCAGGGTGATGTGTCCCTTGATGAACCGCTCGTGGAAAGCGGCGTAGGCGGTGCAGTCGGCGGCAATCAGGAGCCGTGCGCCGTCAAAATACGGGGCGTTTATCCTGATCGATTTCAATGATCCGTCGTTTCATGTTCGATCCTCCTGTTGCTTTTGTGCGTTCATTGTACTATACTAAGAGCAACAAGTCAGTTGAATTTTCAACGAAAGAGAACTTTTTATGAAAGAATTTTTTCCGATACTTCATACGGCGGCGCTTTTCTCCGGCATTTCCGACGATGAGCTTGCCGTCATGCTCTCCTACCTTGGGGCGAGGATTGACACCTTCCCCAAAGGCTCACGCCTGCTCCGCGCCGGGGAGCAGGTGGAGGAGGTGGGTCTCGTGCTGGCGGGCAGCACCCTCATCGTGCAGGAGGATATCTGGGGAAACCGCAACATCCTCTCCAAGACCGGGCCGGGGCAGACCTCGCGGAGGTATTCGCCTGCGCGCCGGGAGCGGTACTGAACGTGAGCGTAGAGGCGGAGAGCGCGGTGACGGTGATGTTTCTGCATATAAGGCGCGTTTTGAGCGTGTGCCCCTCCGCCTGCTCCCACCACAGCCGGATCATCCGCAACCTGCTGGACGAACTGGCAGAGAAGAACCTGCGGCTCAACGAAAAGCTCACCCACATGGCCCAGCGCACGACGCGTGCAAAGCTGATGTCCTATTTTTCCGCCGAGGCCCAGCGGCGCAGCGTCTATGAGTTCGACATTCCGTTTTCAAGGCAGCAGCTTGCGGATTACCTCGGTGTGGAGCGCAGCGGGCTGTCTGTAGAGCTTGGAAAAATGCGGGATGAGGGCCTGCTCGACTTTCACAAAAGCCATTTCCTTCTCAAAACGCCGGAGACTGACCGTCCCTTTCCTTCTGCGCGTTAAGGAGCCCTCTTTGGGCGTATTGGCAAGTGCGGATAACCCCGTCAGCCACGGAGCGTCGGGGTTTTGCAGATGGAAGAAGCAGCTATACTACGCAAAAAAACACAGCCGCAGAGTACATCTGTGGCTGTGTTTTGTGTTCAGTTGCTCACTGTTGCGTAGACTGGATATGGAGAGACAACATATCTCCCGATCTTACATGGGTTTCTTATCTGCCATCACTCTGGCAGTTTGCCTTGCAGATATGTCGGCATCCCCACTGCGGTCGTATCCGGCCTGACCTTAAACATGGCTTTTTCAATCTACCTCCCTTATCGGTTTTCCGCGATATATTTCTCCGCCATGTGAACTGCCACCGCGCCGTCCGCCACGGCGGTGACCACCTGACGGAGGGGCTTCGTCCGCACGTCGCCCACGGCGTAAACGCCGGGAATACTGGTTTCCGTGGTCTCTCCGGCCACGATATAGCCGCCGCCGTCCAGCTCCAGTTGACCCACCGCCAGCGCCGTGGCGGGCTGTCGGCCCACGCTGACAAATACGCCGTCGCAGTCCACCACGCTTTCCTCACCGGTGACGGTGTCCCGCAGGCGGACGCCGGTCAGCCTGTCCCCGGAAAGCAGCGCGGAAACGACGCTGTTCCAACGGAATTCCACGTTTTCGGCCTGTGCCAGCGGCTCGTGATAGATCTTGGTGGCCCGCAGGGTGTCTCTGCGGTGGACGAGGATCACTTTTTTTGCCACGCGGCTGAGAAGGAGGGCATCTGCCGCGGCGGAATTGCCGCCGCCCACCACGACCACCGTTTTGCCCTTGTAAAACATCCCATCGCAGGCGGCGCAGTAGGCCACGCCCCGGCCCAACAGCTCCGTCTCTCCGGCAACGCCCAGCGTCTGGGGTCTGCGCCGGTGGCCAGCACCACGGTTTTCCCCCCGGAAGATCCCCTCGCTGGTCTCCACGAGCTTGGGAACCGCCGTCAGATCCATGCGGAGGACTTCTGCGTATTCGCTGCGTACCCCAAAACGCTCCGCCTGCTTTTGCATCTTCTCCGCCAGAGAGAAGCCGTCGATCCCGTTCTCAAAGCCGGGGTAGTTGTCGATCTGCTCGGTCAGGGCCATCTGCCCGCCAGCAGACAGCTTTTCCAGCACGATGGTGTCCAGCCCCGCCCGTGCCGCGTACAGGGCGGCGGTGTAGCCGCCCGGGCCGCCGCCCACCACGAGCATATCATAAACATGATTGTTGTTCATATCTGAACCCTCCGTTATTTCGCCAAGGCTTCCTGAATGAAACGGTCGATTTCTGCCTTTGAGCCGGGCGCGGTGATGGAATCCACGGCCTTTCCGTTCCGGTACAGCACCAGAGTTGGGATGTCCTCGATCCCCTCGGCCCCCGCCAGCCGCGGCTCCTCGTCAATGTTGATTTTGCCGACGGCAAGGCTGTCCGCGTATTCCTCTCCGATCTTCTCATACGCAGGGCCGATCCTCCGGCAATAGCTGCACCAGGGCGCCCAGAAATCCACCAAAACAGGCTTTTCCTCCCGGATCAACTGCTTAAACTGCTCCTGATTCATATTCATAGCTGCCATATCTGTCAGCTCCTTTCCTTTGTTTGGGTATTCTCAAGACTCCGGTCTCGCCCCACACCACATTGTGACCTCATCCTGAGATGACGGTAGCCATATAAAAAATACCTCGTATTATAAAAGAGTAGTATTTATAGACCGCTCTCCAGCGGAATGCTACAATAGTTTCAGGGTGCTGTGGATTGGTGAAAAATCCCTACCGTAAAGACGGTTT
>ENA-OQAY01000470-OQAY01000470.1-human-gut-metagenome-genome-assembly--contig:-NODE-470-length-11535-cov-0.672335_pt1 | contig 11535 bp, 17 predicted proteins | sample MGYA00242740_ERZ504537 | MGnify/ENA primary metagenome ERZ504537 (study PRJEB26092, sample SAMD00036272) | human gut metagenome | host: Homo sapiens | study: EMG produced TPA metagenomics assembly of... | reverse complement strand
CCGGGAGATACGGGTATCACCCGGCAAGCGGGCTGAGCACGGACGTGCATACCCTGAAGGCAAGGGGGCTGTCCGTATCCTGCATCAACCTCTCCTGCGGCTATTACGAACCTCATACGGACAGGGAATACACCATCTGGGAGGACTTGTGCAAGTGCTACCGCTTTGTCCGGCACATTGTCTGCTGCCACAAGAGCGCCAGTCCCCACAAGGCAAGAACGGAAAAGACCTTCATACACGGTTACTACGAACTGTTCGGAATGACCGGATACAGTGAGAAGGAATATATCCGCTTCATGAAAAAATACGGGATGGAACCTCCCGTCCAAAACAAGACAGGCCATGGGAACAAATTATGATTTTATCGAACTCTACAACATGGCGGGCAACCGCTTCTTCGGCGGGTTTTCCTGCCTGGAGGCGGCAAAGCCGCATCTGGACAAACTGAGGGAGAAAGGTGAGCTGCCCGCAATAAACCATGCATTGCTCATGTACGAATACAGGCATGACAAGAATCAGGGGTATGTGCGGACCGGAATCAGGACCATCCATTACAGGAACGGATGGAGAATAAAGAAATAAACCTATCATTAAAAAACAAGAATATGGAAGTAACAGTAATGCCGAATCCTGCATCGGTAGAAAAACAGCAGGGATTGAACCAGGTGGTCATAAACAAGGTACAACGGATGGTGGAAGGCAAACGGCAGGGGGTCATGGAGACCATCGCACGGCTGCTTGACGAAGGAAAAATAGCGCAGGACTTCATCGCCCCCATCGGGGTGAACCTGCGCGGCAAGGAGAAAACAGCCTGTCATTTCATTCCGCGCGGCGGACCGGGTGCAAATGACCATGCCGGAGGGAAATTTCAGTCTGCACGGCAATGCCATCAGCCAGATTTCGGAGAAGATGGGGGTGCCGGCCAAGTACCTGCGCGAACTGTCCGGTGGCGATGTATGGCAGAAACAGCTTTGCGCCACCATCCTTAATGAGCATTCGGGCTGGACCGCGCGCACACGGGTACTTATCCGGGCGGTAGGCATGGAAGTGCGGGGCGTACTGTCCGACTCGTACCGGCGGCTCAATTCGGTGGATATCCTGACCGCATTCATCCGGGAGGCGGCCAATCAGGGGGCGGTCGTATCGGACGCCTACATGAATGACACCAAGGTCTGGTGCGAGACCATCCTGCCCACACCCATTGAGATTCCCACCAGAAAGAACGGGACGGTCATCATCTTTGCCGGGGCACGCTTTTCCACTTCCGACTATGGCAACGGATCCGTGGACATGCGTTCGTTCCTGCTCAACGGGGCATGCCTGAACGGGATGGTACGTGAATCCGTCATGCGGCAGGTGCATCTGGGGGCAAGACTGCCCGATTCACTGGCACTGTCACAGAAAACCTACGAGCTGGACACGCAGACCACCGTATCGGCAGTATCGGACCTGACCAAAGGACTGTACAACAAGGATACACTTATGACAGAAAGCCATCGAAATACAGGCGCTTCGGAAATAGATGTGGACTTCGACAAGGAGCTCAAACAACTGGTGCAGAAAGGCGGCCTGCTGAAGAGCGAAGGGCGTGAAGTGGAAAAATTACTGATGAACAACAATCCGGAGGCGGAGTGACCGGAGGGGCCACCCTGTGGAAGCTGACGCAGGGCATCACCGCTTTCGCACGGGAACAGGAGCCGGAACGGTGCCGGGAACTGCATGAGATATCGGGACAACTTATGAACCGGGTAAAAACCAACTAATAAATAACATTTACTCATTACATAACTTAAAAAACAACCGGATCATGAACACTTCATTAGAAATCATCCGTTCGGCAGGAACGGATCACCTGTGCTACCGGATGGAAGACGATACATTCGTGGCAGTCCATAACCCGATGCTTTCTTTCACGGAAAAGGAAGACGAGTTTGAAATCGTCCCGTCCGACAACTCCTATCGGAAGAAACTATACATCTATCAGGGGCAGGCTGTACGGCTGGTTCCGCAGATCTATCACAACGGCTGGCTCGCCCTCTGTCTGGAACTGGCCGATACGGAAGAGCCTTACACGATCCTGACGGTCAATCTGGAAGAGTTGGATGCCATCGGACTGCCCGACAGGGCTTTCATCGACATCAACAACAATCCCGACGCGATGGAGTTTCTGGAGTTGAATCACCTCGCCACTGATACCGGTTACCGGAGAGGCAACGGCTGGGTGGAGTACCCGATGGTGCATGTCAACCTGCCGCTTGTCTTCCAGCATTGTCCGGAATCGTTCAATCATATCAATATCTACACGTAATGTTTCCGATAAATAAACCGGATGTCTAATCGTGGGAGTCCGCCGGCGCTCCCGCATTCATTTTTATGCCTTATGAAAACAGATTTCAGCGAACAAGTGGAAAAACTCCGCAAGGAGATTACAGCCGCCATAAAAGCGGTATTGGAAGAATATGGGAAAACGGAAATGGAGTTTCCCGATACGGTGGATGCCGTGTACGTGATATGGTTCGACCATGACGGCGATCCCTATGAGTGCCTGGTGCGCAGGATACAATTCTTCGGGGAGGACCTCCATCTCGTTGTGGAAGACAAACATTCCCATGACTTGTACGAAATTGACGGTCTTTTTGAACTCGGGGCACGTTGCATCAACTGGCTGGACGAGATACTCAGGACAACCGTACAGCTTTTATCCGGTTCCAGTTACAAAAACTAAATAAAAATAATGATGGAAACAATAATCATTGACAGGATATGCACCTCTTGCAGGTGTGACAAAGAGACGGCACGGGAATACCTTGATGCCGAAGTAAGAAACCTGCGTGAATTATGCGACGCGAACGATTTGCGGGAAGGTGATTTGGAATCGGCAATGGCAAACCAAACGGTTATCGACCAATTAAACTTATGAATATGGAACCGAAGAGTTTGAACGAATGGTGGGACAAACAACCCGATGAACTGAAACAGGCATTCACATTCTTACCGGATGAACGCTGGGAAGAGGCAGACCTGTATCTGAGAATCAATATCCGCAACTATTGTTGCTTGAAAAAAGAAAAATTACTCCCCGAAGACAAGGAACGCTCGATGCTTATCGAAATAGTCTGTGAACTGACCGATACTGAATTATGTCGGACAAACAATAAGACACTCGATGAAATGTGCGATGCGGACGGGGCTTTTCTGGAAGAATATCAGGACCAATTCAACCGGATATACGACAGGCTGGAAGGGAGCATATTGGATTATATGAATGAACAATCATAACAGATAAATTATGAAAGCAAAAGTATTCAAATACAAGTTTGACGGGAATACTGTCGTCGCTCCTTATATGGAGTTGGAGCCGTATGCGGAGAATGTTTATCTCTCGTTATCTACAAAAAACGAATATGGAAACGAAAGCGAGGACATATTCCATGTTGTCTGCAAGATAGAAAATGTATTTTTCTCTTGCGGACAGCATTCACGCCGATTCCTTGACAAGGAGGAACGCAAAGAAGCAACTGCCGCTTATTGTAAAAATTGGATTACAAATACACTTCAAGATTTAGAAAGAGGAGTTCATATCTCTCTTCTTTCTATCCGTGTGTTTGAAGCTCTTGGGCTTGACACTGCACCTTTGTGGCAAGCCCGTGAAGCGTACTTAAAAAGACAGGAACAAAAACGGCTGGAACTGAAGGCTAAGGAAGAAAAGGAACAGCGATTAAAGGAAAAGGAATGGCAACAGCAAATTGACGATTGTAAACAGAGTTTTCTAAATGGAGAACGAATCGAGGCAAATGTTTTTCTTGAAATAGCCAAACGGGACGGTTTTGAAATCCATATCCGTACCAAAGGCACATTCAACAAATCCGTAAACGGTCTTACAAAATCGGGAACAATCTATTTTAGAAAGTGTAAAGGCAAACGGACACCTGATTTCACCGGCTGTCAGCATGCCATTGCGGACTATCTCAATTTTCTTGCGTCAAGGCAATCCTGAAAATGAATATAGAAAATCAAGTAAAACAACATTATGAGAGTAAAGCCAAAACTAAAATGACTACTCCGAAAAGTTACACATTGTAACTATGACATCTAAAAGGGTCGCATCAAACTCAGTTTTGAGCAATGATACGACCCTTCCTTTAGCCTTTTGCCATCTGTTTATTAGCTATTAATATCTTTTACACTAGACCAAACAATATCACCTCCCCATACTTTACCTTCATAATCTCTTATATCCGCTTTTACTTCTTGCCAGTATTTCTTTGAAATAGTACTATGATTTGGAGTTTCATTCATAAAACCATTATAGACGCTTTGGGTCATGAGAATTGGTTTCTGAGAAAAATTTCTTATATCTTTTTCAAAATGAACCATCTTACCATTTAAGGTACTAATTTCGCCTGTACTCTCACTTTGCCATATTGAATTGGAAAATTCTTCAATGGACATTTCAACTGTTTCTTCTTTGTCCAAATACAATGGCTCATTATGAACTCGCTCTAATGGTCCTAAAAGAGAAGAAGGCAAATATGTATATCCTTGATCTTTATGACGGTATGCTCTTGGATTTTTAAGTTTTCTTGTAACTCGAAATATAGTTTCTGATAATTCTTTATTAGCGATATCTGTTAGTCGTGAAGCAATATTAGCAGGTCTCCCAATCCAAATTAGATTTTTGTACGAGCTGGCCTCTTTTCCCTGCTTTATTATACCAGTTTTATGAACGTACATTTCTCCATAATCAATTCCAATCCCGCATTTAAAATCATCACAGTATCGTCTGATTATTTTGGAGGAAATCGTATTTATTGAAATTGCACACTCTATAGCATTGGTAAAACAGTTTTTTGGAGGAAATACAATCATTACTCTATCCCCAATAATGTTTCTTACGAGTCCATGGTGGTAATTGGCACACCATAAAGCTGATTTTACGAATGAAGTGTACAACTGTCCCATTGCTTCCACATTGTATTTTTTATTCAATGCTACTGAATTTCTTATATCAACAAAAAGGACACAGGTTTTAATCATTTTTCCCTTTTTCGTCTCCCCACTTTCAAATGTAAGTCCTGAATCATCATAGTGAGGCACATTAATACAATATGTATCAAAAGTAAAGTTCGTGCTGATAATGTCTTTTATAGCATCAGATATTGATTGCAAATTATCTTTATCCATGTTTTATATTCTTTTTAAGATCCTAACTACTCTTTTGCCTATGCCTTGCAGAGCATACTCTCTGCAAGAGTGTGTCCAGCATGATGCATTATTAATAACTAAACCTAAAGGCTTTTTTCCTTTTAATCTACTATAATACGAATTTGCATAATAATTTATACTATTAGGCATAGAGACACTTTCCAAGCGGTATAGTTCGGTTAATGTATTCCCTATCATAGTATATTCTTCATAATATTCAGTAGGTGTCTTATAATAAATCACTGGACCATCATGTAATGCTATTTTTACTTCGTTAGGAGAATTTTTGAAATGATTTATAATTTCTCTTGCACATTCTTCTGCTTTCCTATATTTAATTTTATAGTCACTAAAGTTTAAAAAAGGCTTTCCAAATATACAAATGATCCCATCTCCCATAATTTTTTCTATTTCTCCACCATGTTTGTATATTATTGGCATTAGTTCACGATAGTAGTTATCTAGCCGTTCTGTGACTTCTTGAGGAGAATCACTATTGGTTTTAGACGAAAAGTGGGTTATGTCAATAAATAAAAGAACAACATGTACTTTTTCTTGCTTTTCGAAATAATCAACAATGTTAGATGTCTGTTTTTTTGCAGTTATAGCAAAAAACTTGGTTTTTGGAACATGCTCAAAAAGAGGCTGAATATGCTCAACAGAAAATGCTTTCTCCAGTTCTTGAAATTCTAAATAATCCCCTAGTTCCTTTGTTTGTATATTAAAGGAATCACTAATCTCCTGTAGTGGAGCATACTTTCTTCGTAACGCTATAATCTGTTGTAAGTTTGGCATATTTTAGCTGTTTAGTAAAACAAAGAACAGAAAACTTCCAAATCCGTACAATATAGCTTTTAGGCTATTATTGTAATGCTTAAATTTACTTTCTACTATTTTGGAGTTGATATAAATTTGAGAATTAAGATCATTTAAATATTGCTCTTCGTTTTCAGAATTAGTACCTATTTCATATTCAGAGAATCCTCTGGACTGAATTGTTTTAAAGAAAATGTTTGATTCTAGCTGTAACCCTTGTTGTTCATATTTTATAGGATTGACTCTACCACATAGTGTCTGGTATAGTTGGTATATACTGATGATTATGCTTACACAAAAAGCTATTGCACAAACTAAAGATATTAAGTTTCGTATATTTGATTTACTTATGTGATCTGCACACCTGAAATGGAGAGTGGCAATCATGTCGTGCCCTATATCTGATGTGAATATAATTGTTACTATAACTCCTAAGAAAGTTAGAACGAATGAACTCTTAGTATCACAATTAAAAATCCATTGATTTATAAACTCTAATTTCTTAATGCTTTTTTCGATATTTTTTTCAATGTCCATAATTTTATTGACTTAAGTTAGTGTTACAAATATAAGAAGAAAATGGAAATGTAAGATGTTTTTTTTGTGTTTTCTGCTACTTTCAAGGTATATAGAAAAGCGCAAACTCGGCTTTTCTTCTTCTCTCTATGCTTGGAATCACTTTCCCCTTATAGCACCTAAAGGAAACATACTCCTCATAGATGTCACAGCTCCCCTTTTTCCAGCTTCCGTATCAACCGGCTTTTCGGTATCCTGCCATGGCCCTTCAATCTGAAAATGCCCACATTATAGCTCAAAACGCCCAAAAGCAATGCATCATTTTCAAACTCCCGGAACGCATCACAACACTTTCTAAGGTCACTCCTCAGCAGCGAATCGGCCTGTGCCTTGCTCAGGTTCTCGGTCAATGTCTCCCCCGGAAGCAAGCAATGCCCGTAACCGATGTAAGGCATCTGTCCCCGATGCCAGCCTTCCGCCCGTTTGATGAATTCCACGGCCTTGTCAAACAGCGAATCCGGCACTTCCCCCTTTCCTTGGGCAAAAGCGGAGGAGACCACAAACGCCATAAACACTCCGGCCGTCAGCCTGAGCCATGCCCTACTCATTGCCCGGAACGTTGTTTTCCGCATCATTCACATTGAAACCGTAGGTCAGCTGCCGCATATTCCCCCAGTTGTCCTCAAAATAGAGGTCGATGGTCTGCGAGTCATCCGCGCTTTGCGAAGTGTAATACAGCCGGAATCTCCCGTTCATTCAGCAGGTAGCGGTCATTGGGCTTTAGCACCGTGCCGTCCTCCATCTTCAGGCTGCCCTTGCCGTCCGGCTGGAAGTACCTCAGCGTATAGACCGTTCCGGCAAAGTTGCCTTCCGGTCTGATTTCCAGACGGATTTCCACCGTTTCGCCGTTTGCTATTCCATCCGCTACCGGCATGGCTTCCACCGTGAACGGGTATTCCTGCCGGACATCCAGCCCGCCGTCACAAGAAACAAGACAAAAAAGGGCGGCAGCCAGGCAACAGGCCGCCATCATACAATCAAGGATTTTTCTCTTCATGGGTATATATCTGTTTTAGGGTTAGAAAATGTATTTGACTCCGATTCCATACTGGCAGTGGCAACGGCCCGAGGCGCCGCCCCACACAAACCGCTCACGCAGCCGAAGCAGCAGGACAACCCTGTCCGACAGGTAACCTTCCGCTTCCAATGTCGCCGCACCGCCGTAAATGAACGATTCACACCTGTGCAGGGCGGCACCGTCATCCAGCAGTTTCTTGCCTCCGTTTACCGTCTCATACCCCAGCAGGGCCGAGACACCGAGGTTCAGGAACAGCACCTTGCCCGGCGAGGAAAAGAACGTATGGTAATAGCCGCCCTCGCCCGTGTATTGCGCCGTCGGGATATGCGTGTTCTGTATGGGAGGTTGCGCCGGAGCGTCTCCCCGCCGAACACCCACTGGTTTCCTTTTTTCGTGTAGGTGGAAACGGCCAGCGAGAAGGCGTAACCGGCATCGTGCCGATTCGCTCCGCAGTAAAAGCCGTCCGCCATTTCCGCCGTGAGACGGACCCCCTTCATTCCCGGCAGACAGCGTTGCGCATGGGCTTGCCCCGCCATAAGGGCAAGCAGCGCAAGGGTGATATACACATACCTTTTCATCGCACTTTCAGTTCATTGATGGTCTCGGCACGCACCAGGTCCTCATTCTCTATCTCAAAGGTTTGGTGGCGTCCCCCTTGTTTCTCATACATCTCCACCACCAGTTTCTTGTCATCGGGGAGGGTGAACTTGGGCAGGGCAAACACCGTTCTCCCGCTCTTTTTCCCGTCCACACGGGTCAGGTAATTGAAGGCACGCAGCGGACAGATGACCTGTTCCTGCATGGCGGTACGTTTCACTATCTTCTTGTCCACGATCTTGAAGGTCACGAAGTCCACATCGAAAGGCACGTGGGTGGAATTTCTTACCTCGGTATGGAAATAGAGCAGGTCACCGTGCGCATAGAGCCCTTTGAGCAGGTACTGCACGCCGAAGCGTTTACAGCCGATGTGCTTCACTCTCCGCTTGTCCTGTCCGTGCACGGACTTCATGACCAGACGCACCAGCCTGGGCGACTCGTTGCCCAGTTCCTGCAAATAGATCTCCATCGCGTTGTTGGGACGGTTCACCGCCTCCCCGTCATGGATGAAGTCGCACATCTCCACATTCAGCAGCAGCGGCTCGTCGGCATACTTGACATTGAACGTGTAAAAATTCCCATCCTCGGTAATCACGCTCATGTTTGTCTCGTTACGGAAATGCTTTCTCGTGGCCTTCACCCGGATCACGTTCTCCGCGCCGTCAGCCTTGCCGGCTATCAGGTTGGGGGAACCGAGGTCCACGTACTTGACGGATGAGGGGAAAATCACATGCACCGTCTTGTCGTAGGTGATTTCCAGGCCATGCGGAGGTATCATTTGGCTGAAGCCTATCTTGCGGCTCAGCCCTTCAAAATAATCTCCGCTACTCTGCTGCGCATGGGCAGCTAAAAGCCCGTCAGAAGGGCAAACATCATCAGAATCTTCTTCATGTCCGATTGTTGTTGGTTGGTTGTTGAATAATTGTGTTTTCTCTTTTTCTACTCCGGGGTATGGAGCAGCAACCTGTGCCCGGCCTTCAGCGTGATTTTCACCGTCCGCATCCTCTTGGTGACATACTGTGACACGCCCTGTATCACGCCTTTCCCCACGTCCGAGGCTATCTGCGCACCGGCGTCCGTCGAGATGTTGATGCTGCTCCCCATCGAGGTTCCCATGTTGGCGGCTATCTCACGCACGGCATCGTATTCCAGCGAGTTCGGGACAAGTATTCCCTGCCCGCCGTCGGCGTCATACACTTCCAGCTCCACCGGAATGACCGCCCCTTTGTATTCCACCGTCTCGACGAGTACGTCCAGCCGTTCCCCCCCGGATACGCGTGCTTCCGGTCAGCAGGGTGCCTTTGGGTATGAGGCGGTCGTCCACCGCCATGGGTTCCAACAGCCGGAGGCGCAAGGCCTGCCCGTCCGATACGGTCTGCGTTCCGTGCACGCAGGCGGCGATGGTGTTCCTGTCCGGGGAGAGCGTCTTGCCGACGGGGGTATGGAATCCCGTATTCCGTTCTCCGGCAATCCCCTCTTCGTCATTCGCAGGCCGGGACAGGGAGGACACCACCTGTTGCCGCACCTGCTTCACCGGTCGGGCGGCGGTCCGTTCTTTCCGGTCGGCTGCCGGAGTGGCGGTCGTCTGCTTCCCGTTGTAACGGGCCGCCAGCTCGTATGACTTCTCCATCAGTGCCATCTTCTCTTCCAGTGACTGCCCGCCGCCGTCTGGGTGCTCCCCGGACTGCCTCTTTTCCAGGCTCTCGATGCGCCGAAGCAGTTCCTTGTCCTGCGGATGGTCGCGCGGCTCATGGATGGTATGGAGCGAGCGGTTCATGTTGCGGTAGGCCTCCGTGGACGAACGCACCGGACTGCGGGGTGTCATGGCTTCCGGTTCCGGGGGAAGTTCCACGTTCGCTCCGCCCTGCGCAACACGCAGGGTGTCGTTCCGTTTCCTGTTGAACAGTTCCGACATTTCCTGAAAGGTGTCCTTGCGCTTTCTCTCCTTTTTTGCCAGGGCATCCCGTTCGTAGGCGCTGACTTTGTTGCCCTCCATGCGGGTCTCCTCGGGCGAGGGGATTTCCGTATTGAAGCCCAGGCCTTTTCCGGCTTCCTCCCTTTCCTTCTGTGTCGGGCCGTATATCAGCAGAATGGCCCCCGCGAACATCAGGAAAAAAAGCGGGTAGATGACAAACTTCGCACGCCGGCGTTTCTCTTCGGGTGTCAGCGGCCCGTCACCCGACAGTCCCAGCAGTTTCTTTATCTTCTGTATATCCGTTTTCATCGTAGCAGTTGTTTGGATGGATGGGTATTGTCTTCCGGCCGCAAGTCGAGCCGCCGGATATGTTCTATTCTCATCGTCCCGTCGCTCTTTCCCGGACCGGAGAGCGCGGAGACAATCGTGTACAGGCAGGCGGCCAGGAACAGAAGGAAGGCGGTGATTGTCACCAGGCTCCGTTGTCTTCTTGTCAGGCGGCGGCAGAACAGCCGTATCCGGCCGTCCGCCCGTCTTAGGCTGGCATATCCTCTTTTCATCGCTCCGTACTCCTTATGTCCTTGTTCTCCAGGATGGTGAACTGCTCGATGATGAACCCGTTCGGATTGTCGTCCGAGCGCCCTGTGTTCTGGAGCGAGCAGGAGGTGACAAGGCTGCGCTCGGTCACGTTGCTCTCCCTGATGATCATCTGGCGGGCATACGTCGTCGCCTTGTAAGGATAAACGGCGAAATCGCACACCACGCTGTCCACATGCACCACCTGGTTGATGTTGCCCGAAATCAGCCGGTTGTAATAGCCCTTCTCGGCAAAGTCCACATAATAGTGGTAGGCGCTCTTGTCCGCCAGTTGCAGGGCGCGGTTGATGTTGTGCCCGATGGCGTCCTTTTGGGGCGAGAGCGAGAAGAACAGCTCGTGAAAGCGCCTCACGTGCTCCCTCGCCTCGGCGGGACGGTTCTGTGAAAGGTCCTGCGAGAGGGCCATCATGAGCGACTTGCCGCCGTCCAGCACGTAGATTTTCTCACGCTGCCTTTCGGCGAAGCGGTACGAGCTCCACAGCGCATAGCCGGTGACGAGCGCACAGCAGCCGGTGAAGACCGCCAGCATCAGCCGGATGCGGCGGAAGCTGCTTTCAATGTTGGTCAATGACTTGAATTCCATGTATGAATCGTTTCTTTGGATTGATTGATTTTTTCTTTCTTCCGGCGGGATACGTATGGTGCTCTTGGCGACATACGTTAGTGACGGCTTGTTACATACGTTAGTAGCAGGTTGCTACATACGTTAGTCGTGCACGGTTACTAACGTTAGTCGTATCAGGCTGCATACGTTAGTAGCCGTATGCAGCATACGCATCCCGCAAACCGGTCTCTGTTATTTTCCTCTCAG
>ENA-OQAY01000466-OQAY01000466.1-human-gut-metagenome-genome-assembly--contig:-NODE-466-length-11564-cov-0.748885_pt1 | contig 11564 bp, 7 predicted proteins | sample MGYA00242740_ERZ504537 | MGnify/ENA primary metagenome ERZ504537 (study PRJEB26092, sample SAMD00036272) | human gut metagenome | host: Homo sapiens | study: EMG produced TPA metagenomics assembly of... | reverse complement strand
TATTTATCAATCATCTATTCCTCTTTTTGCACTTGAAAATGAAACAAGGTACAATGTTCATAAGCTTTCTCCGGTAACACTAGGCAGGAAGGAAAATCCGAATGAGAAGGAGTATCCGGATAAAACTGTGTTTCCAAACAGACGGCTGTATCCGGTCGTTCATAATATCCCGCTGTATACAAAAGAACAGCAGGCAAATCTGTCATCACTGTCATATTTCGTCCTGTAACAGGTTCGTATAAAGAGGCAGCCTCTAACATCTCCACAGATATTTCATCTTTCAATATATAGCAATGATTATATCCTTTATTCCAAAGTAATTGCTCATGGTCAGCATACAGGTCTGTACCTATTGGTTTTAGGGAAGTAAAGTCAAATGGCGTATTTTTAACATTCATTCTTTTTCCCGTAGGAATAAATGCCGGGGTAGTATCCAATATCCGGTCGGCCGGAATATGCAACCGATGCTCCGTTATCTTTTTTCCCTTACCACACAAATTGAAATATGCATGATTTGTCATATTGATGTAAGTAGCACAGTCAGTTTCCGCATAATGCCGTACAGAAAGTTCATTGTCCTCATTGAAACGATAGTCTGTTATCACATGGATATTTCCCGGGAAACCTCCTTCTCCGTCTGGCGAATACAGACTAAAACGGATGCCATCCGGTAATTCTTCCCATTGCCACACCTTGTTATGAAAGCCGGAAAAACCTCCATGATTGGTATTATTCCCATCATTAACTTCCAAATGGAAGGTTTTCCTATCTATTGTAAAAGAAGCATCAGCAATACGATTGGCAAATCTGCCAACAGTTGCTCCCATATAATAAGAATCTTTCAAATAATCGGACAAGGTATCATAACCGATCAAAATATTGGCTAATGCTCCCTGAACATCGGGTACTGAAGCTGTAATCCAACGTGCCCCCAATTAGTGAATTCCATATAAGCTCCCGAGGAGTTCATTACGGTAAATCGTAATACAGGTTTTCCGTCAGAGGTATAAGTTTCTATTTTATGTATTATTTTCATATTATTCCAAATTTCAGAAAAAGAAAAAGCATCAGGTAGGAAGCAGATGTTTCCTCCTGATGCTTCTAATTTATATGGATAGAAACAATTTATTTGCTATATCCCGGATTCTGATCTTCAGGGCCGAATGCATCATTTGTTTTAATTTCAGTATCAGGAATAGGATAGCGCTTATGGAAATCTTGAATTGTTCCTGATTCTTTTGCCCAACGGTTACGTTCTTTTATCAATTCTACAAATTTATTAGTACGAAGCAAATCAATACGTCTCCAACCTTCGAAACAAAGTTCACGCAAACGTTCATCCATTACTTTATCACGGAATTCATCTTTGCTCATTCCCGAATTCCATTTCTTATCTTCTGGCAAGTTTCCTCCCCATGCACGAGTACGAATTTGATTATTCACGATCTGTACTGCTTCCGAAGTCTGTCCTAATTCATTCAGACATTCAGCATGCAATAATAATATATCAGCATAACGAATCATTGAAAAGTTCTTACCAGAATTCCACATGTTATTAATGCCAAGCCCTGAAAGAATATCTGTACGATAGTCTTCATATTTCTTTATATGCGGTTCCAATTCATCTGTAGTTCCCGTCCATTGAGTCTTTGACAAATCAGGAGTTACATATTCGAATGTTCCATCTTCTGAATATTTATTAGTATAATACGTAAAATCATAACGCAATGCTTCTTCTTTACGCAAATCTCCATCTTCCCAAATGCCACCTTCTTCTACCGTCTTATAAGCAAAAGGAGTCGGAACTAGAAAGTCGTAACCAGAGAAAGAGCATCCCTGACCAAACCAAGAGTCACATGCACGAGAACCACAATCAAACTCCCAATAATTACAATCAGGATATACATTATTAAATTGCAACTCAAACAATGACTCTTTTGTATTAGGATTATCATAACGATACAAGTCAGCATAATTATTCAGCAATTCATATCGCCCCATATTAATAATAGTCTAAAACATTCATCAGCCTTGGCAAAATCCCGTAATCCTGTCTCTTCCGGAGCTGCCATATAAGCCTTTCCTAACATAGCCCATGCAGCCCCAACAGTAGCACGCTGCGGTTCACTATTATAAGACTCAGGCAAATTATTGGTAGCAGTAATAAAATCATTAATAATATATTCCCATACAGTTTTTAAAGGTTGACGTCCCAAGCCCAATTCATCAGTACGGTTCATATCTATCACAGGGATTTCACCCCAATACATACTTAATTCAAACATTAATAAACCACGAATAAAGCATGCCTCTCCCATCAACTGTTTAGCACGTTCCGGTTCTTCAGTGGTCATACCCAATGCATATATAGCTTTAGCAGCTGAAACGACAGCCGGCCAACGGTTGTTCCAAATAGAACTAACCTGAGTAGATGTAGGATTCAACTGTCCATTATATTTATCCATACCGGCTTGATCGCCTGAAGAAATCAACTGATAATTACCCTGCTGTGTTTCATCTGTCCCCAAATAAGGCATCAATCCATTACGTCCTTCTTTACAGCCCCTATAACTCTTATACAATCCAAGAACTAAAGGTTCTACATTATCTATTTTTTCAAATACTTGTTCTTCAGTCAAAGATCCCGTAGGTTCTACCTGCAAAAAATCCGAGCAAGAGGAGGTTTTCAGTGCAAAGGTCAAAGCCAAAGCATATATCGCACTATATCTATATATCTTTTTCATTGTTGTGTTTTCTTTTAAAATTAGACTATTTATTCTATCCTTCCATTAAAAAGCCAAATTAAGACCAAAAGTATACATACGTGTAGGAGGATACCAATCACCAGTTTCCGGATCATAACCATTATAATTAGTTAAGCAAAAAAGATTAGAACCAGTGGCATAAACACGCAGGTTAGTCAGTTTCAGAGCATTTATCACTTTAGTTGGGAAAGTATAGGCCAATGTCAGAGCAGACAAACGCAAGAAAGAAGCTTTCTGTACACTAAAATCCATAGAACTTGCACCATAATGATTATAATCAAAGCCAGCCAACACACGTGGAAATTCAGCATCTGTATTTTCAGGAGTCCAACGATCCAACAAATCCGTTGATGCGACTCCAGATCCAGTACTTCCAATCAAAGTTTCATACCAAGGGCTCAATTTTTTAGCCCCATAAGAATAACTGAATACTACATTTAAAGACAATCCCTTCCAAGAAAAATCTGTAGAAAAACCGCCATAAAACTTAGGATCAGTGGAACCAATTACAACACGGTCATTTTGATCTATCTGTCCATTATTATCATAATCCAACGGATACAAATCACCAGGATTCACATTATATCCATTCCAATTTATTTTATTCAAACGATCCATATCAATTTCTTGGGCGATTCCACCTGTTTTCCAAATATAAATTGTGTTACGAGACTCACCAAGGAATAAATTACCTTCTTTTTGAATATTACGATCACTATCTACATTATATACAACATCATTATCACCATATAATTGAGTTACCTTATTTTTATCCATAGACAATGTAGCTGCAAAATTCCATTCAAAATCTTTAGCTCTTACCAAATTGGCATTCAAAGCAAATTCCAAACCTTTGTTTTCAATCGCACCTATATTTTCAATAGTACTACTGAAACCAGTAGTCGTAGGTAACGAATGACTCATTAACAAATCCTTATTTTTTATCAAGAAAGCATCAACAGACAAACGTACTCTATTCTGTAAGAAAGCCATATCTACTCCTAAATTCCATTGTTTTTGTTTCTCCCAACTAATATCTGGAGTACCACGTCGCCCATTGGAAACAAAAGAATTCGTATAACCTGTATCGGAAGTACCCGTATAGCTGACATTATATAAAGATAAATAGGCAAAATCATCAATATTCTGATTACCAACGATACCAAAACCAGCACGTAACTTTAACTGATCAAAAATCGTCTGATTTTTCATGAACTTTTCTTCTGTAATATTCCAAGCTGCAGACACAGACGGAAAAATACCCCACTGATTTCCTTTAGCAAATTTAGAAGAACCGTCGTAACGCGCAGTCGCCGTTAATAAATATTTACCCGCATAGTTATAGTTAACACGAGCGATATAAGATAATAATGTTTGCTCGGACCAAGCTGTACTTAAGCCGCGCTGATCTTTTTTATAACCAGATCCCAAACTATGATATCCAAATAAATTAGTGCCAAACCCTGTTGCCGTAGCATTAATATAATTATACATAGTCCGTGTAGCACTGGTACCAACCATCGCATTCAACTTATGTTTACCGAAAGAGGCTTCATAAGACAATGAATTATCCCATTGCCATACAGTACGTGTATCTCTATCATCTTTGGCTTCACCTTGTGTTCCATAACGTTCCGACTCATAAATATCATTCGGGGTATATTTATTCTGCTGCTTCTGAGCATAATCAATAGAGAAAGTAGAACGCAAGTTCAATCCTTCAATAGGATTGATATTAATATAATTAGAACTCAACAAACGATTATACACCAAATCATTATCAACTTTCAAAGATCGTAACGGATTAAAATTATTTTGATCAAAAATACCTTGCCAATTTAAAGTTTCAATCTCATCAGAAATTTCCAACATCGGATTAGCACAACGTGCACGATTCATTACTCCATCATCAACCAACGTGTTCTCGGTACGTGTAAAAGTTGTATTAGTACCTACTTTCAGCCAGGATTTAATCTGTTGATCCGCATTAATACGTCCTGTGTATTTTTCTTGTTCAGACTTCTCAATTACACCTTTATTGTCTGTATAACCAAAACTAATATAATAAGAACCTTTATCATTGCCATTCGAAAGACTTACTACATGATTGTGTTGTACTCCAGTACGGCTCACAGCATCCAGCCAATCATAATTTTTATTATTGTTGTAGGCATCGAATTCATAATCAGCAAAAACAGTATTCGATCCCATTATCACATCATTGATATAAGCATTGACATCTCCATCAGGATTTGTTTGCATATAACCATTCGTATAGGCCTCCTTTCTAAGTTCAAATAATTGACGAGTATTCATAGTTTTTGGAGTATTAGCATAGGTCTGAAAGCCAATCCAGCCATCATAAGAAACTTTACCTTCGCCTTTTTTACCCTTCTTTGTTGTAATAACAACAACACCATTGGAACCACGTGAACCATACAGAGCTGTAGCTGATGCATCTTTCAAGACCTCAATAGAAGCCACATCATTCAAATTGACCGCATTAAATCCAGAGAATGAATTATCCATAACCATACCATCTATGACATAAATAGGGTCCGTAGATCCATTTATGGTATTAATACCACGAATTTTAATAGATGCATCATCCGTAGGACGTGTAGGCTGAGAAATGAACACACCTGCAACACGGCCTTGAAGAGCCTGATTTACATTCGTCACCGGTTTTTCTTCCAAAACTTTAGAACTGACACTGGCAACAGCTCCTGTCAAATCACTCTTCTTCATCGCAGTGCCTACAACAACCACTTCATCTAATGTTTCAGTATCCTCCGACATCACAACTTTGACTGGTTGGTTACCCATTATTTTAACATCTTGTGCAACATATCCTATATAAGAAATATGCAATGTTTCCCCTTTCTGAACTGATAATGTAAATTTACCATCAAAATTGGTAATAGTCCCATTGGCTGTACCTTTTACCACTACACTTGCACCAATGATAGGTTCGGATGTAACATCCACCACCTGTCCTGTAACCGTTATGTTCTGTGCCAACATATTACAGCAACAAAACATGATAAGGATTAAATTAATAAGCCTAATTCTTTTCATAATTTGTAAATTTAAGTACGATTTAAAGTTTATATTGGTTTATTCTTCCACTTTGAAAATTACAACATCACATGCAGGAACCGTTACTTCCAGATTGGTTTTAGCAGTACTTTCAATACCACTCCATAATTCTTTCAGCCTATATTCCTTTGACGAATCCAACCCCAGACGCTCTAAAGCTGTAGTCATCTTCAACTCTTGATCCATATAGTTGAACACAGCATAATAAGCCTTACCATCCTTATCCATGCGTACAAACTGATTTTCTGACTTTTCACCATTCCCATCTACAGGATGGAAAGATTCCCCATTGGCTATAGCATTGATCTCAGCATTAGTCAGATATTTCATCGCCTTCTCCTTCACTTCTTTAGAACCGCCTTTGCTGAAATCATCTCCAGCAATGAAAATTCCTGTAATGACCCCCGAAGTAACACGCGCTCTGTTCTCACCATCTGTAGCATCACGCAATACAATATGGTCAGGATCATTAAACTGATAAACCTTATCCTGCCACCAACCGTATGAAAGTGCATTCAAGGTATATTCAGTATCCTTCATCTTATTCCACGCATCACAAGCAATTCTTCTAGACTGAGCATAATGAGCAGGAAAAACAGGAGAAATAGAAAGATTGATATACATATCGCCAAAATATTTGTCAAGCAATTGCATTCCATAGTTATATCCCTGAATACCTGTTTGTATTTCCGGATTATACCATTTGTCAGCCTCCATCGCCCCATGTGTCATAAAATCCATTTTCACATATTCAAAACCTGCCCGATGAAAGAGTTCCGATGTACGCTTCATCATAGCTTCAATAGCTGGATGGGTAGGATCAACAGCATACGCTCCGTCTAATTCCTGCGGTTTTCCATTTGCATAGAGATACACATCTTTATATTTATACCCCGGAATTTCTTTTATTTCACGTTCAGGATTTTTAGCCCAATCAGTAAACGGAGTCCAATAAACGCCGGCTATCTGACCGTTTGCCTTACATCTATCCACAAAAGCTTTCAACTCCTCTTCTGAAAAACTATTCCAACCAGAATCCAAACCTGTATAAACCAGATTATCCGAATTCACAAAATGATGGGACTGCAAATTCTCTTTATAAAAATCAGAAACTTCCAATGCTTTCGGATAGGTCAGATTAAATTGCAACGCTCCCCCAGCTGTTCCAGCCAAAAGGAACAGCTTTATCCCAAGCTTTGGGCGGAGCAATCACAGCATTAGCCTGAGCGTATTCTTCCATGCCTTCACGCCAGTCTTCAAAAAATCCTACTAAAATCTTAGGCGACTTGATTGTCGTACCTTTCAATGCACCGTGAGGTTTCGAATCACGCGTTGTCTTATCAGCAACACCCCCATAACATACCAATGAACCTACATTATATATATTACCTTTACCTATTGTTATACCTGTTTTCCAAGAATCGTGTTCCACAGAACCTATCACCATAGCTTCACGATCATCATTATTAAATATGGCAGTAACTTCATAACTAGTCAATTCTGTAAATGTGAGCGGATGAGATTGGTATCTGATCCAACAGTCATTATCGAAAGGAATGAAAAGCGCACGATTATTTTCACCCTGGTTCAGGACTTCAGGCATTCGGTCCACATTGACCGGCGCCATATAATTCGAAGCCATTTCAGACGTACTTTCCAAAGTAAAATCTGTCAACACATAATCCTTTGTCGGATATACATAAAAAGATTGAACCAGTACAGGCAAATTATTCCCAGTATAAGTCACCTCATAATGATACCCTTCTCCAAAATGATCATTGATTTTTTTTGTAGAAACATGATGCTTTGCATAATCACGAGTCGAAACAACACTGTCGGCCAATTTATAAGCTGCATATACATTATCATAAATAAGCTTAGAGCCTTTGCTGATATCAATACCATTAGCGTGAGCATCATACTCCAAAGACCATTCACCTACATTTAGATTTGCATTTTCAGTACACCCGGATAAAATAAGACCGGAAACGCCCAATGCAGAAACACAGAGAAACAATGATTTTAAAGTTAACCAATTATTCTTCATAATATTATTAGTTTGTCAAAGAGATAAATCTACTTAAGGTTTGCTTTACTGTTCGGAATTCTTTTCCTTTCAAGCATGGTCAAAAGTAGGCATATCTTGACAACCTGTTAATATACAAACGCAGCAATAAATAGGATTTTTGCAGCAATGACTCATCTGCGTCCGAAGAATCCGCAAATGTGTCATTTTTTGCTGCATTTCTTTCAATCAGAGATTCTCCGTCAAATCTATTTTAGCTTTTTCCTTGGATGTTTGATACTGTTTCTCAAACTCTTTCGGAGTCATTCCGAATTGTTTCAGGAATAATTTACTGAAATAAGATGAAGAGTTTATTCCTACCATATAACAGATATCCCCAATACGGTATTTACCTTCCTGAATCAATTCGGCCGCTTTTTTCAAACGGATCAACCGAATGAAATCTATGGGTGAAAGATTAAACAGAATCTTTATTTTCCTCAATAAGCTGGAACGGCTCATACATAAGATATCAGCCATACGTTCCACATTGAAATTTTCATCTGAAATATTCTCTTGAATTACATTAATTACTTTATTCATAAATTCTTCATCCGCCTTGTTCATCTGCATATTATGCACAGGAAAAAAAGGACGTTTAGAGAATGCCTCACGTTCTTTTCTACGATTGCTGAGTAAAGACAAAATCTGACTCTTCAAATAATTGAAAGAAAAAAGGTTTCTCCACATAAGCTTCCGCTCCTATCTTCAATCCGTTAATTTTACTCTCCAAATCATTCTTGGCGGTAAGGAAAATAACCGGAATATGACACAAATCAATATCCCCCTTTATTTCCTTACATAATTCATAGCCATTCATCACCGGCATCATTATATCACTGATTACCAAATCTATGTGATTACTACGTAAAACATCCAACGCTTCCTGTCCATTCACAGCAGTTTCCACCGTAAACAAAACTTCCAATCGTTCAAAGATAAAAGATCTCATACTTTCATTGTCCTCTACTAACAATAAAGTATAACCTTTCATCTGGTCTGTTTCTGTTGATGTTTCCTCATCCAATACTTCTATATTTTGCTCAACGACCTTCTCTATTTGCTGCCTTACTTCCTCCTTATTCAAAGGAATGGTCAAAACAAATGTATTCTCCGGTTGTTCTATATCCAAATAAAGCCTGCCTTTATGTAAAGTGGCTAGCGAACGAGCTAAAGGTAATCCTATGCCTACTCCCATCCGAACTGTATCCTTCTTCTCCATCTGATAAAAGGGTTCAAAAATCTGTTGGCTGGACGCTTCAGGTATCTTTTCTCCGTCACTGACAATACGAACTGTAAAATCAGCTTCATCTTGGAATAAATCTATCGTAATGGTATGACGGGCATATTTCAAAGCATTATTCAACAAATTACTCAATACTTTTGTGATAGCCTCCTTATCTATGGCAGCCATAATTCTTTCTTGGGGAATATGCTGCAATAACTCTTTCTGCTTTTGCAGAATAGTAGGCTCAAAACGAGCAATCGTTTCATTCAGCAATGCCGTTACATCAACCGTTTCAAATTTCAATTCAAATTTACTCGCTCCTATTTTTTGAAAATCAAGCAGCTGGCCGGTCAGGTCTAATAATCTCTTGGTATTCTGCCCGATTACTTTCAAATTTTTGTTCAATTTCTGATCCTTGATATCCATTTCCTCAATGGCTTCCAATGGACCATTAATCAATGTCAAGGGCGTGCGCACCTCATGAGCTATTTCAGTAAAGAAACTGACTTTTGATTCATAGAGTTCTTTCTCCTTCTCAATTTCAAATAACTTCTGCTTTTCTTCCATCTGTTTCTCTTTACGTCTTTTATACCAGAAGAACCAACAAAGTACAACACAGATTCCCCAGATAATATACAGGAAATAAGCCCAAACCGACTGCCACCAAGGAGGCAGAATAACAATAGATAAAGACCGGGTAGCATAGGGACCTTCTTTGACACTATTGGTAGCCCGAACCTGTAAAGTATAATTTCCCGGAGGCAATTTTGCATAAGAGATATTCTGATTACTTGCCGCTCTTATCCAATCTTTATCCAACGGAACCAACTTATAATAGTATTGATTGGATTCCGTAGTAGAATAACTTAATAAAGCAACATCAAAACTAATATTTGACTGATCATAAGGCAATACGATTTCATCCGTATGTTCTATACACTTTTTCAAAGGAGAATTAGGAGTATGAACTGTTATCTCCTGATTATAAATACTGAATTTTGAGATATAAACAGGTGGCAAGAAATTGATTTTTTCCGAAGAATTAGGATCAAATGCAATCAATCCGTCTATACCGCCAAAATAAAACTTACCATCCTCCCCCTTCAAAGCTGACTTATAATTAAACTGATTCCCTAATAGACCATCTTTAGTGGTATACACCCGTATATCTTTTGATTCCGGATTAAATCTAACCAGTCCACGATTTGTTCCAAACCATAAATTTGATTGTTCATCTTCCAAGATCTTATAAGCCACATCATCTGGTAAACCGTCTTTGATAGAAAAAGTAGTAAAATCATCCGTTTGAGAATTATAACAACAAATACCACCACGATCCGTAGAAATCCAAATACGGCCTTTACAATCCTGCATGACAGAACTCACAGAATTAGAGCTCAATGTATTTTCCTTACCTTCCTCATGAGTATTAACTTTTTAAAAGATTCTTATGGGGATCATACTTCCATAACCCACTTCCCATGGAGGCGAACCACATCATTCCATCTTTATCTTGAAATACATCAAAAATCCAATCAAATCCCACTTCTTCCACTTTGTCAAAATGAAAACTTGTAGGAGCAGCTTTATAAAGTCCCCAGCCTGTACCAATCCACTTATATCCTTCATTATCTATAAAAAAAGTATAAACACTTCCTTCTCCTATATTTAACTCCTCAGGAGTATAATGACAAACTTTATTCTCGGGTAATTGAATCACATCCAATCCTTGCTTAAACAAGCCACAGAACAATTGGCTTCCTTTGACAAACATTCCCAAAGTAACCATATAGTTCCCTTTATCATAATCGTTCAATCTCAACCGCCTTACCTTTCCGGAAGCAATATTTAATATGTTCACCCCATCATCTTCAGTGCCAATCCATATGTTACCCTTATTATCAGAAGCTATCTCTCTTACCCGTTTCGTTGTTAATGAGTTCCCATCACTCCCAGGTACATATTTATCAAACAATAAATCATGATGAGGCAGATAATCCACCCCGCCAAACATGGTTCCCAGCCAAAATTCCCCCTTCCCGATCTCGGTAAATAGTATAAATAATCTTATCTGACAAACTGAACGGACGCATCAGATCTTGCTTCAAATGAACTATTTTATTCTTCCTCTCATTTACAACAAACAAACCTTCGTGAGTTCCACCATAGTTCATTGTCAAAACAGGCTACATTACGTACAAATGTAATAGTTAGCCTCCGGTATATCTATTTTTACCAGCTGATTCGTACCGGGATTATATTTCATTAGTTCCCCTTCATGAATAGCCATTGCAATCCAATCACCATAATTACAAATAAAATTAATATTCTTTCCCTTTAACGAACGCCCGGTTTTATCAACACAATATTGTTCAAATTTATCCGTATTTCTATCAATATCGAAAAG
>ENA-OQAY01000465-OQAY01000465.1-human-gut-metagenome-genome-assembly--contig:-NODE-465-length-11569-cov-0.740430_pt1 | contig 11569 bp, 9 predicted proteins | sample MGYA00242740_ERZ504537 | MGnify/ENA primary metagenome ERZ504537 (study PRJEB26092, sample SAMD00036272) | human gut metagenome | host: Homo sapiens | study: EMG produced TPA metagenomics assembly of... | reverse complement strand
GATAGCAAAACTACTGGAATACTATAAGTTTGAGAATATGTTTAGTGACATAAAGTTATATAACTCAGTATAATATATTGTTGATTTTAGAAATACAGCGATGGCATGTGCTATGGGAGGCTCTCCGGATTTGTTTTAAGTAAAATAATTATTATTCAATACTAATAGAATAGTGATAATTGTCGCTTACAGGTATAGTATCTTCATAGTATACAGGTTTAGTCTTTATACATTTGGAGAACACGCTGTGCCATTTCTTTCATTTCTTGACGTAAGGTAACCGGAGCCATTACCTCAACGCTATCGCCAAAGGAACGTAGAAGTGAACGTAATTCATAGTTGTCTTGTACTTTCAGTCGAACCTCCCATTTGCCGTCGGCTTGTTTGCTGTTTAGCACAGATTGAGACTCATGCAGCGGCTTTGTTGTAATGTAATTCCACGCCTTGTCGGTAACGTGCAGAATAACATTTTCCACGGGTGCGCCTTCAAGCACGGAAACGCCCACCACGTCACTAAAGAACTCTTCGAAATCAAAGTCATCGTCTAGGGGTTCAAACACTTTGGTCGTTTCCTTTATCTCTTTAATTCGGTCTATCGCATAGTTGGACATTTTGTCGAAGTCCTTGCGTTTCGCTATCAAGAACCAACGATTGTTGTACTGTTTCAAATGATAAGGGCTCACCACAACTGTTCTAACATCTTTACCAAACGGATGGTAACTTATTTCTATTACTTTCTTTGCTACAATAGCTTCAAATATAGGCTTGTACCACTTGTCTATACCTGTAAGGTATTGGTTGTGCTGGAAGCTAACTGCCTTTAGAGTTGCACTACCTAGTTTTGAAGTTGTATAAAGTTTCTTTTCCAGATCGTCCAGCCAGTCGAACTGAGGAATTCCTTCAAAGCGTTTCATGATGGCGGCAGCTCAAGTATGCAATCCATTTCTTCTTGAGAAGGACCCGCCTCGGCCATTGTTTTTGAGTCGACTGCGTAGCGGTAATATTTTTTATGACCGTCTTGGATTCTGTCGATAGTGACTCCGTACATCAATTCCATGTCGTTCATATCGTCAAAGATTTGACGACGTTGTACTCCTTCGACACCTTTTGAACCGCTATCACCATTCTGGCGTTCAAGTGCCATACGACAAGCTCAATGAGGTCGTTCATGTAATATTTCCTAGTTCTACTACTAAAGCATTTATCCAAAGCTCTGTATCGAACAATCGCATTTTTATTTGTTGCCATCTTTTTTGTTTAAACTAGTTTCCAGGCTTATTCCTTATAGTTAATTTCGTCGATGATTTTACCGAATTTCTCTGCGGTTTCCTTGATATCGGTGAACTCAGAGAGTTTTATGCCGCTCAAGCCAATGCTTGTCCACTCGCTGAGATCATCAGCGAAAACGCCTTTGTTCATGCGGCTTAGATAGTTTTCAGATAAACCGCTAGGCATATTTTTCAGATCCATCATGCCGATACGCTGTACGAAGTGTGCGTAGTCGCCATCGATGATGATGTTCTTGTGTGCTGCCATTTTGTAAATTGATATCCAATGACGCTTTTTGGTGAATAGCGGAGTGTAACTTTGTGCTTTCAGAATACTGCGCTTCAAGAGGTCCATCTTTTCTGCCTCGTTCATCTTGTCAATAGGATGATCCGCTACCTTTTGGTCTTTAGAATCATCTCTGCCCAAATCAGCCATTTGTAGTCATTTTATAAGGTATTATAGGAGTGGAAGGACATACATCAGGAGCAGTAACTCCCGAATTGTCAAGTTCACAACCTGCCATTTCCAAGTCTGTAATGCTGACCATTACGGCATAGATATACATGCTGACCACCATGTGGATGGCTGGAGCAACCTCTGCATCGGGGAGTTCCGGAGCATGGTGAACGTTCTCGTTTCTCCACTTTGAAATACACTTGTAGTAGGTTTCAAAAGTGTTCAATTTCGGATTTTTGCCATGATTATAGTAGAGGTTATCTATTTCATGGAAAGTCTTTACAATGGCCACCCAACCGTCTGCACCTTTTGTAGACATAAATTGTTCTCCCTCTTTCAGGTAATAGAGTTTGCGGAGGAATGCCTCATACTTGGGCAACAATGCTGCGAATATCACTTTCAAGTCTACCGGCTCGTTCTCACCACGATAGAACTTGTTCAATTGATTTGGAATCATGGTGTTCAGACCATCCAAGTTTTTCACAGTATGGGTCTTCAAGATGGCGAAAAGACAATCGAGCACTTCTTCAAGTTCACGATAGCCGTGTCCGCAGAGTTCACTGAAAGTATCTTCTAGTTTCTCAAACATCACATCTTTAAGCAACTCCTCATTATATTCAAGCACGTTACTTGTATGGAAACTTTGCCCCAGGAAGGTTACCAGCATGTTTAAGAATTCCTCATTGAATGCTTGGTTGCTGTTGAGCAGTTTCTTCAAGTTGATATACTTGCCTAACTGTGTTGCGACTTTTTTGTTGAACTCCTTTTCTACCATCTTCAACAGGCTGGAACGAGAGTTTTCTGCGCTGAATGCCTGCTTTATGTTGGGGTCATTTCTCAACTGGCGCAGCAACTCAAGGATGATCTGGTCATTTTCGTTAAGAAAACCTTCATAAGGCTCGTTCATCATGTGGATGAGATGATCGAGATTGTCAAACTCCTTCTCCCCACCGCTAATGCTGGCAGTACTTGGAGGTGTCAGTTTGCCACCTTCTCCCTCTAATGTGATACAGCCCTGTTCTGCTAATTGAATACGATACTTGTCAAGGTCAATCTTTTCCAAGATGTCCAGTGGCAAAGTCTCCTTGGTATAAGGCAGATATTTGTAGTAGAGCTTGCAGAACATGTAGAAACGTTCCAAGTCAGGGTCAAGGAATTTCATTAGCTGAGCAAGCAATCCGTACTGGCGGATGTAACGGTTCACCTCTTTGCGGATGAGTTCCTGTTCTTCTTCAGGTAAAGGCTTCACATATTCGTTTACCAGTTGTCCTAAGATAGATGGAATGCCGGCTATCTGTTGTTCATCTCCGCAGAGCAATAAGGTTACCACCTTATCTATATCGTTCTGTGTAAAGAGTTTCCTGCGCTCGATGTCATTCTTATATTCATAGATGTTCGACGGGTTATAGTTTCCTTGCAACCAGGTCGTATCATAGTAGGGCTCGAATGCAGCCTTTATGTCTTCGTGTTTGTTTACGAAGTCGATAATCAGGGTATCTTGCTTGTCGGGATGGCAGCGGTTCAAACGACTCAGCGTTTGGATGCACTGCACACCGCCTAGCTTTCTGTCTACAAACATAGTATGGAGTAAAGGCTGGTCGAATCCGGTCTGGAACTTGTCGGCTACGACTAAGAACCTTTGATTAGGCTGTTTGAATTCAACGGCAATGCCGTTGTCTTTGATTCCGAAGCCGTTTATTTTTTCCTCGGTATATTTGTTACCATTGATTTCTACTTCACCGCTGAATGCTACAAGGGCTTTTACCTCGCCATTGTACTTCTCTTTCAACCGGCGTGTGATGGCTTGGTGGAACAATATGGCGTTGGCGCGGCTGGAAGTCACTACAATGGCTTTGGCCTGCCCTTTCATCTTTTGGGCAGAGTGCTGCATGAAGTAGTCTACCATCATATTGGCTTTGTAGTTGATGACGTATGGGTGCTGGTTCACATATTGCATCATCAAACGGAGTGCGTTCTGCTTTTCGTATTCAGGTGTGTCTTCAGGAAGGTCTATCTTGCTTACCAGCTCAAACATGGTCTGGAAGGTGGTATAGTTTTTCAGCACGTCAAGGATAAAGCCTTCCTCGATGGCTTGTTTCATGGAATAGGTGTCGAATGCCTTTCCGTTACGGCCATAGAGTGCAAAAGTCTGTGACTTTGGTGTGGCTGTGAAAGCAAAGTAACTGATATGGCCGCTATTGATGCTGCGGGCAGCTTGCAGTTCGGCCAACATTTGGTCTTGCATATTGTTCTCGGCTTCACGGCTCTCAATTCCAAACTCTTCTACTGTTTCGCGAAGTTCATTCTTGTCGGTGAGAACTTGACGCACATTGTGCGATGCTTGCTTGCCAAAGGCTGTATGCGCTTCGTCTATGATGACAGCGAAGTGTGAACCGGCAGCCTCCTTCAACTTAGGTAATGCAAAGCTGAACTTTTGTTCCGTGGAGATGATGATGCGGTGACCGCCTTCTGCTAATGCCTTTGCCAGATTACGTGAACCTTTGCGGATGTCTTTCACAGTACCGGCTACTTCTTCCATTCCCTTTATTTCATCGGCAATGTTCCGGTCGAGCACAATACGGTCGGTAATCATAATAACCGAATCGAATACCGGGGTGTTGTCTAAATTCTGAAGGTTTGCCAGTTGGAAGGCCAGCCATGACATGCTCTTTGTTTTGCCTGAACCTGCTGAGTGCTGCACGAGATAGGTTTGCCCTACACCTTTCTCGCGCACGTCGCTAATGATGTTGCGTACGCAACGCAACTGGTGATAACGGGGGAATATATAGAACGGTTCACCCTTCTTAGGTGTAATGTGTTTAATGAAATGCTGAATGAGATTTAGTAAAGAATCAGCTTGCAGCACCTCTTTCCACATATAGCAGGTCGGATAATCTCCTTCTACTTGTGGATTCACCGTTTCCTTGTTGAATGGGAGGAAGCGTGTATTATCGCCGGCCAACTGGGTGGTCATCATCACCCGGTTGTTATCCATGGCGAAATGGACCAGGCAGGTGCGAAGCATACGGTTCTGCGGGTGGCGGTTGGTCTGATATTGGTGCATGGCGTTTACCACAGTCTGACCGGTAGCTTCGTTCTTCAGTTCCAGAGTAATGATAGGCAGACCGTTTAACAGAATGCAGAGGTCGAGTTCGTTATCCTTATCGAAGCCCTGCGTGCTGTACTTCATCTGGCGAACCACGCTGAAGATATTTTTCTTGTAGAGGTGGTCAGCATCATCATCATCAAGGGTCATCTTCGGTTTGAAAGCTGCCAACCGGATGCGTCGGCCTTGCAGCATGAAGCCATTCTTCAACAGTGACAGCAAACTTTCACCACGATTAATTTTCGTGTTGATAGTTTCAATCACAATGTTGAGCGCATCTTGTTCGTCTGCAAAACCTTGATTAATAAGTTTCTGCCATATAGGTTGCTCGCGTAAGAATTGTAAAAGCATATCTGAGTCCACCAACTTTTGAATATTGAAATCCTTTGGTGTGCGTTGATTGTACATCTTGCTTCCTGCAAGGTATTCTGCTATGTGTTTCTCAAAGAGAGTTTCGTTTAGTAGTTCAAACATATCGGTTCATATTTTTCGTTTTATGATTGCAAAGCTCGTATATAACCGTGCAGTGTTTCTGCACAATTTACTCTTCTATTGCATTTTCTATGTCTTCAATACTTGGCAGTTTCTCTGCCAGTGTCTTTTTCAGTACTTCATCAAGTTCATAGGTTGCTATTCCCAACGGTCGGTCGATGCCTTCAAAAGCCCATTTAACCACCGTCTCGTTTTTCGACTTGCATACCAGCAGTCCTATACTGGGGTTGTCATTATCATCTTTCAAAAGATGGTCTGCCGCCGACACATAGAAGTTGAGTTTACCGGCAAATTCAGGCTCAAATTCCACGACTTTTAGTTCAAGCACGACATAGCATTTCAGCTTTGTATGATAGAATACCATATCCGGAAAGTAGCTGGTTCCACCAGGCATGCGAAGTTCCATCTGACTTCCAACGTATGCAAAACCTGTACCTAATTCCAGCAGAAAACGACGGATATTGTGTTCTAAGGCTTCTTCAAGCATGTGTTCATTGTATGGTTTTCGCAATGTGAGGAAATCGAAGTTATAAGGGTCTTTCAATATTTCTTGTGCCAGTTCATCTTGTGGTTGTGGCAACTTATCGTTGAAATTGGTCTGCGCTTTTCCTCGTTTTTCATAAAGACTTGCTTTCTGCATATTCATCAGGGTGGCGCGACTCCAGTTGCCGGCAATCACTTCGTTTATATAGAATAATGCTTCGTTCACAGTCTTACTCTTTGCCATGATTTCAATGTGATGTCCCCAGGGCACAAGAGCGAATTTTTGTGGCATGGATAATTCGCCAACAAGTTGTTGGCAAATTGACTCATCATCGCTTGTATAGAATCTGAACCACTGTGCCGCATACCGCAAGTTGGTGTATGATAATCCTTTCATACCAGGAAACTCATCTCGCAAATCAAAGCTGAGCTGTTGCAAAACACCACTTCCCCATGCTTGTTCCGCTTTCATCTTTACAATGTCACGACCTAAGCTCCAATAGAACTCCAGCAGCGTGCTGTTTACTTTGATGGCGGCTTTTATCTGACTGTTTCGCAAACGAGATTTGATATCGGCAAACCATTGCTTATATTCTGCGGTTATAGCAAATTTATCTCGCTTTACGAAATGAGGTTCTTCTTCTTTATTATTGCTTGCTTTCATGGTCTTATGCTTTATGTGTCAGCTTACTTTTATCTTGCCTGTCACTACGTTGGTAATGAGGCTTTGTTTCAGTTCTTGAAGATAAGCAATTTTTTTCTTTTGGGTAGCGATAATGTGGTCAATCTTTGAACATTTTGTATCTAAGTATGTGCTAATCTCTTTCTGTTCGGACATAGGAGGTAAGAGAATATTTACTTGTGACATGATTCCTTGAGTTATACTATAGACTTTTATACCACTTACTCTACAACGAATTTGTGAACGCCATACATTTGACCTAAATAAATAAGCTAAGTATTTGCAATCTCTTTCTCTTGTTTTATATATAATGGTATGATAACCAGCATAAATAGGATTAGTTGTATCATTATAAACACAATTTCCACATCCTTCTAAATCTTCTGAAGTATCTGCAAAAATAAAATCTCCTTGTTTTACCAAAGCGGAATCTCCATTTTTAGCAAGTTCCCTTGGGATAAATCTTATTCCTTCTTCAAAAAATCGTACACTCTTATTTTCTTTTGAGTGGATTTGACCATAGCTCATTACAGGAACACCAGTTGCTGTTAAGTCTGCTTTTGAAAATGTAAGTCCTTTGCATAATTTGCCATAATATTTAAAAGGCATAATTTTCCAATGTTCCGGGATTTCGCCAATCCATTTCATTCCACTATCTTTTAGTGGTGCATTGGGATTCAGTCCTCGTATCACGGCACGAGTGATAAGTGATTGTTTAAGTTCATCAAGGTATTCTATTTTCTTTTCTGCCTTAGCAATCATCTTGTCAATCTTCTCGGTCTTGACATCAAGGTAGGAGGCAATGGATTGCTGTTCGGATAACGGAGGAACAGGGACTTTTAATTTTCTGATTATATCTTGGCTTATATTAGGTTGTCCACCTCCAAATGATGATAATAGTAATTCTTCTTTAGCTATGATAAATGAATAAAAAGTATACTTTGGGCATATTCTTTTAGATGGTACAATTATACAACAGGCTTGATTGGTTGCTGTCTCTATATCAAGTAAACCAACTTTACCAATTGTTGCTCCATACATTGCAATCACAACAGAATGAATAGGATAGAACTTCATTTTGCATTCATCTACAGCTTTTGGGGTTATTTTCTTACTTGTTTCAGTTATCAATCCATTATTTAAATCACCTGTTTGAAGCCAGTTAAGACCTTTTTCTGAATAATAGTCTTCACGCGAGGATAATGGCGTTGTACCACTTCCTATTATTGGATGTACACGTGATATCTTTATCGCCTCCCAATGATTGGGTATTTCTCCAATCCATTTCACCCCACTATCTTTATAAGCATCATATTTCTTCATCATCCCTCTTTTTAATCATTCAACAATGAAGATAATTCCTGTTCTTCATCTTCTTCAAGTGCCCGAATATCCGCAAGGATATCCTCTACTGAGCGTAGCGGCTGATATTCATAAAACAGTTTTGAAATAGGGAACTCGCAACCTATCTTATCTTTCTCTCTATCCATCCATGCGTCAGGAGCAAAGCGAAGGACTTCGTTTTGAAAATACTCTTGAATATCCGTCTTGAATGGAATCGATTCATAGTCACGCAAATTAGTGTCAGCGACCAAGTCGCTGTTATCATCAAGTGGTATGACATGAACCTCGGGGGCAGTTTCAGACACTTCACCAAAGAAGGTGCGACAATCTTTGATAAGTTTTGCGGTAGTCTTTATCTTTTTTGACTCCAAGTAAGCAAAGAACTCAGCATCAGTGCGCTCTGTATCAATATCGTCCAATGCAACGATGTTTGCCAAAGCTTCGCTCTGTTTCTTTTCATCGAGCGCAGCATATTTTGTCTTCACATCCTTGTATATAAGACGGAGAGGACGTTCAACGGTAATATAAGTATAGAAGAAATCGTCCTTATCCATAAGTTTTGCATTGTCGCAAGTCTCAAAAGCATGGTAGATACGACCTATTTCACTTCGACCGTAATCGCTGACCAAGACATTTTTCATACCGAGGTTCTTGCGCATAGGCTGTACGTACTCGTCTTTAGCTGCATTTATCAGTAGCACTTTATTCTTGTGGCTTTCGGGTTTCTTGTTATCAAATATCCAAAGGTAGGTAGCGATACCTGTGCCATAGAACAAACCGCCGGGCAAAGCAATGATAGCGTCAAGTAAATCATTGTCAAGCATGTGCTTGCGAATATTGCTCCAACCGGAACCTGCACCACCGTTAAACAGTGGTGAGCCATTAGAGAGGATGCCTACGCGACTGCCTTTGGGATCCATCTTATGAAGCATGTGCAAGGTGAATAGTAACTGACCGTCGCTCTTGTCGGGCAGTCCCGGAGCGAAACGACTGTTTTTATCTTCCGCTTCGGCAGAAACAGAATCGTATTCACGTTTCCAGTCCACGCCGTACGGAGGGTTCGCCAGCATAAAGTTGAACTTTTGATCGCGGAATTCATCGATGAGAAGGGTATCACCTACAGCGATACCCTTTGCCTCGTCACCCTTCATGATAATATCACTCTTGCAGAGTGCGTATGTTTTGTCGTTTAATTCCTGACCAAACAGGTTGACAGTTACATCCACTCTACGCTCCTTTGCTGTTTCCTCTATGGTGTCCTTGGTCAATGTCAGGATGCCGCCTGTACCACAGCAGGGGTCATACACAGAGATTATCTTCCCATCTTGGTAAATCTTATCTTCTTGGCCGAGCAAGGTAATCTCCGTCATCAAGCGGACGATGTCACGAGGAGTATAGAACTGACCGGCACCGATACCTACAGATTCTTTTGCGTAACGAATGACAATTTCGAAAACAGTACCCATCATGTGGTTGTCTACTTTGTCGGGACTGAGGTCGATGTTCAGCACAAAAGCTTTAGTCACTTGAAGCAGAAGATTCTTTCGGGCAAGGTTTAAGAAGATATCGCTCAGGCTCGCATTTTCACCTTTACCGGTGAAGTTTTTCAGAATCTCACGGATGTTTGGACTGAAACCTTCAAGGTAGGTCTTAAAGTTGTTCGTCAAGTCGGCAGGAACTGTTATCAACTTAGAGAGTGACAGACCACTCGTGTTGTAGAATTTGTAGCCGGCAGCATCCATGAGCATCGGCATCATATTGTCGATATCCTCTTGTGAGGTCTGACCAAGTTCTTCAAGCTGCTTCATGTTAGTTGCCACAAGGGCCTCTGAACCTACAAGTACGCAGTCCAGACGGCGGAGGAGAGTGAACGGAAGGATTACATCCTCCACGTCCTTATTGTCATATACATTGCGAAGGAGCTCCTTCACGTTCCATATCATCTGACCTAATTCTTCTGCTGTCATATTGGATTTTTCATTGTTCGTTTCTAGTCATATTGTGTATAGTCTTTTACTCAAATACAAAAATAGTGGATTATTCTCAAATTCTTTTCTCGTTGACTAAAAATCTATTTCCGTTTACCAATGTCTTTTTCCAAGTTGCTTCTTGGGCATAGCTAAGACTTTTTATACGGATGACTAATTCTTTTTATACAGCATACTAAGACGCCCCATTGCAATAGGATATACGTCCTGCTGTCGTAGGATGTAGTAAACATTTGTATAAAAAGCCTTAATAATACGGAAGAAAGGCTTTATATCTGTGATGAAGTTTTAGGGGATCAGCAACGAACTGTCTCCATAGCTCAGGAACCTGAAATCATGTTCCAAAGCATAGTCATAAATCTTTCGCCAGTTTCCTCTCACAAAGGCAGAAACCAATAGCAGTAATGTACTTTGTGGTTGATGGAAATTGGTGACCATTTTCCGGACTATTTTGTATTGATATCCCGGTGCGATGATAATTTGAGTACTGCTATGCAACGCTTCCATTTCGTGTCGGTTCAGATAATTCAGAATCTGTTGCAGTGCTTCCACCGGAGTCAGGTCATTCTTATCTTCGTAGGGCATCCATTGCTGTACATGCAACTCGTCCTGAGTGGCATCGGGATTGTGGCTGATAAGGACGCCGATATAATAAAGACTTTCCAGGGTACGTACCGAAGTGGTTCCTACCGCAATGGCTTCTCCATGATGGGCAATTAATTTTTCAATGGTATGCTTGCTTACAGAAATGTATTCCGTATGCATCTCATGTCCCTCTATCTCTTCACTTTTTACGGGCTTGAAAGTACCTGCGCCTACGTGTAAAGTCAGTTCCTCACGGTCAATTCCCCGTTCGTCCAGCGCTGCCAGTACTCTTTCCGTAAAATGAAGCCCTGCGGTAGGAGCGGCAACGGAACCTTTTATCTTTGAATAAACCGTCTGATAAGTTTCCTTGTCACTTTCTTGTGTTTCACGGTTCAGGTAGGGAGGGATGGGCAGTTCACCTATTACTTCCAACAGGTCGGCAAATGTGATTGAATCATCATCCCATGAGAAATCAATCCAATGACTGGTTCCCCTACACTCTCCACGGGTGGCGGACAGGACAATTTGCTTTCCTTTCACATCCACCACGCGGCTTAACGTACCTTTTTTCCATTTTTTCAGATTACCTATCATGCATAGCCAGCTGCACCGGCGTGTTTGTTGAAAACTTAGCACATAGTCATTGGGCTGGATAGGTTCCAGACAGAAGACCTCTATCAATGCCCCTGTTTCTTTACGGAAATGCAGACGCGCTTGAATTACTTTGGTATTATTGAATATCATCAATTCTCCGGATTCCAAATATTGCGGCAAAGAAGTAAAGACATCTTCGTTCACCTCACCGTGGCGGTAAACTAACAGTTTGGACTGGTCGCGTGTGGCGAGGGGGAATTTGGCGATCCGTTCATCGGGTAGCGGGTAGTTGAACTCACTTATTTTGATATGTTTGGTATCTTCCATCTGAATCTATTTCTTTTTCTGCGCAAAAGTACCGATATTTGCGCTAACTAAAAAAGAAAAGAGTATGAAAATAGGAGATAAAGTCCGTTTCCTTAGTGAGGTAGGGGGCGGTGTTGTGACCGGATTTCAAGGAAAAGATATGGTTTTGGTAGAAGATGCCGATGGCTTCGATATTCCGATGCCCATAAAGGAGTGTTGTGGTGATTGACACGGATGATTATAATATGAAGCGTAAACCTGTTG
>ENA-OQAY01000462-OQAY01000462.1-human-gut-metagenome-genome-assembly--contig:-NODE-462-length-11614-cov-0.893706_pt1 | contig 11614 bp, 11 predicted proteins | sample MGYA00242740_ERZ504537 | MGnify/ENA primary metagenome ERZ504537 (study PRJEB26092, sample SAMD00036272) | human gut metagenome | host: Homo sapiens | study: EMG produced TPA metagenomics assembly of... | reverse complement strand
TTCAGAAATGTTACGTTGAAGGCATTACCGGATGTTCATCTGGAGGATGTATGGTTTAAACCTGTGTTAAATCAGGATAATGTAAGCGGAAGGGTATCGACTAGCATGAAGGTATCTGCACCTGACAGTCAGCATGTAACTGCATGCTTTATTTTAAAAGACAGGGAGGAAAATGTATTAGTAGAGAAATCCATACAGTTAACGAAAGAAAACGGCCATATGGAAGGCACGATTTGTGTTGATTTGGAAAATGTCAAACTGTGGGATAATCATAATCCATATTTATATCATGCTTATGTTGAGCTTAAAGCAGAGGATGGTTCTCTGGCAGAGGTAATTCCTTATGATATCGGTTTCAGAAGAATAGAGATTATAGATAAAGTAATTTATCTGAATGGAAAACGACTTGTTATCACAGGAGTAAACCGTCATGAGTGGAATGCAAAAACAGGAAGATGCATTGGTGTGGAAGATATGAAAGCAGACATATCCTGTATGCTCAGGAACAATATTAATTCTGTTCGTACCTGCCACTATCCTGACCAGATACCATGGTACTATATGTGCGACAATGCAGGTATTTATGTGATGGCAGAAACAAATCTGGAAAGCCATGGTTCATTCCAAAAACTTGGGGCAATCGAACCGTCATGCAATGTACCGGGATCTATTCCACAGTGGAGAGATGCAGTGCTTGAGCGTGCAAAAAACAATTTCGAAACTTTTAAAAACCATACATCCATCCTTTTCTGGTCATTAGGAAATGAATCCTATGCAGGAGACGACATTGAGGCAATGAACGTTTATTTTGCCGAAAAGAAGGATGGAAGATTAGTTCATTATGAAAGCGCTTATTATAATAGGGCATATGAGGATACTATTTCTGATTTTGAGACCAGAATGTATGCAAAACCGGAGGATGTAGAGGAATACTTGAATAATAGTCCGAAGAAACCATATATTTTATGTGAATTCATGCATGATATGGGAAATTCCATGGGAGGACTTGGTTCTTATATGAAGCTGATTGACAAATATGATAGGTATCATGGCGGATTTATATGGGATTTTATTGATCAGGCAATTATGGTAAAAGATCCGGTGACAGGAAAGATGTTTTACGCTATGGAGGGGATTTTGATGATAAACCGGCAGACTATGAATTTTCAGCAAATGGAATCGTATTTGCTGACAGGAAAGAGAAACCGGCAATGCAGGAAGTGAGGTATTACTATGGCTTATACAGATAAATTAAGAGTGGTCTATGGTGACTATACACTTGGTGTACATGGGGAGGGATTTGATTATATTTTTTTCTTATGCACAGGGTGGACTGGAATCTATCGTTAAAAATGGATATGAGTGGCTGTACCGTTGTCCAAAACCTACTTTCTGGAGAGCATTGACAGATAATGACAGGGGAAGCAGGTTTCACATTAAAAGCGGAAGCTGGCTTTCCGCAGATATGTTCATTGACTGTAAGGGAATACAGGTGATTATGGATGGCAAGGAGCAGACCCCATATGCCCCTGATAATAACAGCTATGGTGGTGATGTTTATGCGGATGAAATTGTCGTAACATACACATACGAGACCATAACCACTCCGGAGACAACGGTTCTTGTAAGCTATACCGTTGATGTATCTGGAAAGATTCGCGTGGATGTACATTATCATGGGGTACAGGGACTTCCAGAATTACCTGTATTTGGAATGAGATTTATCATGCCAACACTGGCAGACAAATATTTATATAAGGGACTCTCCGGGGAAACATATCCTGACAGAAAAGCGGGGGCAAAAGAAGGAATCTATGAGATTGAAGACCTGAGTCTTACACAATATCTCGTTCCGCAGGAATGTGGTATGAGAATGGATACAGAGTGGCTTGAGATTACAAGACATACGGCTCTTGATAACAGCAGGACAGACAGTTCATCACAGATACTGCGCATTGAAAAGAATGGCGAAAAATTTGCATTTTCCTGTCTGCCTTATACAGCATCTGAGATTGAAAATGCCCTTCACCACGAAGAACTGCCACCGGCAAGAAGAACCGTTTTATGTGTATATGGTGCAGTAAGAGGTGTTGGAGGCATCGACAGCTGGGGAACTGATGTGGAAGAGGAATATCGTATCAGTGCAGAAGATAATATAGATTATTCATTTACCATATGCTGATTGTGGTTATCGTTATGGGAATGTGTGTATCGGTGTTATAGCCGGAGGTGAAGTTGTTGTGATAACGATATTGATGGTGATTTTGCTGGGACCTGCAGTGGATTTGGTCGGACGAATAATGAAAACAGGAAGGGGAGTGGAGAAACAGGGAGTATAAATAAAAGGAGTTGCTTGTAAGTGCTATTGGTATATGAAAACAGAAATACAGGAGTATCCGCGGAGTGGAAGAAGCCAGTACATGTGCCGCCGCATCTACATGAGGCAATAGAAGTAGTGTATGTAACGGATGGAGAAATAGAACTTGGAGTGGGACAGGAATTGTTCCATATGGATGAAGGGGATTTTGCAGTTGTGTTTCCAAATGTAATACATCATTATCAGGTGTTTGGGGAAAAAGAAAACAAGGTCATATTCCTGTACCTTGAACCAACACTGTTTCCTTCCTATTACAGGGAATTGCAGATATACAGCCCGAAGAACCCGGTTGTAAAAAAAGAGCAGGTGCATCCGGATGTAGTAAATGCCATAAAATATCTGACCGGAATAACAGAGGGGGATCCCCGGATGATACAGGCATATGCACAGATGATCCTTGCACATGTTTTCACAACAATGCCAATGATGGATAAAAGTGCGGTAGGGAGTGATGACCTGATTTATAATGCGGTAGAATACGTGGCCAAAAATTTTAGGGAAAACATCAGCCTTGAAAAAATGGCATATGAATTGTGTGTAAGTAAATATGTGTTGTCAAGAATGTTTGCAAAAACCTTTCACTGTAATTTTAGTAAATATGTGAATGGAGTCCGGTTAAATTATGCAGTTGCGGCACTGGAAAACACAATGGATTCCATTACAAATATATGTCTTGATTGTGGATTTGAAAGTCAAAGAACTTTTAACCGCGTGTTTAAGGAAAAATATAAAATCACACCTAGAGAATATCGAAAAAGGATAATTATGTAAAGCGATGTAGAAAAAGTTGTGGTGTTTCCTGAGAAAGAGAAAACTTGTCATAACAGCCGAAAATAGATATAATAGTTACACATGTGGGATACCACAATGAACGAAAAAGGCGAGGAAACAATCATGGCATTTGTACATCTGCATACACATACGGAATATTCATTACTCGATGGTTCCAACAAAATAAAAGAATATGTAAGCCGTGTGAAAGAACTGGGGATGAACAGTGCCGCGATCACCGATCATGGCAATATGTATGGTGTGGTGGAATTTTATAAAACCGCAAAGGCAGCAGATATTAATCCGGTGATTGGCTGTGAGATCTATGTGGCGCCGAATTCCCGGTTTGACCGCGAGACCAGCCATGGGCGAGGACCGGTATTACCATCTGATCCTGCTTGCGGAAAACAATACCGGTTATGCGAACCTTATGAAGATCGTCTCCATCGGGTTTACGGAAGGGTATTATTACCGGCCGCGTGTGGATTTTGAGACGCTGCAGAAATACCATGAGGGACTGATCTGCCTGTCGGCGTGTCTGGCGGGAGAAGTGCCGCGCTATATTGTGCGTGGATTTTATGAAGAGGCAAAAGGCATTGCAAAAAAATACCAGGACTGTTTTGGAAAAGACAACTATTTCCTGGAATTACAGGATCATGGCATCCCGGATCAGAAGACGGTCAACCAGGGGCTTCTTCGGATCAGTCAGGAACTGGACATTCCCCTTGTCTGCACGAACGATATCCACTATACCTATGAAACGGATGTGGAGGCACACGATGTCCTTCTCTGTATCCAGACCGGTAAAAAGATTACGGATGAAGACCGTATGCGTTACGAGGGCGGACAGTTTTTCGTAAAAAGCGAGGAGCAGATGCGGAGTCTGTTTCCGTATGCAAAAGAAGCCGCAGACAACACGCAGAAAATCGCAGACCGCTGCCATGTCACACTCGAATTTGGCAATTACCAGATTCCAAAATATGCACCGCCGGAAGGCTATGACAGCGCATGGGCATTTCTGGATGCGCTGTGTGAGAAGGGATTTAAGGAAAAATATACGGACAATCCGGCGTACGATGAGACGCAGTGTGCAAAGATCCATGACGATATGGAATACGAGCTTGGCATTATCCAGAAGATGGGATTTGTCGAGTATATCTTAATCGTGTGGGATTACATCAACTGGGCGAAAACACATGACTGCTGGGTCGGACCGGGGCGTGGTTCCGGCGCGGGCAGCCGCGTGTGCTATTGTACCGGCATCACAAACATTGATCCGGTCAAATATAACCTCCTTTTTGAGCGTTTTTTAAATCCGGAGCGTGTGTCCATGCCGGATATTGATGTGGATTTTGAGTATGCGGAGCGTTCCCGCGTGATCGAGTACGTCACAGAAAAAATATGGAAAGGATTCTGTGACACAGATTACGACCTTTGGTACGATGGCAGCCCGCGGTGTCATCAAGGCAGTTGGAAAAGCACTCGATTTTCCGTATGCGGAGATGGATCGTGTGGCAAAAATGGTGCCGATGGAACTGAACATTACGATCGACCGTGCCCTGCAGGTCAACCCGGAATTCCGCAGCCTCTATGATGGGGATGCACGTATGCACGAACTGATTGACATGGCAAAGCGTCTCGAAGGGCTGCCGAACCACACATCCGTACATGCGGCAGGGGTTGTGATCTATCCGGGAGAGGCGAGCAATTATGTGCCGCTGGGGCGTGCCAGTGACGGAACACCGACGGCAGAGTACAATATGGTACAGCTTGAGGAACTTGGTCTTTTAAAGATGGATTTCTTAGGACTCCGCACGCTTACCGTATTAAAAGATGCCGTCAAAAATGTAAAGGCATCCCAAGGCATCGACATTGACATCGATCATATCGATTTGAATGATAAAAAGGTGCTTGATTTTATCGGAACCGGGCGCACCGAGGGTGTGTTCCAGCTGGAATCTGCGGGCATGCAGAACTTCATGAAAGAGTTAAAACCACAGAATTTCGAGGATATCGTTGCCGGAATTTCCCTGTACCGTCCGGGACCTATGGATTTTATTCCAAACTACATCAGGGGAAAGAATAATGCAGACACCGTTACTTACGTGACGCCGGAATTGCAGCCGATCCTTGAGCCAACGTATGGATGTATCGTTTATCAGGAGCAGGTGATGCAGATCGTACAGCAGCTTGCGGGGTATACGATGGGACAGGCGGACAACATCCGCCGCGCCATGAGCAAAAAAAGCAGTATGTCATCGATGCGGAGCGGCAGAGTTTCGTCTACGGAGATTCAGAGCGCGGCATCAGGGGCTGTGTGGCAAATGGCATTGATGAGAAAGCGGCAAACAGTATTTACGATTCCATGGTGGATTTTGCAAAGTATGCGTTTAACAAATCCCATGCGGCAGCCTATGCGGTCATCAGTGTGCAGACTGCGTGGCTGAAGTTTTACTATCCGGTGGAATTTATGGCAGCACTTATGACGTCCGTGATTGACAATTCGGCAAAAGCCGCGGAGTATCTGCTGCATTGTAAGGAACTCGGTATTTCCGTGCTCCCGCCGGATATCAATGTGGGACAGGGAGAATTCACGGCAGAGGGAAATGCTGTGCGCTATGGTCTGTATGCCATTAAATCCCTGGGACGTCCGGTGATTGACAGCATCATCGGGGAACGCAAAAAAGGTGGTTCATACCGCACCCTGCAGGATTTCATTGAACGTACAGTGCAGCGGGACATCAACAAACGTGCGATCGAGAATCTGATCAAGGCAGGTGCCTGTGATGGGCTTGACGGTAACCGGCATCAGATGTCCATTGTCTATACGTCCATTGTAGATGATGTCGTGCGACGGAAAAAGACCGGGCTGGAAGGACAGATGAGCCTGTTTGATTTCGTCGGGGAGGAAGATAAAAAGGACTACGAAGTCCATTATCCGAATGTGGAGGAGTTCCCGAAGGAAGTGCTGCTTGGCTTTGAAAAAGAAGTGCTTGGGATTTATTTAAGCGGGCATCCGCTGGAAGATTACCTTGGTAAAATGAAGAAAAATGTCACGGCAAATGCAGCGGATTTTGTCAGGGAAGAGGAAAGCGGCACAATTCGTGTGACAGATAATATGCATGTGGTTGTGGGTGGCATGATTGCAGCAAAAACCGTTAAATATACAAGGAATAATCAGGCAATGGCATTTCTGACAGTGGAGGATCTGACCGGTTCTGTGGAAATTATTGTATTCCCAAAAGATTATGAGAGATACAACCGCTTTTTGAATGATGAGGAGAAGATTTTCGTAGTCGGACACGCAACGGTGGAGGAGGAACAGGACGGAAAAGTGATCTGCGAGCGGATCGTTCCGTTTGACGATACCAGAAAGGAACTCTGGCTGCAGTTTCCGACAAAGAGTGATTTTTCTGCGAAAGAACAGCAGGTGTATGAGATTCTCCGGGATTCGGACGGAAATGATGAAGTGGTAATTTATATATCGGATTGTCAAGGCATAAAACGATTGCCAAGAAACCGTGCGTTGGTACAAATTCTGTACTCTTGGCACGTTTGACAGAATTTCTGGGCGAAAAAAATGTAAAAGTTGTAGAAAAAGGCATTGAAAATCGCGCGTAATAAGTATAGAATAAAACAGATTAAAGAATTTCATTTTAATTTTAATAAATGGAGGATTTCACAATGGCGAAAGAGATTAACACAATTGGTGTACTGACCAGTGGAGGAGATGCCCCGGGAATGAACGCTGCAATCCGTGCAGTTGTCCGTCAGGCTTTATCCAAAGGAAAGAAAGTGAAAGGAATCAAGCGTGGATACGCTGGATTATTAAACGAAGAAATTATTGACATGAACGGACAGAGCGTTTCAGATACAATCTCTCGTGGTGGTACTATTTTACAGACTGCCCGTTGTATGGAGTTTACCACACCGGAAGGACAGCAGAAAGGTGCGGAGATCTGTAAGAAGCATGGAATTGATGCAATTGTAGTTATCGGTGGAGATGGTTCTTTCAAGGGTGCACAGAAGCTTGCCGCACTGGGAATCAATACCATTGGTCTTCCGGGAACCATTGATCTGGATATTGCATGTACTGATTATACCATTGGTTTTGACACCGCTGTTAATACAGCCATGGAAGCGATTGATAAGGTCCGTGATACTTCTACATCTCATGAGAGATGCTCAATTATTGAGGTTATGGGTCGTGGAGCCGGACATATCGCATTATGGTGCGGTCTTGCAAACGGTGCTGAGGAGATTCTTCTTCCGGAAAAATATGATTATGATGAGCAGCGTCTGATTGATCAGGTAGTCAACGCAAGAAAGAACGGAAAGCAGCACTATATTATTGTAAATGCTGAGGGTATCGGTCATTCACAGAGCATGGCAAAGCGTATCGAGGAAGCGACAGGTGTTGAGACACGCGCAACGATTCTCGGACATATGCAGCGTGGTGGAAGCCCGACATGTAAGGACCGTGTCTATGCAACCACAATGGGTGCAATGGCAGTTGACCTTCTCTGCGAAGGAAAGAGCAACCGTGTCATTGGACATAAGGGTGGCAAGTTTGTAGATTTCGACATTGATGAAGCTCTGGCTATGAAGAAAGATGTCGATGAGTACATGTACGAAATCTCAAAGACACTGGTATAGTTATTCCTTTTATTGGAGAACATAGTGCGGCAGGGAATTCTCTCTGCCGCATTTTTAGGTTTGAAATCAATGGGATTTTCAAGGAGACGGGCAATGGACAACACCAAGGAAATTCTCACACTGGCAGTAGAAATCGGGGGACGCGATGCTACGGTGCGGAGCAGAAATTTACCGGGTGGAAGATTCTGTGATACGCATATTGGAAGCTTTTGGCCTGGATGATTTTGATGCTTATGTTTTATCCAACGGAATTTTTGCAAGTGCAAATGAGAGCAGGGAGGATGCCTGCAGTGTGGTAAGGTATGTTCCTCTTTCGGCAACCCATCTGGGGAAACTCGCTGCTTTAAATCAGCTGACCCGTGATATCTGTAATCATAAATGTTCGGTTGCAGAGGCATCGGAGCGGTTGAAACAGTGCAAAAACATTCCGGTTTATGCGAATGCGGTACAGTTACTGGCATGTGGAATCGGTTGTGCAGCGTTTACCTTCATGTTTGGAGGGCATTTGCCGGAAGCACTGTATGCATTTTTTGTAGGGCTGATAGAGCAGCTGGCATTGTTTGTGTGCCGGAAGCGTAAAGTTTCCAGATTTTTAACGAATGTATATGTCAGTCTGCTGATCTCTTTGCTTAGTCTGCCAGCGGCCGCGGGTGTAATACCTGTTTTGCATGACAAAGTGGTGATCGGGGCAATTATGCCGTTAGTACCTGGAATTGCACTGACAACATCCATTCGTGATTTTTATAATGGCGATTATTTGTCCGGAACGATCCATCTGATTGATGCACTTCTTACGGCACTTTGCATTGCAGTGGGCATTGCACTGCCGATTCTGTTGTTGCGATATGGAGGAAATTTACCGGTATGAGTTATGTGCTTCAGTTTTTTATTGCAGCGATTGCCACGGTTACATTTGCCATTTTGTTTGCGGCACCGAAAAAGGAACTGGTTTTCTGTGGCGTATCAGGCGGGCTTGCCTGGCTGGTTTATTTTATTTTGTACAGGCAGTCGGGGAATGTGGTTTTGGGCAGTCTGGTGGCAACCTTTGTTTTGACAATTTTTAAGTCGTATTCTGGCAGTAGCAAGATGCAATCCTGCCACGATTTATCTGGTATCCGGGATTTTCCCACTGGTTCCGGGAGCCGGTATCTATTATACGGCATATTATCTGATATCCGGAATGCCGGCAAAATGCTCGGCAAAAGGGCTGGAAACTTTTGAGATTGCCCTGGCCATTGTATTTGGGATTATTTTTGGCTTCTCGATTCCGGAAACACTGTTTCATAAAAGGAAACAGTAAGTAATGGGAAAGGATTGTACGGATGATATGATTACAAGCAGTGCAAATCAGCAGATGAAACATCTGTCACAGCTGATGAAAAGGGCGAAAGAACGAAAAAAAGAACAGGTCTTTGTTGTGGAAGGAATAAAGATGTTTCAGGAAGCACCGGCGGATACGGTGGTGTCTGTCTACGTGTCGGAAAGTTTTCTGGAAAAACCGGAACATGAAAAATGTCTGCAGGGATACCGGTATGAGGTCGTGAGTGATGCGGTATTCCGGGAAATTTCGGATACACAGACTCCGCAGGGAATCCTTGCGATTGTCCGCATGCCGAAGTATGATCTGCCCGATCTTTTGCAGGGGGATCACACGCATCTTTTAATTCTTGAGAGCGTGCAGGATCCGGGAAATCTTGGAACGATGGTGCGCACCGGAGAGGGTGCCGGCATCACGGGAATTATAATGAATAAAACGACGGTGGATCTGTTTAACCCGAAAACCATACGCTCGACGATGGGAAGTATCTACCGTGTTCCGTACCTGATCACGGAGCATCTGCCGGATCTGCTTGATGAGCTGCATAAGGAGAATATCCGATTGTATGCGGCACATTTAAAAGGAGATACATATTATGATGCCTTTGATTTTACCGGGGCATGTGGCTTCCTGATTGGAAATGAGGGGAACGGTCTGTCTGATGAAATTGCAGAGTGTGCGGATTGCTATCTGAAGATTCCCATGGAGGGAAAGGTGGAGTCGCTGAATGCAGCCGTTTCCGCAGCACTTTTGATGTATGAATGTAAGAGACAGCGGGGAGAGCACAATGAAAATATGGTTTAAAATCTGGGAAAACACACACTTATTAAAATCGGAAACCATAGAAGATGATACGGAGGATACACGTACACATAAGATTTTTCATGCGCTTGAAGAAGTCTGTCTGAAGTGGGATCTGGGAAAACCGATCTGGTTTGATGCGAATATAGCGGAATTTCAAAGGCATGCGCGAACGAGGTTTGGCAAGGACAATTTTGTGGAGGAAACAGAATTTGATTATCTGGAGATACAGGTGATAGACGAAGATTAAAAAAATATTAAATTTGTTGCTTTCTGCGTACAGAACGTGTTTCTTGTGATATGATAATACCGTATGGGAAAGCACGTTAATACATGTGTGAGGTCTGCTTTCACATTTATGAAAGGAATGTCTGCCATTGTGGCAGGAAAGAGGAGGAATGACATGGGAACATCGCAGATGCTGGGGGAAGATATTGATAGTTGGGAAACTATGATGTTTTTATATAATTCAGCACTGAAAGAGGTCGGAACAAAACTTGAGATTTTAAATGACGAGTTTGTTCATATACATAAGTACAATCCGATTGAATATATTAAGTCAAGGATTAAAACACCGGAAAGTATTGTAAAAAAATTAAAGCGTGACGGATATGAGAGTACGATCGAGAATATGAGAAATTATATTAACGATATTGCAGGAATCCGTATTGTCTGCTCGTTTACTTCGGATATTTACCGTCTTGCAGAGATGATCGGAAAACAGAATGACCTGACCGTGATCTGTGTAAAAGACTATATCAAAAATCCGAAAGTCAGCGGTTACAAGAGTTTCCATATGCACGTGACGGTTCCTATCTTTTTATCGGACCGTGTGGTTGATACAAAGGTGGAAATCCAGATCCGCACCATTGCAATGGATTTCTGGGCAAGTCTGGAGCACAAGATTTATTATAAATTTGAGGGGCATGCCCCGGAATATATCAGCCGGGATCTGCGTGCCTGTGCAGAAATTGTTTCAAACCTCGATGCAAAGATGCTGCAGCTGAATGAAGCAATTTTAGAAGAAAAGGAAAAAGAGGAACAGAAGAAAAAGGAAGAATAGTTACGAAGAATAAAACTATTACGGAACAGTCGGAAAGAAGGGAATGCTATGGTACCTTCCATTGCACGTCAGAGTGTGATTTTAAAATGTAATATGCAAAAATCCGTGATGCTTGGAAACTACGAATTTTTCTATGCTGCGGGACTGATGAGAAAATTATACAACATAGAGATCCGGACAGATATGGAACCGGAACAGATTCTGGAAGCGATTCTGCAGATGCAGGATAATCTGGCCCCGCAGAGTGAACAGGAAAAATATTTGATACAGATCATAAAGAATTATGAGCCGTCAGCGGATCATGATGCACAGATGGATGAGCTGTTTGCCTGGGGAGAACAGGAACCTGACATGTGGCAGGTCACGACATCGTTCCATCCGGTTATAAGGTAACTATGAGCGATAGTTACCTTATATTTTTTGCAATTTTCGTACATACTACAAGTAATTTTAAAAGAAAGATGAGGATGTATGAAATGAGTAAGATGACTCTGGAACAGGAAGAAGTGCGCAATCAGGAGTATAATGAGTATGTCGAACAGATGACACCGAAACATAATCTGTGGGCAAATATGGGAAAAGCCTTTTTGCTAGGGGGAGGTATCTGCCTGTTGGGACAGATTATTTT
>ENA-OQAY01000460-OQAY01000460.1-human-gut-metagenome-genome-assembly--contig:-NODE-460-length-11643-cov-0.758076_pt1 | contig 11643 bp, 14 predicted proteins | sample MGYA00242740_ERZ504537 | MGnify/ENA primary metagenome ERZ504537 (study PRJEB26092, sample SAMD00036272) | human gut metagenome | host: Homo sapiens | study: EMG produced TPA metagenomics assembly of... | reverse complement strand
AGCAGGAATTACAGTTTTAAAAGAAAATATGCGCAGATCAGAGCACAGGAGTTCCGATCAGAGTGCGACAAGCGTGGTTTGAACTGCCATGTATCAGTTGGAGGCCTGGACAGCATCATTTTATACATATTTCTCCATGAGGTGTGCGGAATTGATGTTCCGGGAGTATCGGCATCCACTTTGGAAGATGCAAGTATTCAGAGAGTGCATAAGGCAATCGGAATTATAAATGTGCCGCCACTCATGCGGGATGATGGAACCAGATGGACGAAACCGAAAGTCATACAGGAATTCGGGTTTCCGGTAATATCCAAGGAAATCGCTGGGAAAATAGAGTTGCTGCAGAATCCAACCAAGAAGAATAAGACGGTCAGACATGCGATCATAACGGGAGAGACTGGGGAATACGGCGGCTGGCAGAAGAATTCAAAGATGCAGCTTAATCAGCGGTGGTTAAAATTGTTTGGTGGGTACGAAAACGAAAACGAAGGATGCGACTTCCAGAAGCCGGATTTCCTAGTATCAGCGAAATGCTGTTACTACCTTAAAGAAAAGAACTGCGATGACTGGGGGAAAGAGCATAACAGTGTGCCATATTTAGGATTGATGGCATCCGAGGGTGGAAGACGTGCCAAGAGCCTGCGGATGAATGGATGCAATTACTTCGGGGCATCTACGATTAGATCAGCGCCGTTTGCAATCTTCCACCGGCAGGACATTCTTACGCTTGCCTTGGAGTTGGATGATCTCTGGAAGAACGGATTAAAGGAAGAGTATCGTGATGCCGGACTTGAAACAGGGCGAATAACAGAATGCTTCCAGATGCCGGAGTCTTTGATACCAGAGATTTACGGCACAATCGAGAGAAAGCCGGACGGAACGTTGTATACGACAAAGGCACAGCGTACCGGATGCAGTATGTGTGGTTTTGGAATCCACATGGAGAAACGACCGCATCGGTTTGATCTGTTGTATGAGAGTAACCCGAAGGAGTGGGATTATCTGATGTTCCACATGTGTAAGGACAAGGACGGGAATGATTATGGATGGGCGAAAGTGCTGGACTACATTGGAGTTGGATGGGAGCCGACAACAATCGGTTGTAATTGCAAGGGGCAGATGAGTTTACCGTTAGATCAGATGATATAAAAAAGGTGCATGCTTTCCAACATGCACCAGTGCATTCCGCTATTCGTTGGAATTTCACCAACTCATCAGCAAGTTAAACTTGATAGCGGAAGTAGCAGCGTAAATCCCAAAGAAAGAAAATAAGTTACATACAAATGAATTAAAAATTGTCGTTACAGTACAAAGTCTATTCATTGGAACCACCTCCTTAAAGAAGGATAAACAAGTTATTGTTACGCCACTTAGTATTGCACTAAATACTAGGCTAAATCTCATCAGGACTGATGCGCCACTTCCAATCGACACAATAGGTGTTTCGATGAAACTAATATATCATTTTAAACCGTAATAGTCAAGAAAGGAGCCGAACCTCCGGCCGGGGTAACGATATATCGGGTTCCTTTGAAAAATGAAGAATAGTGAATTAAAAGAATATGTAAACAGTTTTCCGGATGATGTACCGGTGAATATTATCTGCGCGAATCCAAGAAAAAGAAAACTGTACAAGTTGGAAAATGTAATGTGGGTGACAGACCAAGGACAGCCTTTGATCCTTATTGACATTGGAAAAGAAGCGGATATGGATGTAGAAATGATAGCTACTTGCAAAGAGGATGAAAAGTCTGCGGATGATCTGGAAGGACAGATGCAGATCGAGGACTTCCTGGAGGTGATGCCATGATTAACGGAGATTTAATTATTGATTGCTTTGCTGGTGGTGGCGGTGCAAGCGTAGGGATTGAGATGGCACTTGGACGCCCGGTTGACATTGCAATTAATCACGATCCACAGGCAATTCGAATCCACAAAATCAATCATCCGAGTACTTTACATTTGACAGAAGATATTTTCAAAGTTGATTTACAGAAATATGTAGGTGGCAGACATGTTGCGCTGATGTGGGCATCGCCGGACTGTACAAGCCATAGTAAGGCGAAAGGCGGCAGCCAGAAAGAGAGGGCTGAGGATACTTCCGTGGGCGGTATACAAACATGCAAAAACAATTTTGCCGGATGTGATCATTATGGAGAATGTGGAAGAAATCCAACAGTGGGGACCGCTGGATACGGACGGTCATCCGATACCGGAACGTAAGGGAGAGGACTACAGAAAGTTTATATCATCGATGCAGTCGCTCGGGTATGCATTCGATAGTAGGGAGCTTGTAGCTGCTGATTATGGCGCACCGACAACACGTAAGAGATGGTATGCGATATTCAGGAGAGACGGCAAAGCGATTGTTTGGCCAGAACCTACGCATAGCAAGTCTGGTATTGTATTACCACGATGGAAACAGTGCGGAGATTATATTGATTGGTCGAATTTAGGAAAATCAATTTTTGATCGTAAAAAGCCGCTTGCGGATGCGACAATGACGCGAATTGCAAACGGCATACAAAAATATATCATTGATAATCCGCATCCTTACATTGTGAACGACAAGCGAGCTATCGCTTTTTTGATTCAGTATCACAGTGAAACGAAGAAAGGCGATGCAAGAGGTCAGACGCTTCGGGAGCCAATCAAGACCATTGATACAAGCAATCGGTATGGACTTGTTACAGCCTTTATTACCAAGTTCTATAAAACGGGAATCGGGCAAGGATGTGATGAGCCGATACATACGATCACAACATCGCCTGGGCATTTTGGACTTGTATCCGCGTTCTTGATTAAATATTACGGAACTAGTTGCGGTCAGCCAGTGACAAGTCCACTTGCAACAATTACAACAAAGGATCGGTTCGGACTTGTGAATGTGATAATTGAAATTGACGGTGAGGAATGGATAATAGCAGATATATTTCTGCGAATGCTGAATGCTGCAGAATTAAAGCTTATGCAGGGATTTTCACCGGATTACATCTTGGAACGTGATATAAGCGGTAAGGCAATTCCTGTAAAGGAAAGGGTTGCGAAGATTGGCAATAGTGTTGTGCCGATAATGGCAGAGGCACTTGTGGCTGCAAATTGTCCATATCTTATTGTTGGAGAGCGGATACCGAATATGATGATATCGACAGAACAGACCGGACAGCTCCGGTTTGCGTAATTATTCCTTTTCACATACCGCATTTCTGGCAGCAATATTTGCCAGCATGTCACTCAGCACTACCAGATCAGCAGCAAGGATGGCAACCTCATCGTCTGACAGGCAGTCGGCAAGCTGGCAGGCAAGTGTTGAAAGAAAATAAAGGTTTGAACAGTTTTGCATGGGATCACCAAAGAGGTTTTATATATTTTATGCGTCTGCGGTGAAACTGTGCGAAAAATCTTTGAATTTTAGAATCAAGTAGCAAAACCAAGCGATCATATAGCACCTCCTGCTGTGTAATATATGAGGAGAAAATAATAATTATTTATTTGAAATGTAGTTTGAAAAAATAGACAATAAAAATGTGGACATTGACAATTGAATATTGACGGTTAAAATGGTAAAGTTATATAAATAATAGACATAGGAGATGTGCATTATGGAAGGTATGAATTTGCAAAAATTTATGGTATGGTACCAAGAATTTATATCTACTGATAAATATCTATTACTTAACTTTATAATTGTTGTGTTGTCATTTTTTACTGGAGAAATGAGCGCTAGGAATATGATGTCAAATTTATCTAAGAAAAAATATGGTGATATGATAGAATTGTTAGATGAAGATAAAAATAATCTATATGAATTGTGGAGAGAAGCATATACATATTTTTCAAAAGCAGTTACTTATTTATGCCTGGTCGTAGTTCTTTCAATTCAGTTTGTGCTTATTATATTTTCTGCTAATAGAGATGGAATCACAACGACAGTACTAATGTTTACTATTGCTGTGTCTGTAATGGAATATCGAGACAATAGAAGTGAGTTCAAAAGAAGAGAAAAAGGTTTAAAAAGTAAACAATTAAATCTTATGATGCAAGCAGAAGAAATAAAAGATATTGAAGTTCAAGACAAAGTGCTGGCAGAACTTGAAAAAAGAGGACTTATTGATAATGAAAAGAAGATAGAAATTATAAAAAGTATACAACGTGCTAAAAAATAGAGTGAATTGAACTTTACCAACCGTCAAATACGATGGTTGGTATTTTTTTATGCAAAAATTGAAAGGGGGAATGTTTAGTGGACGAAAAAGAAATATACGAGATCTGCCAGAGTGTAGATGCATTTATTGCGGACTATCTGGCAGAATCCATTATTAAGGGGACAAGCTACGATCTTATGGAAGCACACCACGGCATTCTCCCGATCAGTAGAAATTGCTTTTACCGGAGGCGCAGGATCGTACAGCGGATCATTAAGCAGAGGCTGGGGCGGATAGAGGAAGAAAAGGGCGGAGCAGTTGAGGATGGTGTGGTAAATAAGTGTATTATATTTTGAAATATGTTTATAATATGTTGAAATATATTTAGAAGAACGGTATAATTATTGTTAATAATAACAATTGCAAGGGGAACAAGAATGTCATTAACCGAAACTAAAAGAGATAATATAAAAAAATACATACTTGAATCTATTTTTTACAAAAAACATAGCAACACTATTCAAAAAGTAGCAGAGACGCATGAAGTTTCTCAACAAACAATATACAGATATATTAGAGAGCTTTTAAGCGATGGAAAAATTAAGAAAGAATCTAGAGGTCGGTATTCAGTTGTGCAAACAGTTAGCAAAAACTACAAATACAATTTAAAAGAGCGTCATTTAGAAGAAGATATAATATTTAGTGAGACATTGAAGCAATATATTAGTGGATTTGAAAAAAACACTTATGATATATGGCAATATGCGTTTACAGAAATGGTTAACAATGTAATCGATCATTCAGATGCAGAGAAATTAAAAATCTATATTGGACAAAATGCCCTATGTACTTGGGTGAATATTTATGATGATGGAGTAGGTATTTTTGAAAAGATAAAAAAATATTACCAGTATAGCTCAATCGATGATGCAATAGTGAGTTTGTTTAAGGGAAAATTGACAACGGATAACGAAAACCATTCTGGAGAAGGTATTTTTTTTTACATCTAGAGTGATGGATCATTTTGGAGCATTATCTAGTAATAGAATGTTTTCTCAAGATAATACACTGGAGTCGCTTTTGGATTTAGAACATACATCCTCGAGTATGCAAAGATATAAAGATAAACCAGGAACATTAATAATTATGGGATTGGTGAATGAATCTAATAGATCATTGAAGGAGGTTTTTGATATGTATTCTAGTGTCGATGGAGGATTTACAATTACAAACATACCGATGAAAAGAATATGTGATAGTGGATATCCAGTGTCTAGATCACAAGCAAAGAGATTGTATTTTGGTTTTGATAAATTTGAAAAGGTTATATTAGATTTTAAAGATGTGGATGAAATAGGGCAAGCATTTGCCCATGAGTTATTTAATGTATTTGCCAAAAAACATCCTGAAATAGAATTAGAATGTATAAATGCAAATGAGGATATAAACAAAATGATAAATAGAGTAAGGTGTGAGTAAAAAAGACCGGTCGCAAATTTATGTGACCGGTCTTTTTATGCCCTAAATTGGTACAAATCCACTGAATGCCAATGGTAAAATTACTATAGAACAGTAATTGAACAGGGAGGGAGAAGCGTGGAAAAAGAAAACGAACTGAAAAAGGAGTATCTGCGATCATATACACCAGCGGTCAGCGCCGCGCGCCGGATAGAGGAAGAAATTGAGCAGTTAAGAGCAGATAAGATGGCACCGGCACTTGTCATGGATGATATGCCACATGCCCATGATCAGAAAGATCTCTCTGACTACGCTGCAAAGCTGGACGAGTTGGAGAGGAAACTTATTAAAGCACGGTATGAGCGCATAGATCTATATGCAGATATATTCGCAGATATTGAGCGTTTAGAGGATGAGACAGAAAAGGCAGTATTGACATACAGATACCTTCGGAGACAAAGTTGGGAAGAAATCTGTGTAAAGCTTGGATATCAGTGGGCGCAGGTTCACCGAATTCATGCCAGGGCATTGAAACATTTCAATCCGACAGGTGGATATTATGAGATTTTGATCAAAAAAATGAAAGATGATACACAATGATACACTTGTATGTGATATGATTGTAGCGTGAAAGAGCGTAAGAGGAAATGATTCCCCTTGCGCTTTTTTCGTCTTTTGACTACTGGGACACCATGAAACACAGGGGTGTCCCCCTTCTCCCTATAAAAGAAACAGGCAGGTGATACTATTGGCAAGGAGTCCGAACCAAAAGGCAGAGAAAGCCCGAGAACTGTATAAGGGTGGAATGAAGCTGGTTGAGATTGCAAGTCAACTAGAGGTTCCTGCCGGGACAGTTCGGAGATGGAAAAGTACATACCATTGGGATGGTGAGCAGCAAAGCGAGCTTCAACAGAACGATGATGAACGGGACTTTTTTAATGCAAAAGAAAGAAAATACAATTCTAAGTCAACTGGCATTATAAACAATATAGTTAATTGTCTAGGCAATGTGATTTCTTCTGACAATATTGACTTGATAACCAAGGAAAAGGCATGCGAGACGCTTGTGAAAATTGCTTGCGAAAAAAATGCAAGAAAGAAGATTTGCGATATTGTTCGTAAATCGGAACTAAAAAAGAGAGATGCAATCAGCGAAAGCCAATGGAATAGATGCATGGATTTTTTTAGAGATAAAAGTGGAAAATCATGCTGTGCGTATTGCGGAATTCAAACAAAACAGTTAGAAAAGGATCATGTAATACCTTTTTCAAAGGGCGGATGTGCATCTGCTGATAATATTCTTCCTGCCTGTAAAAGGTGCAATACAGCAAAGAATGACAAGAACATATATGATTGGTATACGAGAAGCAATGTCTTTTCAAAATATAGGATGAAAAAAATAGTTGAGTATCTAAAAGAAGTAGGCGGTGATGTCTATGAATAAAAACGAATCCGCTGAAAAAGACTATATGTCTGGGATGAAATATAAAGACATTGCAGATAAATATGGAGTGTCAATAAATACTGTCAAGAGTTGGAAAAAAAGGTACAACTGGGAGAGAAAAAAGGGGTGCACACAAAATAAAAAAGGGTGCACACAAAAAAGTTAGAAAAAAAAGCTGTAGCTGATGAAGTCAAGCAGGTGATACAGAATACCGACTTGACTGATAAGCAACAGCTTTTTTGTATACATTACATCCGATGCTTCAATGCTACCAAGGCATATCAGAAAGCGTACGGATGCGGATATACAACCGCGGTTACAAATGGCCCTGCATTACTCGGAAATACTCGGATAAAAGAAGAAATCCTACAGCTAAAACAGGATCGGCTCAACAGGGAGTTCTTGAGTGAGTCTGATATCTTCCAGAAGTACATGGACATTGCATTTGCTGATATAAACGATTTTGTTGATGTCAGTGCCGGTTTTGTTACAGCAAAAGACAATATTGATGGAACTATTGTCAGTGAAGTAAGCAATACGCAGAGCGGCGTAAAGATAAAGCTTGCTGACCGGATGAAAGCCTTACAGTGGCTTTCGGATCACATGAATATTGCCACTGAGAAGCAGAAAGCAGAGATTGCATTACTGAAAGCCAAAGTTCAGACAGATGACGGCGAGGAGATTGCAGACGATGGGTTCCTTGATGCTCTGAACGGCACAGCTGCGGAGGACTGGGGCGATGAAGAAAATTAAGAGAATTTTCAAGTTCAAGCCATTTTCCAAGAAACAGCGCAAGGTATTGAACTGGTGGTGTGAAGATTCTCCAGTTAAAGATAAGGATGGTATTATCGCCGATGGTGCTATTCGATCTGGAAAGACAGTGAGTATGTCACTTTCGTTTGTTATGTGGGCGATGAGCTCATTTGACGGCGAAAATTTCGGTATGTGCGGCAAGACAATCGGTTCTTTCCGCAGAAATGTATTATTTTGGCTTAAGCTGATGCTGCGAAGTCGCGGTTATACGGTGGCAGATCACAGGGCTGACAATTTGGTTATCATCACAAAAGGAGATGTGACCAACTATTTCTATATATTTGGCGGCAAAGACGAACGATCACAGGATCTCATTCAGGGTATTACCTTGGCTGGGGTCTTTTTTGATGAAGTTGCGTTGATGCCGGAAAGCTTTGTGAACCAGGCAACCGGACGATGTTCTGTTGATGGTTCTAAGTACTGGTTCAACTGCAATCCGGATGGACCATATCACTGGTTTAAGACAGAATGGATTGATAAAAGAGAAGAAAAGCATCTGTTGTATCTGCATTTCACGATGGATGATAACTTGAGTCTGTCGGAGAAAATTAAGGCGCGATACCGCAGCATGTACACAGGCGTGTTCTACCGCCGGTACATCCTTGGACTATGGGCGATGGCAGAGGGCATTATTTACGATATGTTCGACACTGCCAAGCATGTGATTTCCAGTCTGGCTGATCTGACCAATACAAATTATTATGTGTCCTGTGACTATGGTACACAGAATGCAACAGTATTCTTGTTGTGGTGCAAAGAACGTTCCGGGCGGTGGGTATGCTGCCGCGAGTATTATTATTCCGGCCGTGATGAAGAAAAACAGAAAACAGATACCGAGTACGCGGATGACCTGGAGAGGTGGCTCGATGGAATAAAGCCAGTCAAAATTGTAATTGATCCATCTGCAGCATCGTTCATAGCAGAATTGAAAAAACGAGGTTATGCAATCAAGAAAGCAAAAAATGACGTACTGGACGGTATCCGATTTGTGGCATCCCTGCTGAATCAGGGGAAAATCGCAATCAGTGACCAATGCCCGAACACAATTAAAGAATTTGGATCGTACATATGGGATCAGAAAGCATCGGAGCGTGGCGAGGATAAACCGGTGAAACAGCACGATCATGCAATGGATGCACTGCGATATTTCTGCTATACAATTATTCGCAAGCCGGGAAGCATCGGTATTTTGAAGTGAGGTAACAATGGATATTGATACAATGAAACAACTGATAAAAAAATATGAACCCGGCCATGCGGCATTTGTGACGCGTGCGGATATAGCAGAACGTTATTACCGCAATGAGACGGACATCCTGTTCCGGGACAAACCCAAAGACAAGGAAAAAGAGGAAGCAGACAATCCGCTGCGCAATGCAGACAACCGGATTCCCCGGAACTTCCATGGTCTGATCGTAAACCAGAAAGCATCCTATGCTTTTACTGCACCGCCGCTGTTCGATGTAGGCAGTATGGCGAGCAATAAGCGCATCACGGAAACCTTGGGTGATGAGTATGCCAAAAATTGCATGGAATTGTGTGTGAATGCTGCCAATACTTCCATTGGCTGGGTTCACTACTGGACAAGCGATAACGGTTTTGAGTGGGCGGTGGTTCCAAGCGAACAGATTATCCCGGTGTTTGACCGGAGCCTGAAACGCAGGCTGATCGGAGCCATGCGAGTGTATCCGGATATAGATGATGATACCAGCGATAATTACACTGTGTATGAATACTGGACAGATGCGGAGTGCCAGGCATTCCGGCGAAGAACAGGTGATGAACTGGAACTGCTTACCTACTATGATATGTTCATAGATCCAGAGAGTGGTGATATGATAGCGGATTACCGGCATGACTTCGGAGAAGTGCCGTTTATACCGTTTTACAACAACAATATACATACAGACGATTTGCGAAACATAAAGCCGCTGATAGACGTATATGACAAGGTTTACAGCGGCTTTATCAATGATCTGGATGATATACAGGAGCTGATCTTTGTACTGTCTGGATATGGCGGTGAAGATCTGAATGGATTCCTATCTGATTTAAAAAAGTACAAGACCATTAAGGTAGATGGGGATGAGGGCGGTGCGGTGTCTACGCTGAACATTGAGATTCCGATTGAAGCCCGGAACAGTGTACTGGATGCAACTAGAAAGGCAATCTTCGAGCAGGGGCAAGGCTTCGATCCGCAGCCGGAGAACTTTGGTAATCAGTCTGGTGAAGCTCTGAAATTCATGTATTCGCTCTTGGAAATGAAAACCGGATTGATGGAAACAGAGTTCCGACTTGGCTTTGCTCGGCTGGTGCGTGCGATCTGCAAAGCGCTTGGCATTCAGTGCGGTACGATCATCCAGACATGGACCCGTACCTGTATCAAGAATGATACGGAGCAGGCGCAGATTTGCAAGGATTCCGTAGGAATTGTAAGTAAAAAGACGATTCTGAAAAATCATCCGCTTGTGGAAGATGCAGATGAAGAATTGAAGCAGATCGAAAAAGAAGAAAAAGAAGCGCAGGAAAAGGCTGATCTGTATTCTGGAGCATTTGTTAACAGCGGAGAAAACGGAGGTGGCAAAGATGGCAATGCCAAAGGCAACCCGAAAAATTCCGAAAATCAAGATAATCCGGGTGGAGATTGATATTGAGTTTGTAAATATCATGGGTAGACTTTTGATTCCATTCTTTTGGATTTGGGGCATTAGAGTGTTTAGTATAGAGATTTATAGAAAGAAATTCTATATGATATGTATTCCTAAGTTTTATTTTGTAAAATAAGGAGTTGTTGATGAAAAACGGTGCATATTGGAAAAAAACGCTTCAAACAGATAGAGGAATCCCCAGCATCAGCAAGGCCTGCGGTGCTACGCGGATATCGAAAAGCAATATCTCGCAGCGCAGCGGCAGATGGAAGCGAAAATCAATGCGTGGTATCAGCGCTTTGCAAAAAATAACGAGATTTCTCTTGTGGAAGCACGCCGGTTATTAAATTCCAGTGAATTGGATGAACTGAAATGGGATGTTGAGCAGTACATACGGTATGGAAAAGAAAATGCTATCAATGGACAGTGGATGAAGGAACTGGAAAATGCTTCCGCAAAAGTACACATCAATCGGCTGGAGGCATTGAAGCTTCAAATGCAGCAGTCATTGGAAGTGATGTTCGGTAATCAGATTGATAGTGTTGATTCTACAATCCGTGATGTTTATCAATCTGGGTTTCTCCATACTGCCTATGAAATTCAGAAGGGGATTGGAACCGGATGGAGTTTTGCATCTCCGAATGACCGGTTGATTGATACAGTGGTCCATAAGCCTTGGGCGGCAGACGGACAAACGTTTTCAGACCGGATCTGGACGAACAAACAGAAGCTGGTCAATGAATTGAACACCACCATGGTACAGAACATCATCACCGGGGCTGATCCGCAGAAGACGATTGATGCCTTGGCGCGGAAGATGAATGTATCAAAACAGAACGCGGGCCGCTTGGTTATGACAGAACAGGCGGCTTTTTCCAATGTAGCGCAAAAGGATTGTTTTGCAGAACTTGGGGTGGAACAGTTTGAAATATTGGAAACATTAGATAGTTTTACATGCAGCCTTTGTGGTTCTATGGACGGGCAGCATTTCCCTATGAGTCAGCATGAAATTGGTGTGACAGCTCCGCCGTTCCATCCGAACTGCCGTGGGTGTACCTGCCCATACTTCGAGATGATTTTGGAGTGCCGGGAGAACGTGCAGCGCGTGGGTGAAGATGGGAAAAAACATATTATG
>ENA-OQAY01000459-OQAY01000459.1-human-gut-metagenome-genome-assembly--contig:-NODE-459-length-11649-cov-0.728519_pt1 | contig 11649 bp, 9 predicted proteins | sample MGYA00242740_ERZ504537 | MGnify/ENA primary metagenome ERZ504537 (study PRJEB26092, sample SAMD00036272) | human gut metagenome | host: Homo sapiens | study: EMG produced TPA metagenomics assembly of... | reverse complement strand
GGAATGCCTTCGTCCACCCAGGTGTTGCATGACGAGATTATAGGTATGAATTATATTCAACTCTGTGTTTGTGGATTGTACAGCCAGTGCAGAAGTTGCATCCTTATATAAAGATTTTCTGATGAATAATATTTCGGTGGTAGCAGCCAACAAAATTGCTGCTTCTTCCGAATACTCCGTTTATAGTGAACTGAAACAAATAGCCCGTCGTCGCGGTGTGAAATTCTTGTTTGAAACCAATGTAGGAGCAGGGCTTCCCATTATCAACACAATTAATGACTTGATAAACAGTGGAGACAAGATCTTGAAAATAGAGGCGGTATTGAGCGGTACGTTGAATTATATCTTTAATAAAATAAGTGCGGATATTCCTTTCAGTAAGACCATAAAAATGGCACAGGAAGAGCGCTACTCGGAACCCGATCCGCGTATTGACCTGAGTGGCAAGGATGTAATCCGCAAATTGGTTATTCTGGCTCGTGAAGCCGGATATAAATTGGAACAGGAAGACGTGGAAAAACATCTTTTTGTACCGAATGATTTCTTTGCAGGCTCATTGGAGGAATTCTGGAAGAAAGTACCTTCTTTGGACGCGGATTTTGAATCACGTCGTCAAAAGCTGGAGGATGAAAACAAACGTTGGCGTTTTGTAGCCAAACTGGAAAATGGGAAAGGCAGTGTGTCTTTGCAGGAAGTAGACAGTAAACATCCGTTCTATGGCTTGGAAGGCAGCAATAATATAATTCTGCTTACAACCGAGCGATACAAAGAATATCCGATGATGATACAAGGATATGGGGCCGGTGCCAGTGTGACTGCCGCCGGAGTATTTGCCGATATCATGAGCATCGCTAATATTTAGGCTTATGAAACATATTATTATTTTAGGTGATGGTATGGCCGACTGGCCTGCTGAATCACTAGGAAACAAAACATTGCTGCAATACTCCAGTACACCCTATATGGATAAATTGGCTGCTATGGGACGTACCGGGAGATTGATTACAGTCGCTCCCGGATTTCATCCGGGTAGTGAAGTGGCGAATATGTCTGTTATGGGCTATAATTTACCGAAAGTGTACGAAGGTCGTGGGCCGTTGGAAGCAGCAAGCATCGGGGTGGAGTTGCAACCGGGCGATATGGCTATGCGTTGTAATATTATCTGCATCGAAGATGGGAAGATAAAAAATCACTCCGCCGGACATATCACTACCGAAGAAGCTGATGTGCTGGTTAAATATTTGGAAGAAAAATTGGGTTCTGACCGGATTCATTTCTATACCGGTGTACAATATCGCCATTTGTTGGTGATAAAAGGGGGAAATAAACAATTGGACTGCACCCCGCCCCATGATGTGCCTTTGCAGCCTTTCCGTCCGCTCATGGTGAAGGCGGAAGTACCGGAGGCGCAGGAAACAGCCGGATTGATAAATAATCTTATCCTGGCTTCCCAGGAATTGTTGGCAGATCATCCGGTTAATCAAAAACGTATAGCCGAAGGCAAAGATCCTGCTAATAGTATCTGGCCTTGGAGTCCGGGCTATCGTCCGCAGATGGAACCTCTTTTCGAGAAGTATCCGGCCATACAGAAAGGATCTGTTATTTCAGCGGTGGACTTAATCAATGGCATAGGACATTATGCAGGATTACGCCGTATTGCTGTAGAGGGGGCTACCGGTTTATATAATACGAATTATGAGAATAAGGTTGCTGCGGCATTGGAAGCATTGAAGACGGACGACTTTGTGTATCTGCATATTGAGGCCAGTGATGAGGCCGGTCACGAAGGAGATTTTAAGTTGAAGCAGTTTACTATTGAAAATCTGGATAAACGTGCTGTAGGACCTATTTATGAAGCAGTGAAGGATTGGGATGAGCCTGTGGCTATCGCCGTGCTTCCGGATCATCCTACGCCTTGCGAACTCCGTACCCATACGGCCGAACCTGTGCCTTTCCTTATCTATTATCCCGGTATAGAACCGGACTGTGTGCAGACCTTTGATGAAGTGGCATGTGTGGAAGGCAGTTATGGAATATTGAAAGAAGATGAGTTTATGAATGAATTTATGAAAAAATAATGTGGCAGTTTGCTAATTTGCCCCAATGGCAATCCTCCATGTAAAGCCCTTGGCACATTAGCACATTAACACATTGAAAAATTGTTTACTATGAAATATTACAGTACGAATCACCAGGCTCCCGATGCTTCTTTGGAAGAAGCTGTAGTGAAGGGACTGGCTTCTGACAAAGGTTTGTATATGCCCGAGGCCATCAAGCCATTGCCGCAAGAGTTTTATGATCAGATTGAGAATCTGTCGTTTCAGGAAATTGCTTATCGCGTGGCCGATGCTTTCTTCGGTGAGGATGTTCCTGCTGAAACACTGAAGCAGATAGTTTATGATACATTGAGTTTTGATGTTCCTGCCGTAAAGGTAAAAGATAATATTTACTCTTTGGAACTGTTTCATGGTCCCACATTGGCATTTAAAGATGTAGGTGGACGTTTCATGGCCCGTTTGTTGGGCTACTTCATTAAAAAAGAAGGGCAAAAGCAGGTGAATGTACTGGTTGCGACTTCGGGGGATACCGGTAGTGCTGTAGCCAATGGCTTCCTCGGAGTGGAAGGTATTCATGTGTATGTGCTTTATCCGAAAGGAAAAGTCAGTGAAATTCAGGAAAAGCAGTTCACGACTCTGGGTCAGAATATTACAGCGCTAGAAGTGGACGGTACTTTTGATGACTGCCAGGCATTGGTTAAGAATGCGTTTATGGATGCTGACTTGAATGCACACATGAAGTTGACTTCTGCCAACTCCATCAATGTGGCTCGTTTCCTGCCACAGGCATTTTATTACTTCTATGCCTACGCGCAGTTAAAGAAAGAAGGAAAAGCGGATCATCTGGTAGTGTGCGTACCTAGCGGAAACTTTGGTAATATCACCGCCGGACTATTTGGTAAACGCATGGGCTTGCCTGTCAAGCGTTTTATTGCAGCCAATAACCGGAATGATATTTTCTACCAATACTTGCAGACCGGAAAATACAACCCTCGTCCTTCCATTGCTACTATTGCCAATGCAATGGATGTGGGAGATCCAAGTAATTTTGCCCGTGTACTGGCATTGTATGATAACAGTCATGCTGCCATAACAGCGGATATCTCTGGTGCGACTTATACGGATGAACAGATTCGTGAAACGGTGGGTGAGGTATATCGGGAAACCGGTTACTTGCTCGATCCGCATGGATCCTGCGGTTATCGTGCTTTATCCGAAGGATTGTTCCCCAGCGAAACGGGTATTTTCCTGGAAACGGCACATCCGGCTAAATTCCTGGAAACTGTGGAAGGTATCATTGGTGACAAAGTGGAGATTCCCACCAAACTGCAAGAGTTTATGAAAGGAACTAAACAAAGTATTCCGATGGAAAAAGACTTTGAAAGTTTCAAAGGCTATTTGATGAGAGAATAGCTTTTAGAAATTCTGATAAGAGAGGGGGCCAAAAGTCCAAAGTAACTATCCAATGGTTCACCGTGGGGGCGGATTGAATAGTTACTTTGGGTTCATTTACATGAAGAACAAAAAAGTTCCGTCACAGCAACATGCTCATTACTAACCACTTTCTGTGTGAAGGTTTCTCAAATCCCCCTCAATCGGTGGTATGCTTCCGGCTATCGAATCCTGTTACGTATGTAACAAGAGCCTATTCCTATCATATTTTCACTCCGTTCCATTTGATATTTCACCCGGGTGAAGCAACTGTTTCACCTAGGCAGAAACGGCTGTTCACCTAAGTGAAATCGCCTCTTCACTTGGGTGAAGCAACAAATGCAGATGGACAAAAATACGCCTTATGACGCTCCCCTGCAAGGAAGCAACCGCAACTATGACACAGGGATTAGAACAACCAATATACGTCAAGTAGAATTTGGCAGCGGAGAATGGCAAACCGTTTCAGGGGAATTTAGAATATATTTGCACAGCATGTCGTTGATTTACAGAAAGATACTGTGCATAATTCGGAATGATTGATGCGTGTCTTTATTTTATTTCTTCCAGCAACTTTCCGAACGAAGTGAATGTCCGATGTTTCCCGTCCCGGGTGAGGTACAAGGCATCAGGGGCGATGACTTGTAGATGGGGCAGACCGGCAGGAGCGTTTTTGGCTTGCAGACAAGTATATCCGTGACGGTTCAGTGCGTTGATAGTCCAGTGCAGCAAGGTTTCATCTGTCGCTTCCACCGTTATTTCCTGCTTTCCATTCACGGTTGGATAGTAGATGCCGTGATCATAATCGAACCGGATATTACTGTGTGAGAATAAGTTGTCCATCTGATGGCTTAGAATCATATCTTCCGTCACTCCACATTGCAATCCTTTCTCTTTAGACAACAGCCAAAGCTTGTCCGACAGGACTAGAGCTTGTTCTATATCATGGGTTGATAGCAGAATAGCCTTGTTTTGTTCCACGGCCAGTCTGTGCAGTAAAGTCATGATTTCTATCCGGCTTACTACATCCAGAAAGGCGGTTGGCTCATCCAGAATAATCAGTGGACATTCTTGTACCAATGCTTTGGCTATCATTACTTTCTGTCTCTCTCCGTCCGAAAGTTCGGCTGTATAACTTTGTGCTTTGTGAGTGATTCCTACGGCATTTAGGGCTTCTTGAATGATGGCATGGTCATGCCGGTGCAATCTTCCGAAGAACCCCGTGTGCGGCTGGCGTCCCAAAGCTACCAGTTCATACACGGTCAATCCTCCTGCTTGGGTCTTGTCCGTCAAAACCACGCCAATGGTACGGGAACGTTCTTTTTCCGAATAGTGTTGTAAAGGTTTGTCCAGTAATTGTAAATCTCCGGCTAAAGAGGGTTGTGAGGCGGATAATGTACGAAGTAACGTCGATTTTCCGGCTCCGTTGGCTCCAAGCAGACTGGTCAGTTCTCCTGGGTAAAGCTCGAAAGAAAGGTGTTCGTGCACTTTCTTCTCTTCTTTATGGGTGCGATAACCTATACATAGGTCTGTTGCGGTGATAACAGCTTGCTTTTCCATCAGTTGAAATACTGGATTTTACGTTGGTTCACAATGACATAAATAATAATGGGCGCACCAATGACCGGGGTGACGGCGTTTAGCGGAATGATACCTGTTTCGCCCGGCAAAATACAGATAAAGTTACAAACTAGTGCAATCACTCCGCCGGTCAGCATAGTGACGGGCAGCAAGGAATTATGATTGGATGTTCCCAACATCAGACGGGCGATATGAGGTACAGCCAGTCCGATGAAAGAAATCGGACCGCAAAAAGCAGTTGTTATTGCTGTCAGTATTCCGGTGGCGATAAGCAGCAGGTTGCGTGTACGGCGAATGTTAATTCCTAGGTTTTCGGCATAGCGTGTGCCTAGCAGCAAGGCATTCAGGGGCTTAATCAAGAGTATGGTGATGAATAATCCCGATGCTGTGAAGAGGGAGAAGTACGGAAGCTGTTGTAAAGATACTCCTCCGAAGTTTCCCATTCCCCAAATCATGTAGGAATGTACTCCTTCTGCCGTGGAGAAAAAGTTGAGTAGGGAGATGGCAGATGAAGTGATATACCCTATCATGATACCTATAATGAGCAGCATAATGCTGTTTTTTATCAAAGTGGAGAAGAATAGAATGATTCCCATCACCAGCATGGATCCTATAAACGCTCCGATAATGACGGAAATAAAACCGGATAAAGTAAATACGCCGGCGGTGATTGTTCCTGCACCTGCCAGCATGACCAAAGCAACCCCCAGACTTGCCCCTGAACTGATGCCCAAGATGGAAGGATCGGCCAGGGGATTATTGAAAGTCGTTTGCAACATCAGTCCCGATGCTGCGAGTGCCATTCCGCAAAGGAGGGCGGTAATGGCTTGCGGCAGGCGGGATTCCCAGACTATGAAACTCCAACTCGCCTTTTCTACTTCATTGCCTGTAAGGATATGCCACACCGCCTCGGCAGGAATGTTTACCGAACCGAACAACAGGTTGGCTCCTGTCAATGCAAGGATGAGGAGGAGCAGTATGATACCGTATTTTGTTCCTTTGTTATTCATTGATACTGTTTTGGGGTACGCCCACTGTAGGGAGTGTGTCAAAACTAACCCGGCCTATCCCATCGTCAGCTGTAGGGGCAGCATTATCCACGTTTTGACATAACCCTACGGTGATTTACTCCGCTAATTTAGTGAAATATTTTAATTCATACCCTTCTAAAAGCGTAGGATGGAATATTTTTATCAAATCTTTCAGCAACCGGTCGGGATGGAAAGGGGAATCTTCGTAAAAGTCTACCTTCCTGTGTTGCATCCATAAATGTTGCGTTCCTTGAATGCGCGGAAACCGGTGTATGGAGCATAGTCCTGCTCCAATTCCTTATAAGTCTTGTCAATGGCCTGATTATATTTGATGAGCCAAAAGTCTGCATTCTGACCTTTGTCAAACACGGTTTCGAAGGCTAGGGGAACAGAACCGCTATGCTCGTCATCGGCAAACACATAATTGGCCCCGGCATCCGCATAGATGCGTGCAGAGGTGCTTTTACCTCCCGGAACATACCAAGCCGAACCGTTTTTCAGTTCGCTGATAACGCTCGGTGCAGATGAAAGGGGAGCAACCAATGCTTTCAGCTCATTATAGTTTTTTTTCCACCTCGGCAAACAAGCTGTCCGCTTTTTGTGCCTCACCGAACAGAAGGCCGTAGAAACGCATCCATTCGGCACGTCCCAATGCCGAAGTTTCCATGTAGTCTGCACATTCGATAATGGGGATGTTGAGTTTCTCCACCCGTCCGTATCCGCCACTGTTCTCAAAAGGGGAGAGCATAATGGCATCGGGATGCAGGTCGATTATCTTTTCTATATCCGGGTTCATTCCATTCCCTACATCGGCGATGCTTCCTGTGCGGCAGCCATCCTGCACTTCTTGCAGTTTGATATACTTCAAATCGCAGACTCCTCCAATACTTTTCAAAGCACCAATCTGGTTGAGCAATCCGCAATGTACGGATGAGTAAACAACGGCCTTGCTCAATGGCGTGCGGACAAGTGTCCCTTCCGGCAAGTCGGCAGGCAGGGACTTTTTTGTCAACCAAGACATAGGTGTGCAGTATCCGGGTCGTATCCCATGGATTGCGCAGACGGGCAATGGTATAGTCTTCGGTTGCAGACAGGCTGAGGTTTTCTGCATAACGCAAAGGGATTGCTTTTTCTGCTTCTATTACAGAAGAACTCTTGCTTTTTCCGCCGCAGGAGGAAAGAAGGGCAAGCAAGAAGGTGAATAGGATTACTTGTTTCATGTTATTTTTTATAATATCCGCCGGTTTTACGGGAACCTTTGTATTCTATTAATTCTTTATCTTTCAGTGATCGTAAATAACGCTCTGTCGTAGCAGCTCCTTTTTGGATATATTCTGCAATTTCATATCCTTTTGCACCGGGTTTCTTTTCCAAGAAGGTGAGGATAAGGCTTTCAAGTTCGTTTATTCCCTCATTTATTCCCTCATTTATTCCCTCATTTATTCCCTCATCTTTGTTTACTCCCTCATCAGCGATTCTGTCTATTACTGAAATGAACTGCATACCTACCGGCTCATTAATGAATTTTATATTCGGCTCTTCTTGAAGTGCACGTATAATCCCCGAGCCCAGCCCGCGATAAGGCATCGTTTTAGCACAGAAATTAGCAATGAAAGGATTGCGTACTACGGCGCTTCCCAGTTTGATGCTTTCCACCGTCAACCCATCGGGAAGGCATCCCGGGCTGATAATCTCTACACGGTTATCAAAAATGAGTAATCTTATCGGTGCATTACGCGTATAATCACGATGTACCAAGGCATTCTGCAAGATTTCTTCTAATGCCACTTCTGATATTTCCAGTTTTCCGATAGAATTAAATCCTTGTCCTGCCTGTATATTATGAAGATTTGCTTTCAGAAAAGACATTCCCTTTTCAAATAATTCGGGCAGTGTGCCGGTGATATCTTTACTGTCCCGATAGTTGATACCTCCTATATCGTTACCAAAAAAAGAAACAGCTTTGATGACAAAAGTTGGACGGTACTGCTGAGGGTCTTTGCCGAAGAACAGCAGGCCTGCCAAAGTCATTCTGTCCTCTTTCATGATATGAAGGTTGTGTAAAAGTTCTGTGTATAGAATACCGAATGAATCTTTTTCGCGACCATATTCTTTGCGGATAAAGTTGTCCAAAGCATATCCGTTGATATCTTTTTCGGAAGTGAAAGGAATGGGTTGCTCGTCAGCGTACAGTATGCCGGAGCATTGGAATAAACGCATAATTTCACTATTCTCCATTACTTTGCGCTTATCCGCCCCTTGTTTAGTCCAGATTATCCCGTTCAAATCCTTGTAAGGTTTGTTATCACCTTCTGCTATGTGGGCGATAAGAAGGGAACGTTCATCTACAATAACGGTTTCCGTCTGTATATAGATAACCGGGCGAAGCAAGTTAGTGGCTATATTGGCCAAGATAGAATTGAGTTGCTGGATTTCCTGATAAGACAAGCCGATGATTTCTCCCGTTTTGTCTTTTATGCCGAATAGTATCATTCCACCACGAGCATTGGACATAGCTACCATTCGGCGGCAATACTGTCTTGGTTGGGAAAGCATTCCTTGAATTGTACCGTACTGGTTTCTCCACATTTTATAATGAGCTGTAATTCTTTGCTGTTCATTTTTCTAGGTTTGTTTGTGAATCCTGTACAAAAGTACGGTAAAAAGTGAGGAAAGTTTTATGAGATTATTTAATTTATGAGGGAAATAATTGTAGTTTTGCTTCCTTCATCAAAAGTGAAGAGAAGCAAAACCATATTTTATTATTTCAGTAAGAAGGTTAATCCGCATGGACCTACCCCTACATTGTATTTGTTTGTAAATTTGCCGTTTGCCGAATATTCGTTTACATAGCCATCAGTGGTATAACTTGGCCATCCTCCAACCATATTGTAAGAACTGATATAAATGTTTCCGGTAAATGGATTGACTGCGATGCCACAAGGGCTATCAACAGGTTGATCTATTAAATTTTTTGTTTCATTTCCTGTTTTTGTATCTATACTGAAATAAGTATTTGCCGTTGCGCCATAAGGAGCATTGATAAGGTAAAGGGTATTATCTTTTACAGTCATTAATGTTGCTTCCGTTACATCTGTAACAATATTCATATTGTCAATTTTTTGTACTTTAGCTGATATGTCATTATAATTACCCATTGCTAAGACATATACGTTTCCTTCCGTAGTAGAACAAATTTTAGTGGGATTTAGTCCTACGGGTATTCTTTTTGCTTCTGTAAATGTCTTTAGGCCTATTTTAGAAACACTTTTTCCATTTGCATAATCTGCACCGTAATTCATTCCGTCTGAGTTAGCAACATACAGGTAGCCGTTGGCCACTGTCATCTCTTCTGGATTTGGACCAACTTTTAATGTAGCATCAATAGTTAGGCTAAGAGTGTCGATACGAGAAACATATCCATCATACATAGAAACATATACTTTTCCATTAGCAGCTATAATATCACGTGGACCTTCCCCTTGAGTGGATGTCGGAACAATCTGTTTGATGGATTTAGCTGTATTTTTGTTTACTATTTCTATAATATTTGAACCATATATGGCAATATACATTTTCGAACCGTACACTATTGCATCTTGAGGGGTACTTCCCAAACTTCTTTTGTTTATGTCAAAAAATACATTGTTGCTTGCTGTTCCTTTTTCAAAGTTAATAAAAGAAAGTGTTCCATTAACATTGTTGCTAAGATTACCTGCATTAATAACGTACAAGCCTGTTGCCTCGGTTGGCGAAGTTGCTTCAGGAGTCGTGTCGGGTTGTGAAGAAGGGTCTTCTTCCGGATCTCTAGGAACTTCGATCTCATTGTCATCATCGTTACAAGCACAGAACAGCGGGGCTATACTAAATAAGGCTGCTGCAAAAAATAAATGTTTGAATTTCATACTTATATAATTTTTAAAAATGAATACTGCAAGTTAGTTTATAGCTTCTACCCGGCATCGGGTAGCTTTTCACTATGTCATATTGTTTATTTCCCAAATTAATAATATCTCCCCGAAGATTGTATGTAAACTTCTTTATCTTGAAGCTGCGGTATAATGAAAGTCCGTATTCTATATATCCATCCATTTCATTACTTGGACGATTTTCGGAAGCAATATATCGTTTGCTCACACCTGTAGCATGAAGAGAAGCATTTATGAAAGGATTTTCCAAGGCTAAAGAAGCACCTGCGCTATGACGTGGGGTATATGCAATCTGATGTTTGTAATATACGACTTCCGGGTCTGTTTTATCTACTGCATATTGATAGGTATAGTTTCCAGTCAATAGTAAGGAATAATGTTTTGCAAGTTGGAAAGTGGTGTTTATATTGGCATCTACTCCCCAAATTTCTACTTTGCCTAAATTTACCATATTCCAGATAAACATATTATAGGGCATTGCCACAATTTTATCTTTTACCTTATTATAATACCCATCCAATGTCAGACTGATTGCTGGTAGCCAGCTTGTAAAGTTGTTCTGGTAAGTGATACCTATATTATATTGTTGAGCCTTTTCGGGACGAAGATCACGGCTACCCATCCGGTCAAAGTAGTTTTCAGAAAAAGTAGCCACTCTGAATATGTCTTTATAGGAAGCCCGAAGGTATAGCTGTCCGTCTGTACAAGGTTTCCATGAAAAAGAGAAGGAAGGGGATAATTTTCGCCGGTTCTCAGCTCCGTTTCCTTCTTTTGCACCATTAAGATATATCGATCCGAGTAGTATGGCAACAGCTGTTATGTTATCAGTTTGATATCGGAGAGTTACTGTTTGTAATATAGAATGCCGGTAAGGGCTTGTATTGTTAGGAGTATTGGCATTTAGGTTATTATATATGTAATCTGCCGCATAAACCATGCTCCAGTGACTAGTCGGAGTATATAGTAATGCTCCTGATGTATAGTATTCTCGTTGGAAATAACGGTCGTTTAATTCTCCTCCGGGGTATTTTCCTCCTTCATCGTGGTAATGAGATTGGCTCCAGTTAAATTTCCCATTGATTAACAAAGAAAGATTATTTTCCCAATAAGTACGGTAATGTACTTGTGAAAAGAAATTTCGTTCGCGTAACTTCTCACGGCTTTTCGCGTTGTAAAGAATGACTGCACCGGGTAATTGCTGATTTGTATCGTAATAATAAATCTTTCCGTTCAGTGTGCTTCTGTTATTAGGGCTGATGTAAAGATTCAGTTCTCCTCTGTAGGTTTGAATGTTGTTGTTATAGCGTTTTTCTTTGGAAACATAATCTCCGTTGACTAAAGTGAAAGGATATAGGTTATCTGCCCTCATAAATTCACCAGTGGTAGATGCTGAAATCTTTTCGTTAAACTTTTGTTCGTAGCGGATAAGGGGATTAATCATCCCGAAAGAACCTGTCTTTATCTGTCCCGTCAAGTGATTTTTTTTGTTTGAAAAATCCGGGGATATGCTTTGTAATTTTAAGGCGGCAGCAGAAGCAACTGTACGTGCCGGTACAAAAATATCTTCATTGTCCCCCAATGGTCAGTGAAATTTGTTGAATATTGTCAATAGAGAAACGA
>ENA-OQAY01000457-OQAY01000457.1-human-gut-metagenome-genome-assembly--contig:-NODE-457-length-11709-cov-0.762822_pt1 | contig 11709 bp, 10 predicted proteins | sample MGYA00242740_ERZ504537 | MGnify/ENA primary metagenome ERZ504537 (study PRJEB26092, sample SAMD00036272) | human gut metagenome | host: Homo sapiens | study: EMG produced TPA metagenomics assembly of... | reverse complement strand
CGGTGCAGGGCATCCGGGGCGCGTTCTGGGGCGCTGGGGTGCGCTGACCCCTGCCGGTCTGCCTCGCGGGCAGTGCATTGCTGACCGACCCGCCGCCCCGAAAAGCCTCAGCCCAGCCGGCAGGGAAAGGCCAAGGCCGCGCCGCCCCTCGACCTCTCGCCCCGGCAGATGCTTGGCACGCGGCAGTACTGGCTCTGCGCCGGAGCGGTCTGCTTTTCCACCCCGGCGGTGCTGCTGTTCAGCCCCATCATCCTGAAGCTTGGGATGGAGCGGGGGCTGGACGAGAGCGCCGCCCTCTGGGCCGTGGTGCTGGGCAGCGTGGGCAGTGCGGCCGGACGGCTGCTGATGCCCCTGCTCAGCGACAAGATCGGCCGCCGCCCCACCGACCTCATCCTCTTCGGCGTGTCGCTGGGGCTTTCGGCGGCGTTCCTGTTCGCCCGGGGGTGGGCCGTCGTGGCAGTGTATGCGGGGCTGACGTTCTGCTACTCGGCGCTGGCGGCGGTGCTGCCCGCCCTCTCCACCGATCTGTTCGGCCTGCCCCACGCCGGGGTGAACTACGGCTTTCTGGCGCTGGGCCAGAGCGTGGGAAGCCTTTTGTTCCCCTGCATCGCTGATTTCTGGGGATTCGAGCAGGGACGGCACATCCTCGCCATCGCGGGCGCAGCGGCGGGCTTCGCCTGCATCTGGGCCGTCACGCCGGTGCGGCGGGAGCCGCAGAAAAAACCGAATTGAGAAGTTGCGCTCCTGCGCAGAAAAACGAAAATGGCAAAAAGATTGCGAAAAATTTGTCAGAAATGACTTGCAAATTGGGCCAACGTCCTCTATAATAAAATTGTGCGTGGTAGTACCGGGAGAAGCGCTGAAAAGAGAGCGGCGCAGCCCGGTCAATGCAAGGCGGCAGGGGAGAGAAGCTTCTGCCGCACGGCATCAATTTGTCAAAAGGAGAGTATGATTATGACCTATTCGCAGCAAGTACAGAATATGTGCCCGATCACCAAAGGTCCTAAGCATGGTCCGGCCCCCATCCCCGAAGAGGGCGCATGGGTCAAGGCCTATGAGGTCAAGGACATCAGCGGCTACACCCATGGTGTGGGCTGGTGCGCACCTCAGCAGGGTACCTGCAAGCTGTCTCTGAACATCAAGAACGGCGTCATCGAGGAGGCTCTGGTGGAGACCATCGGCTGCTCCGGCATGACCCACTCTGCTGCTATGGCAGGCGAGATCCTGCCCGGCAAGACCATTCTGGAAGCTCTGAACACCGACCTCGTCTGCGACGCCATCAACGTGGCGATGCGCGAGCTGTTCCTGCAGATCGTCTACGGCCGCAGCCAGACCGCTTTCTCTGAGGACGGTCTGCCCATCGGCGCAGGTCTGGACGACCTGGGCAAGGGCCTGCGCTCCATGACCGGCACCATCTTCTCCACCAAGGAGAAGGGCGTCCGTTATCTGGAGCTGACCGAGGGCTACATCAACAAGCTGGCTGTGGATGCCAACGGCGAGGTCATCGGCTATCAGTTCGTCAAGCTGGGCAAGATGATGGAGGACATCCGTCACGGCAAGACCCCCAACGAGGCTTACGAGAAGAACGTGGGTACTTACGGCCGCTTCAGCAAGGAAGCAGGCGCTGTCAAGTACATCGACCCGCGTGAGGAATAAGAGAGGAGGAACAACTCATGGCAACTTTTGAATCTATGGATCGCCGCATGCCGAAAATCGAGGCATGCCTGAAGGCCAACGGCCTCGAATCTCTGGACGCCTGCAACGAGATGCTCCTCGCTAAGGGCATCGACTGCGACAAGATCGTCCGCGGTGTGCAGCCCATCTGCTTTGATAACGCTGTCTGGGCTTACACCCTGGGTACCGCCATCGCCGTCAAGCGCGGCCTGACCGATGCTGCCGAGTGCGCAGCCGCCATCGGCGAAGGTCTGGAAGCTTTCACCATCCCCGGCTCTGTCGCTGAGCAGCGTCAGGTCGGTCTGGGCCACGGCAACCTGGGCGCTCGTCTGCTGAGCGAGGACACCACCTGCTTCGCTTTCCTGGCAGGCCACGAGTCCTTCGCCGCTGCTGAGGGTGCCATCGGCATCGCCCGCACCGCAAACAAGGTCCGCAAGACCCCCCTGCGCGTCATCCTGAACGGCCTGGGCAAGGACGCCGCTTACATCATCTCCCGTATCAACGGCTTCACCTATGTGCAGACCGAGTACGACATCCCCTCTCAGACCCTGACCGTCGTCAAGGAGATCCCCTTCTCCGAGGGCGAGCGCGCAGCTGTCAAGTGCTACGGCGCCAACGACGTCATGGAGGGCGTTGCCATCATGAAGAAGGAGGACGTCCAGTGCTCCATCACCGGCAACTCCACCAACCCCGTCCGCTTCCAGCACCTGGTCGCCGGCACCTATAAGAAGTGGGCCATCGAGAACGGCAAGAAGTACTTCTCCGTCGCTTCCGGCGGCGGCACGGGCCGTACCCTCCACCCCGATAACGTCGCAGCCGGCCCCGCCAGCTACGGCCTGACCGACTCTCTGGGCCGCGTCCACGGCGATGCTCAGTTTGCAGGTTCCTCTTCTGTGCCTGCACACGTCGAGATGATGGGCCTCATCGGCATGGGCAACAACCCGATGGTCGGCGCTACTGTCGCCTGCGCTGTCGCTGCTGCACAGGCCAACGCCTAAATCATTTTCCCAAGTTCGGCAGAGGGGGCTGCTTGTAAAAGGGCAGCCCCCCTTTTTATGCTGATAGATGTTCGCAACCACAAACCACGAAGCAATCAAGGAAGGAAAAACATGAAGAAAGCTCAGATTAAGAAGAGCGTGTCTGCACTGGCTATGGCAGCGGTCATCGCGGTCAGCCTGTTTGGCTACGGCTGCGGTGCAAAGTCTGCCTCTACCAGTTCTGACGCAGGTGTGTCCGGTGACTTCACCGGCACTGCCAAGGGCTTCGGCGGCGACGTTTCCGTCACCCTGACCCTGACCGACGGCGCCATCACCGGCTGCACCGCCGAGGGCAAGGACGAGACTGAGGGCGTCGGCTCTCAGGCCATCGCCAAGATGCCCGGCGCGATCGCCGAGAGCGGCAGCATCGCCGTGGACGGCGTGTCCGGCGCTACCATCACCTCTACCGCCATCAAGGAGGCTGCTGCAGCTGCCCTGACCGCTGCCGGCCTGAACCCCGATGACTACAAGACCGCTGTGGAAAACAACGCTACCGCCGAGGACTCCACCGTTGACGCTGATGTCGTCGTCGTCGGTGCAGGCGGCGCAGGCATGACTGCTGCCATCACCGCTGCCGCTGAGGGCAAGAGCGTCGTCATCCTCGAGAGCCAGTCCATGGTGGGCGGCAACTCCGTCCGCGCTACCGGCGGCATGAACGCCGGCAAGACCGTCTATCAGGATGAGAACGAGTTCGGCGAGTCTGCCGGCGTCGAGAAGACCCTGAAGACTGCTGCCGAGAAGTACGCCGACAACGAGACCATCACCGCTCTGGCAAAGACCGTCTCCGAGCAGTGGGCTGCCTATCAGGCCAACCCCACCGGCTACTTCGACTCTGTCGAGCTGATGGAGCTGGATACCATGATCGGCGGCAAGGGCATCAACGACCCCGAGCTGGTCGAGACCCTGTGCGCAAACTCCGCTGACGCCATCGACTGGCTGGACGAGCACGGCATCACCCTGCACAACGTCTCCAGCTTCGGCGGTGCATCCGTCAAGCGCATCCATCGCCCTGTGAACGCAGAGGGCAAGACCGTTTCCGTCGGCTCCTACATGATCCCCCTGCTGCAGGAGAACTGCGAGAAGGCCGGCGTCAAGATGATGCTGGACACCACCGCAACCGAGATCCTGACCGATGCCAACGGCGCTGCCGTGGGCGTCAAGGCCACCGGTGCTTCCGGTGAGACCGTCACCGTCAACGCCAAGGCAGTCGTTCTGGCTACCGGCGGCTTCGGTGCAAATCTCGACATGGTCGTCAAGTACAAGCCCGAGCTGAAGGGCTTCATGACCACCAACGCCCCCGGCATCCAGGGCCAGGGCATCGAGATGGCACAGGCCATCGGCGCTGCTACCGTGGACATGGACCAGATCCAGATCCACCCCACCGTTGAGGCCAACACCGCTGCCCTCATCACCGAGGGCCTGCGCGGCGACGGCGCTATCCTCATCAACGAGGAAGGCAAGCGCTTCATCGACGAGGTCGGCACCCGCGATGTCGTCTCCGCCGCTGAGATCGCTCAGACCGGCAGCTACAGCTGGCTGGTCGTCGATCAGGCCATGGTCGATGCTTCCAGCGTCATCCAGGGCTACATCAAGAAGGGCTACACCGTCACCGGCGCTACCTACGAGGAGCTGGGCAAGGCTATGGGCGTCGATGCCGCTGCCTTCGCAGAGACCATGGAGAAGTGGAACGGCTACGTTGAGGCCAAGAATGACCCCGACTTCGGCCGTACCAGCTTCGCCAACCCCCTGAACACCGCTCCCTACTACGCTGTGAAGGTCACCGCCGGTGTCCATCACACCATGGGCGGCCTGAAGATCAACGCCAACACCGAGGTGCTGAACGAGAAGGGCGAGGTCATCCCCCGGCCTGTTCGCAGCAGGTGAGGTGACTGGCGGCGTCCACGGTGCAAACCGTCTGGGCGGCAACGCTGTTGCTGACTTCACCGTCTTTGGCCGCATTGCCGGTGCTGCTGCCAGCGACTACGCTGCATGAGCACCCGCAAGCAGCCTCAACCGGCAAAAGGCGCAAAACGCCTGAGCTGGAAGGCGAACCTCCTCTTCGCAGCCGTCATCCTGACGGCAGCTGCCCTGCTGGTCTTTCTGCTGCGTCCGCGCAGCAAGGCGGAACCGCTGGCAGCAGTCGTGGACTTCGGCGACGGCATCACTGAGGTGCTGCCGCTGGATAAGGACTACGATTACCTGTACGATGTGGGCAGCTATGTCGTTCATTTACAGGTAAAAGACGGCACCATCTCGTTTCAGGACAGCCAATGCCCGGACCATGTCTGTGAGCAGTTCGGCCAGCTGAGCGAGGAAGGTGCATGGGCGGCCTGCGTCCCTGCCGGGGTGTATGTGAAGCTGGCTCCGCTGAGCGAGGCCGAAGCCGCATCCTGACAAGACAAGATCATCCGAGACACCCGCAATGTTCTGCAAAGGACACTGCGGGTGTCTTTTTTGCATAAAAACCGGAAATAATTTTGTAAATAAAAGGTGAAATGAAATTTGGACGCTTGTGTATTTCAGAAAAATGCGATACACTACCAATAACGGATTTTTCGTGCAAAGGGGTCACGCTGCCCTTTTGCATACCATAGGAGGAAAAGCATGATCTGGAAAAAGAAAAAGGATGCGTCCGCTGAGGCTGCTGAAACCGCAGAAGCCAAGTCCGGTGTGTCTGCATTCGCCAAAAAGAACTGGAAATGGCTCGTGCCGGTGGTCGTCGTGGCGGCAGCGGGCGCTGTCTTTCTCATAGGCGGCGGGAATAAAGCTGCCAGCGGCGATGTGACCTACGCCGAGACGACGCCGGTCCGTCAGGATGTCTCCAACTCCCTGAGCGGCACCGGCACGCTGAACCCGGCCAATACATATACCGTCAAGTCTCTGGTGGACGGCAAGATCCTCACCGGCGGCTTTGAAGAGGGCGATAAGGTGGAAGAGGGCGATGTGCTCTACACCATCGACAGCTCGGACGCCTCCACCAATCTGGAAAAGGCCAGCATCGCCCTGCAGCAGGCCCAGCGCAGCTACGACAAGACCGTAGACCTCCAGTATGTCCGCGCAGAGGTGGACGGTACGGTCAGCAGTCTCAAGGTCGCAAAGGGCGACCAAGTGACCAGCGGCCAGGAGGTGGCGGTCATCCGCGACAGCTCCAAGATGCTGCTGAACCTGCTGTTCCCGGCAGCCGACGCCGCCAACTTCTCGGTGGGCCAGAGCGCAGAGGTGACGCTGGACGGCACCTTTGAAATGCTGACCGGCACCGTGACCGCTGTGACCGGCACCGATGCTCTGAGCACCGGCAACCTGCTCACCCGCACCGTGACCATTGCTGTGCGCAATGCAGGCGGCCTGACCACTGCGCAGGCAGCAACGGCAACCATCAATGGCGTGAACTGCATTGCCGCCAAGTGCTTTGAGTATCAGGCGGAGCGCACCCTGACTGCCCTTGCCGCCGGTACCGTGACGGCCATCAATGTGCCGGAAGGCGGAGCCGTGAACAAGGACGATATCGTGCTGCAGATCAGCGGCGAGGACCTGACCGAGGCTATCCAGTCTGCCGCCGAGAGCCTGCGCAGCGCCGAGCTGAACATGGACAATCTGCAGGAGGCCATGAACAACTACACCATCACCTCGCCCATCAGCGGCACCATCATTGAGAAGGACGCCAAGCAGGGCGACGCCCTGACCTCCGGCAGCACCCTCTGCGTCATCTACGACCTGAGCTATCTGGAAATGGTCATCAATGTGGATGAGCTGCAGATCGGCGCACTGTCCGTGGGCCAGAAAGTCCAGCTCACCGCTGACGCTGTGACGGACAAGACCTATGTCGGCACAGTTACCCGTGTGTCCATGAAGGGCAGCTCCAGCGGCGGCACCACGACTTACCCCCATCACCATCCGCATCGATGACACCGACGGCCTGCGCCCCGGCATGAACGCCAACGCGGAGATCGTCGTGGCCGAGGCCAACAACGCCCTCGTCGTGCCGAATGCTGCCGTTATCCGCGGCGGCTATGTGCTGGTGAGCAAGAAGTCTCCCAGCGCAGCCAATGCGGTGGAAGACATGGACGAACCGGAGGGCTATGTCTACGTCAAGGTGGAGACCGGCGTCAGCGACGACAGCTACACCGAGATCAAGAGCGGCCTGCAGGAGGACGACACGGTGGCCTACGACACCAGCTCTGTGTCGGATGACTATTACAGCGACAGTATCTGGTAAGGAGGTGCCCCATGAGCGCTCTGATCGAATTTGAGCAGGTGTGCAAGTATTATCAGATGGGCGATACGCTGGTAAAGGCCGCCGACCACATCACGATGAAGATCGAGAAGGGGGAGTTCGTGGCCATCGTGGGCCAGTCCGGTTCGGGCAAGTCTACCTGCATGAACATCATCGGCTGTCTGGACGTCCCCACCCACGGCATCTATCGGCTCAATGGCCGGGATGTGGGCAAGATGAACCGGGACGAGCTGGCGGATGTGCGCAACGAGATGCTGGGCTTCATCTTCCAGCAGTATAACCTTCTGCCCCGGCTGAACCTTCTGGAAAACGTGGAGGTGCCGCTGGTCTACGCCAACATCTCCCGCGCCGAGCGCCACAAGCTGGCCAGGGATGTGCTGGAAAAGGTGGGTCTGGGCGACAAGCTCAAGAACCTGCCCAACCAGCTCTCCGGCGGCCAGCAGCAGCGCGTTTCCATCGCACGGGCTCTGGTGCGCAACCCGGCGGTCATCCTTGCCGACGAACCCACCGGCGCTCTGGACTCCCACACCGGCCGCGAGGTCATCGGGATGCTTCAGCAGCTCCACAGAGAGGGCCATACCGTGGTGCTCATTACCCACGACAATTCCATCGCCGTGCAGGCGGAGCGAATCATCCGTCTGGAGGACGGTCAGGTGGTGTACGACGGCAACGCCCACGCGCCTGAGGCCATCGTGCAGCCCACTCTGTCCGGCGAAGCGGCACAGGAGGAAGCAAAATAATGGTATTAGAGACTTTCCGCCAGGCACTGCAGAACGTCTGGAGCAATAAGCTGCGCACCTTCCTGACCATGCTGGGCATCATCATCGGCGTCATGGCGGTCATCGTCATCGTCGGTCTGGGCAACGGCATGACCAGAAGTATGCGGGACAGCTTTTCCGCAATGGGCACCAACACCCTCTCCATCCAGATATGGGGCTATGGTTCCCGCACCGCGACGGTGGATGATCTGTACGACATCGTCAAAAAGAACCCTGAACTGCTTTCCTCCATCTCGCCGCAGCTGGATTTCAGCGATAACACCCCCAAGGTGGGCACGACGCAATACCGTTACGGTACGGTGTACGGCGTGGATGAGAACTACATCAAGTCGAAGGGCTACACCCTCGCCAAGGGCCGGAACATCCAGTATATGGACATCACAGACAACAAGCAGATCTGCGTCATCGGCGATTACATCAACCGCACGGCCTACGGCGGCAATGCGGTGGGCCAGACCATCAAACTCGGCGCGTACAAGTTCCGCATCGTGGGCGTGCTGAAGGCCAAGATCTCCAATCACGACCAGCAGGAGGGCAGCGACGACGACAGCGTCTACCTGCCCTACACCACAGCCATGCGCCTTTCCAACGAAAGCTCGCCGGACTCCTACTCCGCCATCATGGTGGACGAGGGCCAGGCCAACGAGGCCAAGGCTGCGGTGGAGCAGGGACTGTATGACATCTTCAAGAGCGACAGTGCTTACTATGTCTACAGCGCCAGCGAGTGGCTGGAAGAGATGAATAAGATGATCAACATGGTCATCGTCATCCTCACCGGCATCGCCAGCATCTCGCTGCTGGTGGGCGGCATCGGCATCATGAACATCATGCTGGTGTCGGTCACCGAGCGCACCCGCGAGATCGGCATCCGCAAGGCAATGGGCGCGAAGGAAAGGACCATTCTGGCCCAGTTCGTCACCGAGGCAGCTACCACTTCGGCCCTCGGCGGCACGCTGGGCATTGTCCTTGGCTATATCGTGTCGGCCATCGCCAATCAGGTGCTTCCCATGTTCACCGACGGCATGGACGTCACGGTCAGTCCGTCCTTCAACTCCATCGTGGCAGCTTTCGGCATCTCGGTGTTCATCGGAGTGCTGTTCGGCTATCTGCCCGCAAAACGCGCCGCGCGGCTCAACCCCATTGACGCGTTGAGATATGATTAACCTCTCCGTCTGTGCCTTTGGCGCAGCCACCTCCCCTGACGAGGGGAGGCCTTGGCAGTACGGAAAGCTTTCTCTCTTCGCCAGAGGCTCCCCTCGGTAGGGGCAACAACGACGACCACCGCCAGTGGCGGAAACAGGGAGTCGTTGCTGGGGCAGCGGCCAGCAAGACGCGCGCAATGCGCAGCGGATGCTGGGTGCCGCAACCCGGCCTTGTCGAGCGAAGCGAGACTGAGAGGTTTAACATTTTTTATAAGGAGATCACAATGAAAAAACGTCTTCTCGCATTTCTGCTGGCGGTCAGCATCGCAGTGTCGATGCTGGTGATGCCGGCATCGGCTGCGGGCAACAACACCGCCGTCCAGTTTGCCATCACGCTGGGTGCCATGGATTCCGAGCAGTCCGGCGCACTGGATGCAGCCGTGACCCGCGGCGCATTTGCCAGAATGCTGACCTCTTACTCTACCTACCGGGAGAGCGTCTCTTCCCAGGGGGCAGTGGGGACCCTCTACACCGACCTGCCCGGCTCCTCGGCATGGGCGCCCTATGTCCGCATCGCCGTGCAGCAGGGCTGGATGAACGGCTACACCGACGGCAGCTTCCGTCCGAACAATGCCGTCACGCTGGAAGAAGCCTGCACCGCAGTGCTCAAGCTGATGGGCTATAAGATGACCGACCTGAGCGGCGCGTTCCCCAACGCCCAGCTCAACAAGGCCGGCGAGCTCGGCCTGCGTGCCGGCCTCGACCGCCGTCAGGGCGAAGCGATGAACTACGAGGACTGCGCCGTCCTGCTCTACAATGCCCTCACCGCCAACAACGCCAGCGGTTCGGCCTACGGCACGACCCTGGGCTTTACCGTGAGCAATGGTCAGGTGGACGGCTCCACCATCCTGCTCAGCAGCCTGGAAGGTCCCTTCGTGGCTTCGGAGAGCACAGTACTGCCCTTCGTCCCTGCCAGCGTCTACCGCAACGATAAGGTCTCCGGCTCCGCAGAGCTGAACAAATACGACGTCTACTACTACAGCGAGAGCCTCAAGACCCTGTGGGTCTATACCCGCCGTGCCGCAGGCCGCATCACCGAGGTGTCTCCCACGGCCAGCGCTCCCGCTTCCATTACGGTGGCAGGCACCTCCTACACGCTGGGCAGCACGGCCATTGCTTCCCAGGTGTCCTCCCTCAACGGCGGCGGTGTCGGCCAGGTGGTCACTCTGCTGCTGGGCATGAATAATGTGGCCGCAGGCATCATCACCGGTGAGGAGGCCGACGAGGTCTTCTACGGCGTGGTGCAGTCGTCCGCCCGCAACCTCATCGACGAGGACAACAGCGCCGATGTGCTTCAGACCGTCAAGGTCCTGTGTACCGACGGCCTTGCCCGCGAGGTGAACGTAGACAAAAGCCTGAACTTTCCCACCGGCTGGCTGGTGGAAGTGCGGGTCAGCCCCGAAGGCGAGAGCGTGGAAACGATCGATGAGCGCTCCGTCAGCGGCACTGTGAACGAGAACGCCACCGCGCTGGGCGATAGGGCTCTGGCGGATGACGTGCAGATCCTTGATACGAGTACAGGGGGTGTGGCTGGGACGGTTCGTCCCAGCCGCCTATCGGGGGTAAACTTAAAGGCTTCCGATGTCCGCTACTACACCACCAACCCGCAGGGGCAGATCGACAAGCTCATCCTGAACGATGTGACCGGTGACCTGTGGTACTACGGTGTGCTGGACGATGTGAAGAATGTCGCCGCCAACTACAGCACCCTTCTCAGCGCCATCAAGGCTCAGCCGGGTGACGGCACCATTGATACCGATGCAGTCGTCAGTCAGGTGAAGAGCATCATGGTACCCACCACCACAGAGATCCTGTGGGGCGTTATCTCCGGCGACATCCTCAGCACCGCGTGGGAACGCCTGACCAGCAACACCGGCGCACTTCTGGGCCTCGGCTTCCAGCAGATCGCCAAGATCACCGGCACTCCCTTCAGCCAGATATTCGACTTCATCGGCAGCGGTGCGACCTATATCGGCTACGTCAGCGGCCAGCAGGTCAGTCTGAGCACTTCCATCAAGTATCCTGTGCTGGCCGGCGGCATCGCGGTCTGCCAGGAGACGACCGGCTCTGTCCGCAACATGGTGCAGCTGATGCCCATGAAGATCGACAAGGTGGGTGCGGCCAGCGTCCTTTCCTCCAAGGGCGAAAGGTTTGAAATGGCCGATGATACGCAGGTCTACCTGTGGTACAAGGGCCAGTATTACTACACCAAGCTCACTTCCGTCAACTCCGATGATTACTACCTTACCGGCTGGTACGACAACTTTGGCTGCGCGGCTGGCAAAAAGGTGCGTATCATCGTCGCCGTCAAGAAAGACTGATGACAGGCTACTACAGCCGCCCCGCGCGGCTTGCCCGGCAGATGCGCCAGCTGCTTTTCCCGAGGCGGTGTCCCTGCTGCCGCAGGGTGCTGGGAACGCTTCCGTTCTGTGAGGTGTGTACACCGCGGCTGGAAGAGCTGCGCCGCGGCCCGGTCATGCGGCTGGACGCGAGCCGCCACTATCTGGGCGCTCTGGACGGGGCGGCTGCGCCCTACCGGTACGAGGGCGTCGTCCGTAGCGCCATCCTCCGCGCCAAATACGAAGGCGAAAGCTGGACGGCGGTGGAGCTTGGCGTGGAGATGACGGCCCGGCTGTTCGGGGCAGAAGTGGAAATGCACTTTGCAGAGCCGGTGCCGGGTCTGGTCTCCGGTGCGGCCATCGGTTACGACTGCATCGTTCCGGTGCCTGCCACCAGCCGTCGGCGCGGCTACAATGTGCCGGAACGGATGGCGCAGCCTCTGG
>ENA-OQAY01000456-OQAY01000456.1-human-gut-metagenome-genome-assembly--contig:-NODE-456-length-11722-cov-1.761966_pt1 | contig 11722 bp, 11 predicted proteins | sample MGYA00242740_ERZ504537 | MGnify/ENA primary metagenome ERZ504537 (study PRJEB26092, sample SAMD00036272) | human gut metagenome | host: Homo sapiens | study: EMG produced TPA metagenomics assembly of... | reverse complement strand
ACTTTAGTCTTATGAGTTTTATATTCTAACTAACTTATTTTATTTTTATGACAAAAATAAAAAGACAAGTATTTTACTTGTCTTTATGATATAATTCTTGGCATAGGGAATAAATTGATGTGTCATGCCTCTCTTTTAGGGAGGTGGTAAATATGACAAATTATGAAGTATTGTCTTTGATAATATCTTTATTAACGCTTGTATTTACTATATTTTCTTATTTTAATTGATTTTAAAATAAAAAAGAAGCCATCTTAATGGACAGCATCTTCTTCAACAATAACACTATAAGAAGAGGGCTGACATCGGCAAACATCAGTGTATTCTCTTCTTTGTTTATTATACTACAATGAATATGGCAAAACAAGTTGAATTAATTTAGATATTATATTAGGTATTATAATTGATTTGTTTCAACTAAGGACAGGATATTGTTATCAAAAAGCATTTTGCCAAATAGTCTATAGATGGTATAATATAGCTATTGTTTTTAACTATTTATAATTTGTATATATAAGAAAGGATGGAAATGAATGGTTGAATCAGCATGGTCGCTATTGCCTCCGATAATTACCATAGTATTGGCTTTGGCGACAAAAGAAGTATACATGTCGTTGATTGTGGGTATCTTTGTAGGGGCTTTAATGTTCACAGGCTTTGATTTATTAGCTGCTATTGATACATTTTTTGCAATTATGTCCGATAAAGTTGGCGGAAATGTATATATTTTAGTATTTTTGGTCTTATTAGGTATTATTGTAGCAGCTATTGCTCGCTCTGGTGCTTCTCGTGCTTATGGTGAATGGGCAGCAAGTGTAATCAGAGGAAAACGCAGTTCCTTACTTGTTACTTCTATCTTAGGGGTAGTTATCTTCATCGATGACTATTTTAACTGTTTGACTGTAGGTACAGTTATGCGACCTGTTACTGATAAATTTAATGTAACTCGTGCAAAACTCGCTTATATCATTGATGCTACAGCAGCACCAATTTGTATTATCGCTCCAGTATCTAGCTGGGCAGCAGCAGTTAGTTCTTCACTTCCAGAAGACAGTGCTATTGATGGTTTCTCCTTATTCTTGCAGACAATTCCTTTTAATATGTATGCATGGTTTACTATTATCTTCATGTTGTTCTTGATCTGGACTGGCAAAGATTTTGCCGCTATGAAGACTTTAGAACAAAGAAGCAATGGTAAATTAATTATTCCTGAAGAATATAAAGAAGAACAGATGGAAATAGTAGGTAATGGTAAAATCTTAGATTTATTATTGCCACTTATTGTTTTAATCGGTGGTTGCATCTTCGGTATGCTCTATACTGGTGGTATTTTAGAAGGTGCTAGCGTATCTGATGCTTTTGCGAATTGTGAATCTGCTAGAGGTTTAGTAATTGGTTCCTTTATCGCTTTAGTATTCACATTCTTACTCTATGTACACGTGGGGTGCTTCGCTTTGGTAAATTCTGTGAATGTTTTAACCAAGGTTTTAGAGCTATGACTCCAGCTATCTTTATCTTATGTCTTGCTTGGAGCTTATCTGGTGTTTGTGGTGAAGATTATTTAAATATCGGTGGTTATGTTGGCGGTATCGTATCCAATAATGCTACTGTAGGTATGTTCATGCCAGCTGTATTCTTCCTTGTAGCTATCGGTCTTGCTTTTGCTACTGGTACTTCTTGGGGTACATTCGGTATCTTGATTCCTATCGCACTTGCTGTAGTATCTACTGATGCTCATCTCTTAGTGGTTACAGTAGCAGCAGTATTAGCTGGTGCTGTAGGTGGTGACCATGTATCACCAATATCTGATACAACTATCTTAGCTTCTGCGGGGGCTCAATGTAGCCATATCGACCATGTAAGTACACAGGTTCCATATGTAATCGTAGTAGCTAGTTGTGCATTTGTAGGTTATTTAGTAGCTGGTATTGCTGGTAATGGTTGGATTGGTGTAGTATCTGGTTTTGTTTTATTAGCTATAGCTATGATTTATATTTATAAAGTTTTAATGAAAGATTAATAAAGATTAATTAAGAAAACTCTAGGATTTATATTCTAGAGTTTTTTATATCTAAGTTTATATTTGATATTATTAGGAAAATTATATCTTTTGAAAAATATAAATATAAAATAAGGAAATAATATAGTAGTGGATTTTTACATATATATGATATAATATAGAATTAGTTAAGAATGGATTTATAAATTAATAATAAAATTTGTGGAGGATTTTATGGGAAGATTTTATAAAAAAGCGATAGTTACAGCTTTATTAGTATCAGCATTATCAACTACTGCTTTTGCAGCGCCAGAAGATGTATATACAAATATTGCTGATAGTGCAGTGATTATGGATGCAACAGATACTTCAGTGTTTAAACCAGCATCAATAAAATCATTGGATGATTATGATGAACATTATCGTTTATATAAATATGATACGATATCAATTAGAATTATAGGCTACAAAGATGCTCAAGGCTTGGATAGCATTATGATCGGTACAGATGGCTATGTAAATTTACCTTATGCAGGTAGCGTGAAATTAGCAGGTCTAACTATTGAAGAAGCAAAACAAGTATTGACTGCGAAATTTGGCAGATATATTAAAATACCAGATATGTCAATAATCGTCACTAACTATGGACCTAGAAAAGTACAGGTATTGGGAGAAGTGAATGCTCCAGGAACAGTGGAATTAGCTTCTGATGATATGAATGTATTAGCAGCTATCTCTAAAGCTGAATGGGTGACTACATATGGTCGTATCAAAAAAGTACAAGTTATTCGTATAGATGATGGCGTTATGTATGTGAAAGAAGCCAATATTAAAGATTATATAGAAAAACATGATATCAGTCAGAATTTTGCCTTAGAAGATGGAGATATCTTATATATTCCTAAATCCAATAAAATTGACTTCCATAAAGACGTATTACCACTTATCAATGTATATAGTACGTATAGAGCATTGACTGATTAATTAGGAGTGAAATAATGGATATAAATAATGCAAATGATAATGATACAATTGATTTAAAAAAATTGTTTTCTTTAATGATAGAAAAGAAAATGATAGTTATAGCGATAATAGTAATTTGTACTATTATTGCCACTATAGTAGCTTTTGTTTTACCAAAATCTTATCAATCTACTACACTTGTGCGTGTAAAATCTGGTAGTAGTTCTTCTATGGCTGGTTATGCAGCTATGGCAGCTGGCTTTGGTATAGATATAGGGGGAGGAAGTTCCGGTTCACCTGAATCTTATATAGAACTTATGAAATCTCGTGAAGTTTTAGAGCCTATTATTGCTGAATTGGATTTACCTGATGAAGATAAAGAAAAATTAACAGCAGAAGGTTTTGCAAAGAAAAATTTAGAAGTTACTAATATTAAAAAGACAGATTTAATAACTATATCAGCTTATGGTAAAACTCCAGAAGAAGCACAGAGGATCTCTCAAGGGGTAGCAGATAATTTCTTAGCATTGATGACTAAATTAAACAAAGAAGATAATTCTACTACTTTGAAATTCCTTGATGAACGTATAAAAATTGCAAAAGAAGAGATGGAAACAGCAGAAAATAAATTAGCTGCTTATCAGCAAGAACATAAAATCTATGCACCGGATGAACAAGCAAAAGCTATTATTGCTAATTTAAATAATTATGATACAACCATTGCTCAGCTTCAAGCGCAGAGTGAAGGTGATAGTGCGAAACTTGCTGGTGTGACGAGTCAATTGGAACAGCAGAATGCTTCTTTATTAGAATATAATGTATCTGATAATACAAATATCGGCAATATCCGTGAGTCTATAGTCAATAAACGTGTAGAACTTGTAGGACTTCAGCAACAATTTACTGATGAACATCCAGATGTGATTAAAGCGAAAGAAGAATTAAATAGCCTAGAAAAATCATTATCTGATGAGATAGCAAAGGCTGTAAATTCTCAATCTGTGACTTTAAGTCCAGTGCAATCTAATCTTTAAAAGATAAAATCAGTACAGAAGTACAGATATCTGTAAATAATGCTTCTCTAGAAGCTTTGAAAGCAAAACAAGCAGAAGCACAAGAAAGTATAGCTACATTATCTGCTGATAGTGTAGAATATATGCGTTTAGAACGTAATGCTAAAATCGCAGGTCAAGTATATACTTCGCTTGTACAGAATTATGAACAGACTAGAATTCAAGAAGCAAAAGATTCCATGGATATTCAGATCATCGATGCAGCAGATCTGCCAAAAGAAGATATGCCAGCTAAGCCAAATAAAAAATTAGTTGTAGCTATCGGTTTTATCTTAGGTATAATGATCAGCTTTGGTTATACTTTATATAATTATAGTAGAAGATATGGTTTATAATAGGAAATAAAGGTAAAAGGAGAAGTATAGATTTAAAGATAAATATAGCTTCTCCTTTTATACTATAAATGAAAATAAATGCAATGTAGGTGAATTTATTGGTACAAAATTATAAAACTAATCTAAAACAGAATATCCGCATAATTTGGTCCGGTATATCACTGATGGCAGATTATCTAGCAGTATTATTAGCAGAGATGATAGCTATATATTTTAGTGAGGAAAATCTTCGTCATATAGATTTATTTATCGTTATACCGTTTATCTATATAGCTTTTATTGCCGCCGCAAGAACTTATCGTCGCATTATTCCTTTTTGGCAGAGGGTCGAGTCGCTTTTTTATAGTAGTATATATAGTATTATTGCGGTCTTATTATTCTTTTTTGTGCGAGCAAGTTCTACTGAACATAGTATAGCTTTTTTAGCTTTATTATGGCTAGCTAGTTTTATTTGTCTAGTAATAATGCGTTATTTATTAAAGCGTATTTTAGATGAAAGGAATATATTTCAAATTCCTTTACTTATTATTGGGGCTCAAGAAGAAGCATTAGCTTTTGTTAAAGCTATCAATAGTGATATAGGAATGAGTTCTTATAAAATAGTAGGTTTAATCAGTGATAAAATTCCTGTAAAAGGATTAGAAAATTATCCTTTATTAGGTGATTTTAAGGATATAGAAGAAATAATTAAAACTACAGGGATAAATAATGTATTGATAGCTATTCCTTATTTAGAGCAGACCAAAAAACAAGAAATCATTCATCGGGTGCAACCTTTAGTCAGAAATATCTGTATCATACCTAGTTTGTCAGCTATTCCTATGGGGGGCGCTGATTTAGAAACTTTTTTTGATGAAAAGTTTATGCTTATACGCATTCGCAATAATTTAGCACGTGATATCAATAAATTGATTAAATTGATTTTTGATTTAATCGTAGGTTTGTTGATTTGTATACCAGTGATTCCGATAATAATAGCTTGTGCTATATGGGTAAAAATGGATTCCAAAGGACCTATTTTTTATAATGCTAAGCGCATTGGCAAAAATGGTAAAGAATTTACTTGTTATAAATTTCGCTCCATGTATACAAATAGTGATGAATTATTAGAGCAATATTTAGCAGAAAATCCAGTAGCTAAAAAAGAATGGGATGAGTTTCAAAAGCTTCATGATTATGATCCTCGTGTTACAAAAGCTGGCAAGATCATGCGAAAAACTAGCCTTGATGAATTGCCACAAATTCTCAATGTATTAAAAGGTGAAATGAGTCTTGTAGGTCCGAGACCATATCTTCCCCGTGAAAAAGAGATGATGGGACATTTTTATAATATTATTATCTCTACGGTACCAGGAATAACAGGATATTGGCAAGTAAATGGCCGTTCTGATGTAACTTTTGAAGGTCGATTGAGGATGGATGATTGGTATATACGCAATTGGTCTGTATGGATAGACATTATATTATTAATTAAAACTATTAAAGCAGTATTTTGTAGTAAAGGAGCAGTCTAATAAATGAAAATTATTATTTTAGCAGGTGGTGGCGGTACTAGATTATTCCCTTTATCTAGAGATTGTTATCCTAAACAATTTCTTCATGTAATAGGAGATAAATCTTTGCTTGCACAAACTATAGAGAGATTTTTAGGTTTAGTAGAAGCAAGAGATATTATTATAGTGACTAATGAGCGTTATATTTTTCATGTGCAAGCAGAATTAAAAACTATAAATGCACAAGAAGCACATATTATTACTGAGCCAATGGGAAAAAATACAGCTCCTGCTATTGCCTTAGCACAATGTTATTGTCAAAATGTATTGCAATGTGGAGATGATGAGATATTATTTGTTAGTCCATCAGATCATTTAATTAAACCAATAGAGGTTTTTCAAGATTTAATCAGAAATGCTCAAGATATAGCTAAAGATAATATAGTTACTTTAGGAATTAAACCTACAAAACCAGAGATTGGTTATGGCTATATTGAAGTAGAGAAAAATAGTAATTTAGCTAAAAAAGTTATTTCTTTTAAAGAAAAACCAGGTTTAGCTACAGCTCAAGAATATATATCTTCTGGCAATTATTATTGGAATGGTGGTATGTTTATGTTTAGCATAGCTACTATGCAGGCTGAACTTACTAAATATATGCCAGCAATAATAGATATTACCCAGAATGGTTATAAATATACAGTGGATAATTTTGTAAATATGCCAGATATATCCATTGACTATGCAGTAGCAGAAAAATCACAAAAGATGATGATGATACCAATGGAAAATATTTATTGGAATGATATTGGCAGTTTTGATGCTATTGCAGAAGTACTTTCTGATAAGGATAAAAATGTATTTAAAGGTGATATTTTAGCGGAAAATTGTATAGATACGATGATTATTGGTGATAGTCGTCTAATAGCTGGTATTGATTTAGAAAATTTAATGATTATAGATACACCGGATGTATTGCTTATAGCAAAAAAAGGTGAGAGTCAAAAAGTAAAAAATATAGTGAATAAGCTTAAGCAGAATAAAAGAAAAGAAGCAAAAGAAAATGTCACTATGTATCGCTCATGGGGAAAATATACTTTACTCACAGAATCTGAAGGTTATAGAGTGCGTAAGATAGAGATGGATCCGGGGGCTTCGCTTACTATGCAGATGCATTATCATCGTAGTGAGCATTGGACAGTTATTTCTGGTACAGGTAAGATAATTATTAATGATAGAGAAAGTATTTTTACTGAAAATCAAAGTACTTATATTCCTATGGGAGTAAAACATAAATTATCTAATCCAGGAAAAATACCTTTGATTATTATAGAGGTGCAATCTGGTAAATATATTAATGATAATGATATTGTTATTGATAATGAATGATTAGGAGAAAGAAATGAAAAATATATTTATAATTGGATCTAAGGGAATACCAAGTTCATATGGAGGATATGAAACTTTTGTAGATAAGTTAACAGAGTATCATCAAGATGAAAAAAATATAAAATATCATATAGCTTGTAAGGGTAATGAAAATGAAGAGTTTGAATATCATAATGCTAGATGTTTTAAAGTAAAAGTTCCTAACATAGGTCCAGCACAGGCTATTTATTATGATATAGTAGCATTAAGTAGATGTTGCAAATATATAGAGAATAATAATATAAAAAATCCAATAATTTATGTACTGGCTTGTAGAATAGGGCCTTTTGCGGCATATTTTCAAAGAAAAATACATAAATTAAATGGACAATTGTATGTAAACCCTGATGGGCATGAATTTTTAAGAAAAAAATGGTCTAAGCCTGTTCGAAAATATTGGAAAATATCAGAACAATTAATGGTAAAGTATGCAGATCTTTTAATTTGCGATAGTAAGAATATAGAAAAATATATTCAAAAAGAATATAAAGAATATAAACCTAATACTATATTTATTGCATATGGAGCAGAAACAAGAAAAAGTTTATTAGAAGATAATAATGAAAAATTATTAAAGTGGTATAAAGAAAAAAAATTAGATAAAAAAAGTTATTATTTAGTAGTTGGACGTTTTGTACCTGAAAATAACTATGAAACAATGATTAGAGAATTTATGAAGAGTAAATCTAAAAAAGATTTTGCAATTATTACGAATGTGAGTACAAAATTTCTTAAAGAATTAAAGAAAAAAACAAAATTTGATGAGGATTCTAGAATAAAATTTGTGGGAACAGTATATAACCAAGAATTGTTGATGAAAATTAGAGAAAATGCATATGGATATTTTCATGGACATGAGGTGGGCGGAACAAATCCATCATTATTAGAGGCTTTAGGTTCTACTAATTTAAATTTACTTTTGGATGTAGGATTTAATAGAGAAGTTGCTGAGGATGGAGCTCTTTATTGGACAAAAGAAGATAATAATTTAGCTAATTTAATAAATTATGCGGACATATTATCTGATGAAAAAATAAAAGAGATAGGAAATAAAGCAAAAAAAAGAATTAAAGCTGAATATAGTTGGATATATATTTCAAATGAATATAAAAATTTATTTTTGGAGAGATAAATATGAATAAAAAAGCTGTTATTGTAGGTGGAAGTAATGGAATTGGTCTTGCTATAGCTAAGAATTTAATAGAAAAAAATTATTATGTATATATACTAGATATTTGTAAACCGGATAGAAATATATTAAAAGATAGTGAAACTTATAAATATTGTTATTGTAATTTATTAGACTTTAATGAAGATATATTTTTATCATTGAAAGAAGACAAAAATATATCTTCATTAATGCTTACAGCTGGTTTTGGAAGAGTTGCTGATTTTGAATATTTACATACTGCTGAAATACAAAATTTATTAACAGTAAATACAGTATCTATAATAAAAATTATACGATTATTTTATGATAGAATAAAATCAAATGAAGATTTTTATTGTGGTGTTATGGGAAGTATTGCAGGTTGGTGTAGTTCACCAATGTTTTCAGTATATGCTGCATCTAAAGCCGCTATTTGTCGTTTAGTTGAAAGTGTAAATATAGAATTAAAAGTAGAAGGATATAAAAATAGAATACTAAATGTTTCTCCAGGTTCAATAAAAGGAACTAGATTTAATGGGGAAGATAATAATATAAGTCTAACAATTAAATTAGCCGAAAAAATTGTAAATAAATTGTTTGATAAACAAGAAATATATATTCCAGAATATAAAAAAATATATAAAAATGTGATAGATAGATATCATAAAAATCCTAATAAATATGGAATTGATTCTTATAATTATAAATTATTATCTGGTAGAGTTATAAATGAGAACAAAGTAAAAATTGGATATTTATCAGGAACGTTTGATTTATTTCATATTGGACATTTAAACTTATTAAAGAAAGCGAAAGAACAATGTGATTATCTTATAGTAGGTGTTCATCCTAATGCAAACCATAAAAATAAAAAACTTTTATATCTTTTGAGGAAAGAAAAGCTATTGTTGGTAGTATAAAATATGTTGATAAAGTTGTACAATCTTGTACTGAAGATAGTGAAGCATGGAAATATTGGCATTATAATAAATTGTTTGTTGGAAGTGATTATAAAGGATCAGAACGATTTAAGAAATATGAAAAATATTTTGCTGATAAGAATGTGGAAATAGTATACTTTCCATATACAAAAGGAACAAGTAGTACTCAGTTGAGAAGTTTAATATTAGATAAAATAAGTGAGAAGAATAAATTATCTTTATAGGAGCATTATATGAAAGACATAGATTTATTACATCAAATTGATTTGAAAATTTTAAAAGAAATACTGAAAATATGTGATAAATATAAATTAGTATATTATATGATAGGTGGAACAATGTTAGGTGCAATACGTCATAAAGGTTTTATTCCATGGGATGATGATATTGATTTAGGATTGCCACGTGATGATTATGAAAAATTTTTAGAAGTTGCACCAAAAGAATTATCTGCAAATTTAAAATTAGTAAATTATAAAACAGATTCAAATTATCAATATTATATTACACGAATATTAGATTTAAATACAGAAGTTATAGAAGAACGTATTGGTAATAATAATAAATATACGCATGCTTCAATAGATATTTTTCCTATAGATGGAACGCCTAATAATTTTATTCTTAGAAAAATATATTTTTTTTAGAGTTATGTATCATAGAGCTTTAATGTCATTATGTTATAAAGATTCTATTGATAGAAAACGAAAACGCAGTTTTTTGAAAAATTTTTATTAAAAATAATGGAGAGAATACCTATAGAAAAATTAACAACTCCATATAAGCAAAAGTCCAAAATAGATGTATTATTACGAAGTCAAAATGTAAAAAATTCTAAGTATATAGGTAATATAATGGGCGCTTATCGTACACGAGAAATAGTTCCAGCAGATTTTTATGGAAAAGGCAAATTTTATGATTTTGAAAATTTAAGATTAAGAGGAGTTGAAAAATATGATGAATATTTAAAATATACCTATGGAAATTATATGGAATTACCACCTGTTGAAAAAAGAAAAGTACATTTTAAAATATTAAAAATAAAAGAATGAGATAAAGATATGAATTTAAAAGAATTAAAATTTTTATTTAAAAAAGTTGATGGAATAAATATTTTAAAACGATATAAATATGCCAATGTAATATGTTTTGCTTTATTAGAAACGCTTATAATAGGTTTTTCAAAAAAATCGTTAGAAATTGTAAGATTAGCGGTTAGTAATCGCATTTTTAATAATTTGAAGAAAGAATATACTCCGTTTATAGAAGATTTTAAAAGTAAAAATATTAAAAGTGAAAAATCAAAGAAATCATCAATTATATGGTTTTGTTGGTTTCAAGGAATAGAAAATGCTCCTTTTATTGTAAAAAAGTGTTATGAATCCGTATTAAATAATATTAAGGATAGAAAGATTATATTAATTACAGAAAAAAATTATAAAGAATATATATCTTTTCCTGAATATATACAAGAAAAAATTGATAATAAAATAATAAAAGGAGCACATTTTTCAGATTTAATACGATTAGAATTACTTTTAAAATATGGGGGTACTTGGATAGATGCTACTGTTTTTGTACAAAAAAATATTCCTAGATATATGCTAGATTCAGAGTTATTTTTATTTCAATGTTTAAAACCTGGATTAGATGGTCATGTTACTAGTGTATCTAATTGGTTTATAACATCGTATAGTAATAATATAATAATAAAGTTAACTAGAAATTTATTATATGAATATTGGAGAAAAAATAATAAATTGGTAGATTATTTTATTTTTCATAATATGTTTCAGTTAGCTATAGAAACATATCATGAAGAATGGAAAAAAGTTATACCTTTTAGTAATTCTATACCGCATATTTTATTATTACGTTTATTTGATGAATATGATAAAAATATATGGAATGAAATAAAATTAATGACTCCATTTCATAAATTAACATATAAATTTGAAGAAGATAAGACAAAAATAAAGAATAGTTATTATAATTTTATTATAAATGAAAAAGAGGATGACAAATATGATGGTGATAAAGAAAAATAGCATATATATTTTTATAATATCTTTTTTATTAATGATTTCATCATCTTTGTATTTATCAGAAATAGGAATAAATTCTTCATTATTATATTTAGGATATTTTTTGATTTTACTTAAAATATATAAATCCTTACTTAAAAGTAAAGAAGTAATATATACGCAATTTTTTCAAGTATTATTAATTGTTTTTTTATTATCTATAGGTATATTGATACAAAATCTTGAAATTAAACAAAAAATTATGTTAGTTTTAGCATATTTTTTAATGGCATCTTTTACTATATTAGGAAAATAT
>ENA-OQAY01000455-OQAY01000455.1-human-gut-metagenome-genome-assembly--contig:-NODE-455-length-11730-cov-0.661725_pt1 | contig 11730 bp, 12 predicted proteins | sample MGYA00242740_ERZ504537 | MGnify/ENA primary metagenome ERZ504537 (study PRJEB26092, sample SAMD00036272) | human gut metagenome | host: Homo sapiens | study: EMG produced TPA metagenomics assembly of... | reverse complement strand
TTAGCTTCAAAGACAAAGTAACTTAACTTATTTGCCCAACCTAAGTTAAGTTACTTTGTCTTTGAAGCTAACTTACTTTTTTATATGGTTTATAGCTCTTCGCATTCTTTCAGCCATGAAGCTGCACTTGCATCGCTTGGCATACGCCAGTCACCTCGGGGACTGAGTGATACGGATCCCACTTTGGGACCATCGGGCAGGCAGGAACGTTTGAATTGTTGTTGAAAGAAACGGCGGCAGAATATAGTAAGCCATTTTTTGATTGTTGCCTCATCGTATGTATCACGAAAAGCGATACTTGCCAGGAAGAATATCTTGGCGGGACGAAAACCGAAACGTAGGAATTGATAAAGGAAGAAGTCATGCAGTTCGTATGGCCCTACCAAATCTTCTGTCTTTTGTTTGATATTGCCGTTTTCATCAGCAGGAATCAGTTCGGGGCTGATAGGAGTGTCTACAATATCGAGCAGAGTAATACGTGATTCATTATCCATGTCATTCAAAGCCACCCAATTTACCAGGTATTTGACCAATGTTTTGGGAATACTTCCATTGACTCCATACATAGACATGTGGTCGCCATTGTAGGTGGCCCAGCCTAGGGCAAGTTCTGAAAGGTCTCCTGTACCAATGACAAGACCGCTCAGTTGGTTGGCAACATCCATCAGAATTTGAGTCCGTTCGCGTGCCTGACTGTTTTCGTAAGTCACATCGTGTATGGTCATATCGTGGTCTATGTCATTAAAATGCTGGATGCAGGATTCCTTAATGCTGATTTCTTTAATAGTAACGCCTAATGAAGCCATCAGATGGAGAGCATTATTATAAGTGCGGTCGGTAGTGCCAAAACCAGGCATGGTGATGCCGATGATGCCTTTTCGTGGCAAATTCAATTTGTCGAAAGTTTTGGCACAGACCAAAAGTGCCAAGGTGGAATCCAAACCACCGGAAATACCGACTACTACAGTCTTGCAGTGAGTGTGTACCAAACGTTTGGCAAGCCCTGCTATTTGGATGGCAAAAATTTCTTCACAACGCTCATCCAATTCTTTGCCCTGAGGAACAAAAGGATGGGCTTCTATACTGCGTGTAAGACTAAGATCGCGTGTGTTAACAAATTCTGTACTGATGTGGATGGCGGGACGTCCCGGGCAGTTGCCGATATTGGCGGCAAAAGTGGTATTGGTCAACCGTTCGCCACGAAGACGCTCTACGTCTATTTCACTGATGACTAACTGTTCTTTGAATGAGAAACGTTCAGATTCGGTAAGTAATGTGCCGTTTTCATATATCAGTCCGTTGCCTGCAAAAACAACGTCTGTGGTTGATTCGCCGAAACCGGATGAACTGAATACATATCCTGCCAGACAGCGTGCTGATTGTTGACTGACTAATGAACGGACATAATTATGCTTGCTTATTCCTTCATTGTCGGCAGACATGTTGAAAATGATTTCCGCTCCTTTCAGTGCTAATGCGGAACTGGGCGGAATGGGGGCCCACATGTCTTCGCAGATTTCAATGCCAAAGCAAGTTTCCGGAGTGTCGAAAAGCAGGTTGGCGCTGACCGGTACATTTTGTCCGCAGAGACGTACATTACCATCTGGGTGGTTTAGAGCAGAGGTAAACCAGCGTTGTTCATAGAACTCTTTATAATTAGGTAAATATGTTTTGGGAACAATACCCAGTATTTTTCCTTTTTGGAAAACAACAGCACTATTCAGCAGCGTGGAATTCATAACCACAGGCATCCCTATAATAGAGATGATATCCATTTGTCGGGTATTATTCATAATTTGCATTAAAGCCATTTCTGCTTCTTCCAACAGTAAAGACTGACCGAACAAGTCGGCGCAAGTATACCCTGTAATACTTAGTTCGGGAAAAATGATAATTTGTACTCCTTTCCCGTCTGCTATGGCAATTTGAGTTTCAATCTGTTGTGCATTAAATTTGCAGTCAGCCACTTTCACTATCGGAATGGCAGCCGCCACTCTTACAAAACCGTATTTCATATTATACCTAATTATTATATATACTTGCAAAATTAATCATTCTTTCCCGATTTATACCCCTAAATAAAAAAAAGTACGTGATTTATTTGTTTGTTGCGAATAACTATCTATCTTTGCACATGAAATAAAATTGTAATAGTTACAAAAAGGGAATATATGAAGAGTTACGATTATCTTATCAGTTATAACATTAAGCCGTCCGTACAGCGCATAGCTATTATGGATTATTTGTTGGCCCATAAAACTCATCCTTCTATCGATGAGATTTATTTGGCGCTATGCAAGGACATTCCAACCTTGTCCAAGACTACAGTGTATAATACACTGAAACTCTTTGTCGAGCATGGAGCAGCTTTAATGCTTACAATTGATGAAAAGAATGCGTGTTTTGACGGTGATACTTCCCTGCATGCTCATTTCCTTTGTAAGAAATGTGGTAAAATATTTGATTTGCCCTACAGTAATGAAGTGAAGCAAGTAGAGCAAATTGATATGAATGGATTCAAGGTGGATGAAATTCACCAATATTATAAAGGTATATGCCCTGCTTGTTCTAAAGAAGATTAAGAAAGAAGTTAAAAAGGATAGAGAGTAAATGACTAACTAATAAATAAAATATTGACTAACTAATAAAAAAAGAAATTATGAAAAAGTTTATTTGTACAGTTTGTGGTTATATTCATGAAGGTGATGCAGCTCCTGAAAAATGTCCGTTGTGTAAAGCGCCTGCTTCTAAGTTTAACGAAATGGTAGAAACAGAAGGTGGATTGGAATTTGCAGACCAACACGTTATCGGCGTAGCAAAAGGTTGTGATGAAGAAATGATTAAGGATTTGAACAATCATTTCATGGGTGAATGTACAGAAGTTGGTATGTATTTGGCAATGAGCCGTCAGGCAGACCGCGAAGGTTATCCTGAAGTTGCTGAAGCTTTCAAACGTTATGCTTGGGAAGAAGCAGAACATGCTGCTAAGTTTGCTGAGTTGCTGGGTGACTGTGTATGGGATACAAAGACTAACTTGGAAAAGAGAATGAATGCTGAGTCAGGTGCTTGTGCTGACAAGAAACGTATTGCTACTCGTGCAAAAGCTTTGAACTTGGATGCTATTCACGATACAGTTCACGAAATGGCTAAAGACGAAGCTCGTCACGGTAAAGGTTTTGAAGGTTTGTACAACAGATATTTCAAGAAATAATATACGATTTTTTATAGTATAAATGGAGAGAGGGGGAGTAATTATTATTGTCCCCTCTCTTTTTATTGGCTATATTTAGATTAGAGATGTATAGGCCTTGTTTCTCATTCTTTCAGTAATACTTCTTCAATAGCTTTCCTGAAAGTAGTTTTATTGGCCGCTCCTATAATGATTTGCGGCTGCTCCGTTTGGGGATAAAGATGATGGTGGGCAGTGACTGTATCCCCATGGCAGCAGATAATTCTTTTTTGTTTTGTCTGTATCTACTTTGTAAACTACGATTTGATCTTTGTATTCTTTGGCCAGACTTTTTAGCAGAGGGGCAACCATACGGCAGGGACCGCACCATGTGGCGTAGAAATCAATAACTGCCGGTTTCTCTCCTTTGTATTTCCAGTCAGTGGAACCGGAGGTGTAGTCAAATATATTATCCAAGAACATTTGTTTGTCCATATGTATGACTTTTCCTTCATTTTTATCTGACTTATCTCGGAAAGGAGTCTGGGCACTGAGGTATCCTGTTAATCCGGTAGTTAATAAAAGACACGTGATTGTTTTTTTCATATTTTATTCATATTGGGCTAGAATTATGCTTAAATCATTGGCACGCATTACACCGCTTTGTCGCCACAATTGCTTACCGTCTTTAAAAATCATTAGTGTGGGAACTGACTGAATCTGATAGTATGTAGCAATTTCTTTATGTTTGTCTACATCTACTTTGACAATTCTTACTTTTTCCCCTTTTATTCCTTTTAATTCTTCTAAAATAGGTTTCATGGCTTTGCAAGGTCCGCACCATTCAGCAAAAAAATCAACTAATACAGGGATGTTTGAGGTGATTAAATCTTCAAATCTTTCCATAATGTTCTCCTTTCGTTATTTTTATTATAATAAAAACGTTTATAGGGTGCTTTTTGTTTAAAAGTAAAGCCGGAACAGTAGACTGTTCCGGCTTTGCATATATAAGGTTGATGAACTATTATTTTTTTACAGAAGAGGGAGTATAACGTGCATTCAGTCCATCAATGATTTCTTGTGTGATGTTGTATGCCGGATTAGCGTATAGCAAATTGTCAAATCCTGTATTGCTGATAATTAGATCATATCCTTTGTTTTGATTATAAATTTTCAAGAATGAATTGATAGAATCACGTAACTGCAAGCTGTTCTTTTGATTTTCAGAAGCTAGTTCGTCGCTTAGTTTCTGTTGCAGTGCCTGCAGTTCTTGTTGTTGCTTCATCAGTCTCATCTGTTCTTGTTCAGCACGTTCACGTGTAGCGAAGCCATTATTTTCCAGTTTGCGTTGGAATTCTTTAGCATCAGCATCCAGCTTCTTTGCTTTTTCATTTAAAGTAGTGCGGATATTTTCTTCTTTCTGTATCATCACTTCATTTAAGTCATTCCAGAAATTGTACTTAGTCAACAGTGAATCGATTTCCACATAAGCTATTTTCATGTTTGAGGAACCTGCAACGCCGGCAGCCGGAGCAGCGGAAGAAGTTGCAGCGTTGTTGTTTTTTGTCGCTACATTGTGCGAACACTAACACGATGGCTAGCGCTAGAAATCCATTCAGGATGAAATTTGTTCTTTTCATAATCTTTTTCACGTATTGTTTATTAATTATTATCCGTTTTGTTTTGCTTTTCAATTTCGGCTATGGCATTTTTATTAGGCTTGCGTGCTTCACGATCTTGTGATTGTACACATCCTACTCCTTTTTTACGGAGTGCCTTATTACCGCTTACATGTGTGTTTGGAAACTTTCCTTTTAGAAAGATTCCGATAGACAATAATGCTATACAGATAGCAACTATTAACACAGTTATAAGGATAGTATCAAGCATTTCTATTATTTTTGTGGTGCAAAGTTAGTGTAAGGCAAGGGAAATGCCAAATTTATTGAAGCATTTCGTGTCTGCGGACTAAATTTGCATAGCAAATATAGAATTTTGCAATGATTTAGCTTTCTCTTTTCTCATTAAAAAAGAGGAAGTGTCCTATTTAAGAGAATTATTTAACTATTTTTTGCAAATTTGGAAACTGAATTTGCCTAAACAACATGATTATGAATAAAAAGGATTTAAAGCCGGCATCTGTCTTTTATTATTTTGAAGAGATATGTCAGGTACCCCGTCCCTCGAAAAGAGAGGAGAAAATAATTGCTTATTTGAAAGCCTCGGTAGAGAACATGGTTTGGAAACCAAGACAGACGAAGTAGGCAATGTATTAATTAAAAAGCCTGCACTCCGGGTAAGGAGAATTTGAAAACTGTGATTTTGCAGTCTCATATAGATATGGTTTGTGAAAAAAACAGTGATGTGGAGCATGATTTTCTAATTGATCCCATTGACACAGTAGTGGACGGTGAATGGTTGAAAGCCAAAGGTACTACATTGGGGGCAGATAATGGTATCGGTGTGGCGACAGAATTAGCTATATTGGCTGCTACTGATATAGAGCATGGTCCGTTAGAGTGTCTTTTCACAGTGGATGAAGAAACTGGATTGACGGGTTGCTTTTGCATTGAAACCAGGGTTTATGACTGGTGATATTTTGATTAATTTGGACTCGGAAGATGAAGGAGAATTATTCATCGGCTGTGCCGGTGGTGCAAATACTACAGCGGAATTTACTTATCAGCCTGTTTCTGCTCCACAGGATTATTTCTATTTCCGTGTAACGGTCAAGGGATTGACAGGTGGACACTCCGGTGATGATATTAATAAAGGTAGAGCGAATGCTAATAAGCTGCTGAATCGTTTTCTGACTCAGTTGGCTTCTAAATATATTTTATATTTATGTGAGATTGATGGTGGAATGCATAATGCCATACCTCGTGAGGCACAGGCATTATGTGCGGTACCTATGAAGGATAAGGAATCGGTTCGTGTAGATTTGAATATCTATACTGCAGAACTGGAGAATGAATATGCTGCGACGGAACCGAACTTGAGAACCGAACTCTCTTCTGAATCCCCTTGTAAGGAAGCGATAGATATGACTACTGCCGGACATCTTCTGAGAGCTGTTTACGCTGTGCACAATGGGGTGTATGCCATGAGTCAGGATATTCCAGGATTAGTAGAAACTTCGTCTAATCTTGCTTCCATCAAACAGGTAGAGGGAAACAAGATTAAAATAGTGACTAGCCAGCGCAGCTCCATTCTTTCATCACGCAAGAATATGTCCGAGATGATCCGTTCTGCTTTTCTTTTGGGAGGTGCTGAAGTAACAACTGGTGAAGGCTATCCAGGGTGGAAACCGAATACGGATTCTCCAGTTTTGAAAGTTGCGGTAGATAGCTATAAAAAACTTTTTGGTGTGGAACCTAAAGTAAAGGCAATTCATGCCGGATTGGAGTGTGGGTTGTTCCTTGAGAAATATCCGTCACTGGATATGGTTTCCTTTGGACCTACTTTGCGTGGTGTTCATTCACCTGATGAACGTATGCTGATACCTACTGTAGATAAATTCTGGCGTCATTTGCTGGATGTATTGGTTAATATACCGACAAAATAATTTATATGAAGAAAACAATTTTATTTCTTTGTTTGTGCTACCTGGTAGGGGTGACGTATGCACAGGAACCGTTTCGGGTAATGTTCTATAATGTAGAGAATTTGTTCGATTGTCAGCACGACACGTTGAAAAATGATTATGAATTTTTGCCGGATGCTCCGAAAGGATGGACGCAAGCGCGCTATCATGATAAATTGGCTAGGATAGCTAAAGTTATTATTGCCACGGGTGAGGAAAATGTCCCCGATTTGGTGGGACTTTGTGAAGTGGAAAATGATCATTGCTTGAAAGATCTGACAGAAAACTCGCCATTACGCGAGGCGGGTTATCGCTATGTCATGACTGATTCTCCTGATGAGCGTGGTATTGACGTGGCGTTGCTTTATCAACGTGGTACCTTTAAATTAGTAGGGAAAAACTGTATTTCTGTTCCTTATAAGGAAATAGAGCGTCGGCCTACACGTGATATACTTCATGTGACAGGGCAGGTAGCTTCCGGAGATACATTGGATGTGTTTGTGTGTCACATGCCTTCTCGTGCAGGCGGTGAGGAGAAGAGTGAACCCTACCGCCTTTTTACGGCGCAGATATTGAAGATAGCGGCAGATTCTGTTATGAATATCCGTCAGCATCCTAATGTAATGATTATGGGTGATTTTAATGATTATCCCACTAATAATTCTATTGCAAAAGTATTGGGGGCTGTGGCTCCGAAAAGTGGAGTGCAGGCCAAGAAATTATATAATCTGATGGACGGGCGTAAGGAGGGAACCTATCGTTATCGAGGTGAGTGGGGAGTACTTGATCAGCTGATTGTTTCCGGTTTTTTGTTACAAGGGCATGATAGTATGCGCACTTCATATGATAAGGCACAGATTTTAAAATATCCGTTCCTGCTGGAAGAGGATGAAAAATATGGTGGTAATATTCCATCACGTACCTATTGGGGAAAGAAATATCATGGTGGTTATAGCGACCATTTGCCAGTGTGTGTGGACTTTGAAATTGGAAAATAGGGAGAGATTGGTGGTTAGTGATGAATGGACTGCGCTATTATGCCGCAGGTGTTAATCACTAACCGCTATATATTTCTATTCATGATGATAAGGACCGTTGTTCAATATAGTCATCGCCCGGTATAGCTGTTCTACGAAAATAAGGCGTATCATTTGATGTGAGAAGGTCATCTTGGATAATGAGATCTTTTCTTGGGCTACATCATATATTTTGGGTGCAAATCCGTATGGCCCCCCAATGATGAATACTAACCGTTTGTTTACAGTGTGCATTTTGCGTTCTATCCAGTTGGCAAATTCTACGGAACGGAATTCTTTTCCATGTTCATCCAATAAAACCACTACATCGCCCGGCAACAAAGCTTTCAGAATTAATTCTCCTTCCTTCTCTTTTTGTTGCTCCATACTCAGGTTTTTGGTATTCTTGAGCTCGGGGATGACTTCCATATCGAAAGAAATGAAGTGCTTGGTACGTTCCACATAATCATTGATAGCGGTGATATAATGTTTTTCGACAGTGCGTCCTACTACTAATAATGTAAATTTCATACGTTCTTTTCTGGTTTACTTTGCAAAAATACGGAAAATCTCTACCTTTGCCTATCAATTCATAAAAAAACGATAACATTATGGACGAATTAGTAGTAAAAGACTTAATAGACAGACTGATAGACCTGTCTTTTGCTGAAGATATAGGTGATGGGGACCATACTACCTTGTCATGTATTCCCGCAGATGCAATGGGAAAATCAAAGTTGTTGATTAAGGAAGAAGGTATCTTAGCTGGCATTGAAGTGGCTAAAGAAGTATTTCGCCGTTTTGATCCCACAATGAAGGTGGAGGTGTTCATTCAAGATGGAACTCACGTGAAACCGGGTGATGTGGCTATGATGGTGGAAGGTAAAGTTCAGTCACTTCTTCAGACAGAACGCTTGATGCTGAATATCATGCAACGCATGAGTGGCATTGCTACTATGACCAATAAATATGTGAAGAAACTGGAAGGTACGAAAACTCGTGTACTGGATACCCGTAAGACAACTCCGGGTATGCGTATCATGGAGAAGATGGCTGTAAAGATAGGAGGAGGATGCAATCACCGTATCGGTTTGTTTGATATGATTCTGCTGAAAGACAACCATGTGGATTTTGCAGGCGGCATACACAATGCGGTGTCCCGTGCTAAAGAATATTGTAAGGCAAAGGGTAAGAGCTTGAAGATTGAATTGGAAGTGCGTAATTTTGACGAATTGAATCAGGCGTTGGCAGAAGGTGTGGATCGTATTATGTTTGATAACTTTACACCTGAAGATACTCGTAAAGCTGTAGAGATAGTAGGAGGACGTTGCGAAACCGAGTCTTCTGGTGGTATTACTTACGATACTATGTTACCCTATGCGCAGGCAGGAGTGGATTTCATTTCTTTTGGTGCGTTGACCCATTCTGTAAAAGGATTGGATATGAGCTTCAAGGCTTGTTAAGGAAATGTTTTATGATAAGAGAGAACTTCAAATTTTGGATCTTTTTTTGAAATATGAATGACGTAATTGGTACGAATAAAATTAAAATAAATTCGTACATTTGCGTCATTGATATTAGTTTCTTTTATTTTCTTCTTTAAATCGGGTAGGTGTCATTCCTTTTACTTGTTTAAAGGAGGTACTGAAATACCTCGGATAGGAAAAGCCTACCTCGTAAGATATTTCGTTGATATTCATGTTGGTATTTGTAAGCAAGTAAACAGATTTTTCTATGCGTAGTTTATTGATATAGTCATTAACGCCCAACCCGGTTAGAAGTTTTACCTTATTATATAAGGATGCTCTGCTCATAGCCATTTTATCTGTGAGAAACTTAATGGAAAGTTCCTCTCCAGCCATATTTTCATTAATAAGTATATTGAGTTTGGCGATGAATTCCTCATCTTCTTTACTGTTTTTCTTTTGAGACTGTTCTGTTTCTATCCTTTTTTCGTTTTTTTCTTTTACTAGCCTATTAGATGATAATTCCGTTGCAGGAATGTTTTCTTCGACTGGTATTTTTTCTTCTTTGTTTTTTAAGATGTCGTTCAATATAGCTTGTAGGAAGTGGTTCATATTGCCTTTCATATATTTCTCTTTCCGTCGGAAATAAATGTAGCCTATACCGGCTGTGGTAATAATAAACAAGATGGCGGCTATGCCGATGAACCAGCTGGTCTTATACCAAGGAGGAGTAACGATTATGTTTATCAATTTTTGGGGTGTGGTATGATTCCCGTCTTTAGTATTGCAAGAAACCCGTATTGTGTAGTTGCCTGCGGATAGAGAGGATAAATTTAAAGTTGGATCGTAAGTTTCAATCAATTGTTTGCTTCTACTTTCAATTATGTATCGGAGCAGGTATTTTTGGAATATGTCTCTGTTCTTTATTCGAAGGTGGATGGAAAGAGAATTGTAGTTCCAAGGTATGTTTATTGTATTCTCTTTGATTTTTTTTAAATAAGGACTACCGTTAAGGAGAATGTCGGACAGGTATATTTCTGGTATCTGAGTTTCAGTTTCGGGAATGTTTGTGTTGATTTTTACCAATCCTTCGGATCCACCTAGATAGATGTAATTCTTATTAGATTGTTTTTGGTATGCGAATAAAATTTCGTTAGATGGGAAACCATCAGAACTATTCCAGATAGTAAATTTATTTTCTTTGATAATATAAGAATATAGTTGATTTTGAGCACAGATCCATAGACGTCCTTTTCTATCGGCAATGAGGAAGGATATGTTATTAAATAGTTTGGTGTGTATGCGATGGTATTTTCGACTTTTCAAGTCGAAGAATCCAAGTCCTTTGTCGGTTCCGGTCCATATTATATCGTTGTTGTCATAAGACATGGAAGTGATGGTTTCATTTTTTTCCAACTCGAATAGTAATCGGATACTGTCATTTTGTTGATCTACCCAAAAAGCTTGGTGAGCGTATTTTAAAAGAGAGAATTTATCGTTGGAGTATGATAGACAAAGTGCATTATTAGAGAAGTCGTAGTGACGATCTGTTTGCATCTTTGAGAATGTGTGGTTATGTGTATTATATGCATATGCATTACGACTGATTATATATATTTTGTTGTTTGCCACTTGATTGGCCAAAGGAAGGTAACCATAAAAACATTCTTTATAGTTGGTCTCTTTATCTATAATGGTGAAAGGACGATATTGCTGCGTCTTTTTATTGAACAGGAAAATGCCTTTGGTATACAAAGAAACCATTAATTCAGATTCAGATATTTCAGCAATGGAAATAACTTTATCTCCGTAGGTTGAGGGGAAATGGGTAAATTTGTCAGTAGAAGGGTCGTATAGGTTGATACCTCCTCCATCAGTTCCAATCCAAACTTTTCCATTCTTTTCTTCGTAAAGGCTGATGATTGATTTTTCACTGAGTCCGTTGGGATTGTTTAAAACGGCATCTTTATATGTCTTAATGTACGTTTCTTTAATACAGAATATGCCTCCGCGTACGCTTCCTGCCCATAAGTTTTTTTTCTTGGTCTTTATAGAGCAAGGTGATGGAGTTTACTGGTAGGGAAGAATAGTCTCCTACTATATGTTGAAGTTGTGAGAATTGTTGAGTATGGGGAGCAAATTGGTTGATGCCACTTCCGTCTGTAGACAACCATAGTTTGCCATTGTGTTCTGTTATGTCTAAAATATAATTGTTGTTTAATCCGGAATTTGTTTGAGTATAGTGTTCTTGGATTTTTCCTGTTTGGTCATAGCAATATAGTCCAGATCCATAAAAGGATGTGTAAATATGCTGGTCAAGAGTTATGTATAACGATGTCAGCAGGTTAGGACTGCTTGGAATAAAAAGACTAAATTGTTGAGTTTGACAGTTGTACGAGTAGATTCCTTTTCTTCGGGTACCTACTAAAATTTTGTTTTTATCGAGATAAACCATTTTTTGGATTCTATAATCTACCATGTTGATATTTTTTTTCT
>ENA-OQAY01000452-OQAY01000452.1-human-gut-metagenome-genome-assembly--contig:-NODE-452-length-11796-cov-0.780615_pt1 | contig 11796 bp, 11 predicted proteins | sample MGYA00242740_ERZ504537 | MGnify/ENA primary metagenome ERZ504537 (study PRJEB26092, sample SAMD00036272) | human gut metagenome | host: Homo sapiens | study: EMG produced TPA metagenomics assembly of... | reverse complement strand
GCGGTGGTCGAGGCGGCGCACCGTCTCGTTGGTGCGCTTATAAAGCTCTCGTCGTCGGCGCTGCCGCTGACCCGCACGCCCCACAAAAAGATGCTGGGGTGGCTGCGGCACTGGCAGACCATCTCGCGGCAGTTCTGCAGAGCCTGCGCTTTCCAGATGTCGTCGCCGACGTGCTGCCAGCCGGGCATCTCCACAAAGACCAAAAGGCCCAGCTCGTCGCAAGCATCGAGGAAGGCGGGGCTGGGGGGCGCGGTGAGGCGCACGGCGTTGCAGCCCAGCTGCTTTTTCAGGAGCTGAGCGTCCAGCCGCTGGATGCTGTCGGGCATGGCATAGCCCTGATAGGCATAGCTCTGGCGGCGGTTGAGGCCCCGCAGCTCCACCCGCTGGCCGTTGAGGTAGAGCCCGCCTGCCACGAACTGCAGGGTGCGGAAGCCGAACCGGCAGCTTTTCTCGTCCAGCACCCGGTCGGGCAGGCCGCCGGTGCCGGGACGGATGAGCCGGACGGTCAGGGTGTAGAGGGTGGGATGCTCGATGCTCCACGGATGGACGCTGTTCAGTGCGCCGGTGATGGGCAGCGACAGCTCGCCGGTGTAGAACGCCCGGCTGCCCGAGGGGCTGCGGATCTCGGCCTGTAACGTGCAGCCGACGGTCTCGCCCACGGTGGCCGTGTAGATGCGGAAATCGCCCTCGGCCTTCGTCTCGATGAAGATGTCCCGCAGGTAGGCGGGCTCTTTCACGTCGAGGCAGACGGCGCGGCAGATGCCGCCGTAGGTCAGAAAGTCCATCTGCCCGCCGAAGGGCGGGATGTTCAGATCTTCGCGGCTGTCGCAGCGGACAGCCACCACGTTCTTCTGGCCCGGATGGAGAGCACTGGTCAGATCGACGGTAAATGCGGTGTAGCCGCAGCTGTGGTGGAACACCCGCCGCCCGTTGCAGAACACCGTGGCGTCATGGGCCACGGCTCCGAAGGTGAGCAGGACGGTGCGGCCCTCCCATTCTTTGGGCGCAAAAAACTCCCGCCGGTAGCCCGAAAGCTTCTGGTAGTCGTTCTCGTTGCAGTAATTGTAGGGCAGGGCCTTGACTGTGTGGGGCAGGCGCACCGGCTCAAGGGTCAGCTCCGGGCATTCCGGCCGCACGATGGCGGGGTCAAAGACCGGGGTGAAGAGCCAGCCGTCGTTCCAATCGTAGTGTTCCATGGCAAATGTTCTCCGTGGCAAAATACTTTAGTTCCTATGCTACCACAAAGTTATGAACGAAAAAAGAATCCGCGCCGGATTTTATCGGTTTCTGAATAAAATTTCAGATAGAAGGGCCGCGTTCCCGCCGGGAACGCGGCCCTTCTTTGAAAAAGCTCAGCGGATAAAGTTGGTCATGGGTCTGCGGGGATTCTCCGGGTGCTGGATGCCTGCGGCTTTGCCGGCCTCGATGCACCGGAGCAGCCAGGCCATGTTGCGGCCCAGCTCCTGCATGACGGCGCAGCCCTCGGCGTCCTGCAGCACCTGCTCGGGGTTCGAGCCGTGGACCATGGGCCAGTAGGAGCCGCTCACCAGCGGCATATGGAAGAACTCGGGGTACTTCACCAGCTGGTCGAGGGTGGATGTGGTGCCGGCGCGGCGGGCCGAGCAGCAGATGGCGGCGGGCTTGTAGGCCAGATACCTGCCGCCCGCGTAGGCGAGACGGTCCATGAAGCTGGTCATGTTGCCGGAGGCGGAAGCGTAATGCACCGGCGTGCCGAAGACGAAGGCGTCGGCAGTCTTGGCTTTCTCGATGGCCTCGTTGACCACGCCGCCGAAGACGCAGCCCTTGCCGGCGGCACAGCCGCCGCAGCCGATGCAGCCGCCCACGGGCTTTGTGCCGACGTTCAGGATCTCCGTCTCGCGCCGGCGGCGTTCAGCTCCCCGGCGATGAGGCTCAGTGCGGTATAGGTGCAGCCCTTCTCGTGGGGGCTGCCGTTGATGAGCAGGACTTTCATGATAAATACTCTCCTTTTGTACGCCCGAAAAAGCGGCGTTCTGGTATGATTTTAGCACATTCATGACCGTAACGCAACGAATCATGACGCTGCCCTTGACAAAGACCGGCGGTATGACGATAATATGAAGTTACGATAACAGGAAAGACCCGAAGGAGGCCAAAACCATGCGAGTCATTGCAGGAGAAGCCCGCGGCAGACGGCTGGAAGCGCTGCCCGGCACGGATATTACCCGCCCCACCCTCGACCAGGTGAAGGAGGCGATGTTCAGCATCGTCCAGTTCGACCTGCCCGGAGCCCGTGTGCTGGACCTGTACGCAGGCAGCGGCCAGCTGGGCATTGAGGCGCTGAGCCGGGGCGCTGCCCGGTGCGTGTTCCTGGACGAGAACCGCGAGGCCGTGAACATCGTCATGAAGAACTGCAAGAACTGCGGCGTATTCGACCGCAGCCGCGTCAACATCGGCGAAGCGGCCCGCTTCCTCTCGGCCTGCCGGGAGCAGTTCGATCTGGTGCTGCTGGACCCGCCCTTCCACAACGGCACGCTGGAAAATATCCTCCCCATCGTGGACAAGTGTGTCGCCCCCGGCGGCATCGTCATCTGCGAGAGCGAGACGAAACTCGTCCTCCCCGCCGAAGTGGGCGGTTTACAGCTGAAGAAGCAGTATAAGTACGGCAAAGTCCTGCTCTGGAAATATGTGAGACCCATGGCAGACGCCACAGAGGAAGAAGGAGAAGCGTGATGAACGTCAACGAGCTTTTGGATACCATCGAAGATCTGCTGGAAGAGAGCACCGGAATGCCCCTTTCGGGCGGCAAGCGCATCGTGGATGTGGAACAAATTCGGGACTATCTCGATGACATCCGCGCAAACCTCCCCGTGGAGCTGCGTCAGGCCCAGTCCATCGTCGGAGACCGCGCCCAGCTCATCGAGTCGGCCAACGCGCAGGCACAGGCCATCGTCAAGAAGGCAGAAGAGCGCGCCCGCATCCTCGTGAGCGAGGCCGAGATCGTCCGCGCCGCCCAGCAGCGTGCGTCCGAGATCGTCTCCGCTGCCCAGACCGAGGCCCGCACCGTCCGACAGACGGTCACGGATTACTGCGATAATATGCTGAAAACCACCGAGGAGACGATGTCTGAGAACGCCGCCCAGGTGAAAAACGTCCGCGCGAACCTGCGCCAGAACCCCCGCCGCGGCGCGTGATGGGCCGCTCCTGACCTGAATCCAGTCCCCTGCGAGTAAAAATGACGATTCGCAGGGGCTTTTTTGTAACATTTTGTAGGAAAAAAGCGCAGGAAAAAACTTGCATTCGGCGTTTCGATTTGCTAAAATAAAATAGAGTCGTCAGGTATCATGACAGAGCAGAAAACGGGACAAACTCCCCGGGAGATGTCCGGCGTATCGGACGGCTCGGAACACGAAACGAAAGGAGGCTGGGCGCGATGACTCAGACAGAAGATTTGGCACAGTTCGACCCGGCCTCGTTTGAGCATATCCCCGTGCTTCTGAACGAGTGCCTCGACGGACTGAACATCGACCCGGCAGGCACCTATCTCGACGGCACGGCGGGCGGCGCGGGACACTCCCGGCAGATCGCCCTCCGGCTGGACGGCGCAAAAGGCGGGCGGCTCGTCTCCCTCGACCAGGACCCCGACGCGGTGCAGACCGCCAGGGCGCGGCTGGCCGGGCTCCCGGCCACGGTGGTGCAGATAAACTTCCGCTACGCCGGACAAGCCCTCGAGAGCCTCGGCATCGAGAAGATAAACGGTGCACTGCTGGACCTCGGCGTTTCCAGCCACCAGCTGGACGACGCGGCCCGGGGCTTTTCGTACCGGGCAGACGCCCCGCTGGACATGCGGATGAGCCAGCAGGGGGAGACGGCGGCAGACCTCGTGAACACCGCCAGCCGGGAAGAAATCTCCCGCATCCTGCGGGACTACGGCGAAGAGCCCTATGCCTGGCAGATCGCCGGCCACATCGTGGAGGCCCGCGAGACGGCCCCCATCGAGACGACGTTGCAGCTGGCCGACATCGTGGCCAGCGCCATGCCGCCTGCGGAGCGGCGCAAGAACAAGAATCCCTCGCGGCGCACGTTTCAGGCGCTGCGTATCGCGGTCAACCACGAGCTGGACGCTCTGGAGGAAGGTCTGGATACCATTTTCGACCACCTCGCCCCGGGCGGAAGGCTGTGTGTGATCACCTTCCATTCGCTGGAGGACCGGCTGGTGAAAAATAAGTTCCGCCGCTGGTCCACCGCCTGCACCTGCCCGCCGGAGTTCCCGGTCTGCGTCTGCGGCGGCAAGGCGAAGGCAAAGCTCATTACCCGGAAGCCCATCGAGGCCGACAAGCAGGAACTGGAGGAGAACCGGCGCAGCCGTTCTGCTCATCTGCGCGTTTTGGAGAAACTCTGAGCCGGATAAGACGCCGCTCAGTGTAAGAGGAGGAGATCAACTATGGGTCAGCCAGCTTATGATATGTCGTCTGAGGTGCGTCGCAGAAAAGCGCCTCAGACTCAGCGCAAGGTCGCACTGCGGGTGGAAAAGGGCGGCAAACGCCGTCTCAACCCGTTCCAGGCGGCCATGCAGCACGCGCTTCAACTGATCTCGATGGCGCTGCTGGCAGGCTTTGCGGTAAGCCTGCTGTGGAGCGAGGCCCAGCTGGTGGAGGTCAACGACCAGATCCAGAAGGCCAAAGCGGAACTCGTGAGCGAGCAGAGCCAGTACACCTACTATAACAGTGTCCTCAACAGCAAGACCAACATCACCAGTGTGGAAGAAGTGGCCGGGCGGCTGGGCCTCATGAAGATGGACCAGAGCCAGCTCACCTACATCCGCCTCGACAGCGACAGCGTACTGGTGCGCAGGGAGTCGGCTGTCCACCAGTGGACGGATTTCCTGCACGACGGTGCCATGACCATTCTGGCCTCCGTCCGCAGCGTAAAATAAGCAAACAGACAGAAAAGCGTGCGGCAGCGCACGCTTTTCTGGTTTCTGCAGGAGAATACCATGCAAAACAAGCCCTCCAACGACCAGCATAAGAGCATCTACTACCGCCTCCGCCGCAGCGACCCGCACGAGCGCCTCAGTGCGCGGCTGCGGCATTTCAGCTTCGGCGCGGCGGTATTTTTTGTAGTGGCGGCTGCGGGCATCGTCACCCACAGCCTGTATAACATCCAGATAAAACAGGGCGCGACCTTCCGCCAGTATGCGGCCCAGCAGCAGCTGCTGGACAGCACCATCCAGGCCACCCGCGGCGAGATCTACGATGCCTCCGGCATCACGCTGGCGTCCACCAGCGTAGTATGGACCATCTGGGCCGACCCCAGCTACAGCACGGCCCTCTTCACCAGCCAGACCGTCGAGGAGACGGGCGAGGCTGTCAAGACCGTGGACGAGACGACGCTGGCCGATGTGAGCCGCCAGCTCACCCTGCGGCTGCTCTCCGGCGACGGCGAGAGTCTGGACAGCGTAGATACCTCCTCGGCGGAATATCAGACCCAGTACCAGACCGTCCACGACGCGCTGGCCAAGAACGGCTCGTCCTATCAGGTTCTGGCCACCAAGGTAAACAACGCCGTCAAGCTCTCCATCGAGAAATACATCAGCGAATATAATAAAGATCACGCCAAAGCCAAGACTCTGGAAGACGGCACCGTCATCAAGAAGGGCCGTGTCTCCGTCTCTTCGTCCAAGAGCTTCCAGCGCGATTACCCCTACGGCGCGTTCGCCGCATCGGTGCTGGGCTTCTGCAACGGCGACGGCGAGGGCTTCTACGGCCTCGAAAAATCCTACAATGACACCCTCGCGGGCGTCAATGGCCGCACCATCACCCTCCGCAATGCCTACGGCAACGCCATCGCCGACGCCAACGCCACCACTTACGCCGCCAAGGACGGCTCCAATCTGGTGCTGTCGCTGGACGTCAATGTGCAGGAGGTCGTGGAGCGCTACCTCAACGAGGCCATCTACGCCAACACGGTCGAGAACCGCGGCGCAGCCATCGTCATGAACGTCAAGACCGGTGCCATCCTTGCCATGGCCTCGAAGCCTGACTTCGACCCCAACGCTCCGCTGGATTTCAGCGAGAACCTGGCCTATCTGAATGAGCAGGTGAACGCCGAGCCGGAAATTTACACCATCTACAAGAAAGACGCCAATGGCGACTATCTCCGGGATGAGCAGGGCAAGAAGATACCGGAAGAAGCCCCCGACTACACCGGAACCTACCGCGACATCCAGTGGAAGAACAAGACCATCACCGAGCTGTACTACCCCGGAAGCGTCTTCAAGGTCATCACAGCCGCGATGGGTGTGGACTCGGGCAAGGCCACCTATTACACCACCTTCAACTGCTCCGGTGCCTACGGCGTGGCAAAAGAGACGTACCACTGCGCCGGTAAGAAGGCCCACGGCGTCCAGAACCTCGCCGAGGCCCTCCGGAACAGCTGCAACATCTACTTCATCCAGCTGGGTCAGCGGCTGGGTTCCAGCGCCTTCTACGACTACTTCGACGCGTTCGGCTTCACCGAGCGCACCGGCGTGGACCTGCCCAACGAGACGGGCATGATGAAGTATTACACCAAGAGCCAGCTGGGCGAGGTCGAGCTTTCGTCTTCCTCCTTCGGTCAGGCAATGGCCGTGACCCCGCTGCAGGTCTGCACCGCCGTCTCGGCAGCCGTCAACGGCGGCTACCTCGTCACCCCTCATGTGGTGGATAAGATAACCGACCAGAACGGCAACGTCGTCGAGGAGATCGGCGCGAACGTCCGCCGTCAGGTCATCAGCAAGAGCGCCAGCGAGACCATCCGCCAGATCATGGAATACGAGGTCGGCGACGGCACCACCACCGGCGGCGGCTCCAACGCCTACGTCGCGGGCTACCGCATCGGCGGCAAGTCCGGTACGTCTGAGCAGCTGAACATGGAGCGCCGCGCCGACGGCGACTACAAGAAGGTCGCCTCCTTTGCTGCCGTCCTGCCCGCCAACGACCCGGAAATTCTGGTCTACGTCATGCTGGACGACCCAAACAACGCCCACACCGACTATTCGTCCATCCTGGCTGCGCCTGTGGTCGGCAACATCATCAGTGAGATAGCCCCCTATCTGGGCATTGCCACCGACGGCATCGACCGCAGCCAGAACACCGTCAAGGTGCCGAACCTCGTGGGCAAGGAGTGGAGCAATGCGCAGGTCTCCCTGAATACCAAGGGCCTCAAGCATCAGCTCGTGGAGAGCGAGAGCGACCAGACCGCCGCCGTCGTCACCTATCAGTACCCCCACGCGGGCGCAACGGTGGCCAGCGGCACCACCATCTATCTTTACACCGATACCTATTCCGGCAGCCACACGGAAGTGCCGGACGTCAGCGGCAAGAGTGCCGACTTTGCCCGCCAGATGCTGACCGCCGCCGGCCTGAACTGTCAGGTGGCGGGCGACAGCGCCGGTACGGTGCAGAGCCAGAGCGAGGCCGCCGGCTCCAGCGTCCAGAAAGGCACCGTCGTCACCATCACTTGCGGATAAGGAGATTTGTTATGGAAAAAATCGCAGCAGACCTGCTTTTGAAGGGCCTTGCCCCCGAGGGCTTTGCCGACAGCCAGCCCATCGGCCTCGTGACCACCGACAGCCGCGAGGTCTGCCCCGGCTGCATCTTTGTGGCTTTCCCCGGTGAGCGTTTCGACGGCCACGATTTCGCGGCCAAGGCGCTGGAAGAGGGTGCGGCCTATGTCGTCCTCAACCACCCGGTGGAGGGCGTCCCGGCTGAACGGGCGGTTATCAGCCCCGACAGCTACCACGCCATGATAGTCATGGGCGCGAACTACCGCAGCCAGTTCCACCCGAAGGTGGTGGGCGTCACCGGCAGCGTGGGCAAGACCACCACCAAGCAGATGACCTACGCCGCCATCGCGGGCTTTGGCAATACCATCAAGACCGAGGGCAACCAGAACAATGAGCTGGGCCTGCCCCGCACCATGTTCCGCATCGGCAGGGATACGGAGTACGCTGTCGTGGAGATGGGCATGAGCCACGCCGGTGAGATCGAGCGTCTGGCAAAGTGCGCCCGCCCCGATGTGGGCATCATCACCTGCATCGGCGTGTCCCACATCGGCAATCTGGGCAGTCAGGAGAACATCTGCAAGGCGAAGCTGGAAATCTGCGCCGGCCTTGCCGAGGGTTCGCCCCTCGTGCTCAACGGCGACGACCCCTTCCTGCGCAAAGCCCGCTCTGCCCACCCATGTCCGGCCCGTGTGGTTCAGCCTCGGCGACGAGAACGCCGACGTCTGCGCCCTCGATGTCCGGCAGGAGGGCGACGGCATGGCCTTCACCCTCTGCGACAAGGCCGCAGGCCGCTATGAGGTGACGATTCCTGCGATGGGACGTCACAATGTGGCGAATGCGCTGGCCGCCTACGCCGCCGCCACCCGTCTGGGTCTCGCGCCCGAGGGCGTCATCGCGGGTCTGGCCGATTTCGAGCAGACCGGTATGCGCCAGAAGGTCGTCCACGCAGGTAGCATGGACGTCATCGAGGACTGCTACAACGCCAACCCCGACAGCATGAAGGCTGCGCTGGCGATGTTCAAAGAGTACCCCTGCAAGCGCCGCTTCGCTCTGCTGGGCGATATGCTGGAACTGGGCGGGATGAGCGCGCCCGCTCATGAAGAGCTGGGCCGTCAGGCCGCAGAGGCCGGGCTGACCGCTCTTGTCACCTACGGCCCCGAGGCCGCACGGACGGCAAAGGCCGCAAAGGACGCGGGCCTCGCAGACGTCGTCCACGCTGAGGATTACCAGCAGGCTGCAGACGCTCTGCTGGCCCGGATGGCCCCGGGCGACGCTCTGCTGGTGAAGGCCAGCCGGGGCATGGCACTGGAAAAGGCGCTGGCCCTGTTTTATCCCGTCTGCGCAAAGTAAAATACTTGGAGTATCGTTATTATGATTCGTTTTGCCTTGATCGTCGCCTCAACGCTGGGGTTCGTCCTCACGGCGGCGCTCGGGAATTTGATGACGCCGCTGCTGCGGGCGTTCCGCGTCCGGCAGGAGGAAAATGAGCCGCCCACGATGGGCGGGCTCTGCCTGATGGTGGGGACGCTGGCGGCGGTAGGCGTCGGCTGGACAGCGGCCTGTGTCGCCCAGCCGGAGCTGCTGGGGACCGAGAGCCTGCTGACCACCCGGCTGCTCATCGCCCTGTTCGGGGCGCTCTGCTTCGGGGCCGTGGGCCTCGCGGACGATCTGGTCCGACTGCGGCATCGGTCGCCGCTGGGGCTGCGCCGCCCGGTGCGGCTGGCGCTGGAAGCAGCCTCCGGCACGCTGGTGCTGGCCCTGCTGGGGCTGAACCACTGCCTGCCCGACGGGCTGGCCCTGCCGGGCGTCGGCTACTGCACCCTCGGGCCGCTGGCCCCGGTGGTCTGGCTGGCGATTTTAGTGGCGCTGGCCGAGAGCGCCCGCACCGCCGACGGCATGGACGGCACGGTCTGCGGCTGCGCCTTCATCGCCATGCTGGGTCTCATGACGGCTATGACCCTCCTGGGCTGGTTCCCGCTGGGCGTCCTCCCGGCGGCGCTGGCCGGGGCATTGATGGCCTTCCTGCTCTGGAATTTCTACCCCGCAAAGCTCCGCCCCGGTGCAGTGGGATGCCAGTTTTTAGCCGGTGCGCTGGGCTGTGTGCCGCTGAGCGTCGGCTGGCCCGGGCTGACGCTCCCGCTGGCCCTGCCCTACTGGCTGGAAGGCGGCATGGTGGCTCTGCAGATCATCGTCTGGAAAGCCTCCGGCGGGCGGCGGCAGCTGTTCGGCACCGCGCCGCTCCACCGCTGGCTGGAAAAGCGGGGCTTTGACCCGGTGAATATCTTTTATATTTTTGGAGTCCTGGCCATGCTGGGCCTTGCGCTGACCTTGCAGGCGGCGCGGGCCAGCTGAGCCGGGACCTGATAAGGAGGGAATGCGGATGGCGACCATCCGGAGAAAAAAGTCTGAGTCCTTTGCCATCTTGTCGAGCCCCGGCCCCTGGCCGCAGGTGCTCATCAACTGGCTGGCGACGCTGGCAGTCATCATCGTGTTCGGACTCATCATGCTGTTCAGTGCCAGCTACACCACGGGCTACCTGCGGATGGGCGACAGCTTCTACTACATCAAGTCGCAGGTGCTCTGCCTGGGTCTGGGCCTCGCGGTCATGCTGTTCTTCTCCCGCATCGACCACCGCTTTCTGCGCAGGATGGTCGGGCCGGGCTATGTCGTCTGCATCGTGATGCTCATTGCGGTGCTGTTCAGTGCGCCCCTCAACGGCTGCCGCCGCTGGCTGCGCATCGGCTTTACCATTCAGGTATCGGAGATCGCAAAGTTTGAGATGATCCTGCTCACGGCCCATCTGGCCGCGAAAGCGCCCCATCTGGAAAAGCTGGACCCCGCCTCCGGGCGGCGCGTCCCGGCAGGCCAGTGGCTCTATCAGCGCATCGTGCGGGAACTCATCGTCCCACTGCTGCCCCTTATCCCGGTGGTCATCCTGCTCATGCTTGAGCCGCATATGTCCGGCATCGTCCTGACGACGGCCATCTGCGGCACCATCCTGCTGCTGGGCGGCAGCGGCGGCATCATCACCTGGGCGGGCGGCGCGTCCGCTGTGCTGCTGCTCCGCACCGTGCTGGAGCACATCGACTCCATCCCGTACTTACAGAGCCGTCTGGACGGCTGGACCCACGACCTGAGCAAGATGACCGACCAGACCCTGCAGAGCCTTTACGCCATCGGCTCCGGCGGTGTCACCGGCCTCGGCCTCGGCAACAGCATCGAAAAACAGCTCTGGCTCCCCGAGAGCACCAACGACTTCATCTTCAGCGTCGTGTGCGAGGAGCTGGGCTTCGTGGGTGCCGTCATCGTCATCCTGCTCTTCGTGCTCTTCCTCGTGCAGGGGCTGTGGCTGGCCTTCCACGCCGAGAACCGCTACTGCACACTGGTGGGCATCGGCATCATGGCCCAAATTGCGTGGCAGGTGTTCTGCAACATCGCGGTCGTCACCAACACCCTGCCCAACACCGGCATCTCGCTGCCCTTCTTCTCCTCCGGCGGCACCAGCCTCATCCTGCTGCTGGCCGAGATGGGCGTGATGATAAACATCGGCCGGGGCGGCGAGCGCGCCCGCCTCGAGCGGGAGAATCTCCGCGCCCAGCGGGAACAGCGGGAAAAAGAAAAGTCCGACAACACCATCCGGCTCGACCCCAACATGGGATATTGAGCACATCCAGATAAGGAGGAAATCACCATGCGTGTACTGATCGCAGCCGGCGGCACTGCCGGACATATCAACCCGGCTCTGGCCATCGCGGGAGCCATCAAAAAGGCCGACCCGTCCGCCGAGATACACTTTGCAGGCCGGAAGGAGGGGATGGAATACCGCCTTGTGACCCAGGCAGGCTACCCCTTCCACCACATCGAGATCACCGGTTTCCAGCGCAGGCTTTCCCTGAACAACATCAAGCGGAACATCATCACCCTCTGGAACCTGGCCCTCTCCGGCCCGAAAGCCCGGGCCATGATGAAGGAAGTACAGCCCGACCTCGTCATCGGCTGCGGCGGCTACGTCTCCGGCCCGGTGGTGCGCTGCGCCGCCAAGAAGGGCATCAAGACCGCCATCCATGAGCAGAACGCTTTCCCCGGCGTGACCAACAAGCTGCTGGCCCCGGACGTGGACATCGTGTTCGCCGCCGTGCCTGCCGCTGTGGAAAAGCTGGGTGCGCCCGAAAAGACGCAGGTCGTGGGCAACCCGGTGCGGCCTGAAGTGTTCGAGAAGGCAGGGGAGCGGGACGCCATCCGCGCCCAGCTGGGTGCCGGTGACCGCACCG
>ENA-OQAY01000451-OQAY01000451.1-human-gut-metagenome-genome-assembly--contig:-NODE-451-length-11804-cov-0.723559_pt1 | contig 11804 bp, 9 predicted proteins | sample MGYA00242740_ERZ504537 | MGnify/ENA primary metagenome ERZ504537 (study PRJEB26092, sample SAMD00036272) | human gut metagenome | host: Homo sapiens | study: EMG produced TPA metagenomics assembly of... | reverse complement strand
TCCGTATTGATTTCCCAAAAGGTAGGTGCCATATTTTTCCTTACCAATCCATTCTTTTGAAGAGTCACAGTACCAATCAGTCCCCCCAGTTTTGATGCAAGTGACTGCATCGTCATTTGTGCGGCATCTCCGCTACTTTGTAAAACCCTTACATTTGCGGCATCTGTCACAGTCGGAAGTTCATTTTCATACACGTCATTTCCTGCTGCAGCAACGGCAGCAAATGTTGAAGTTTCTGACAAAGCCATAACCATTCTTGTGGAAACCATGTCCACCATCTCATCCACTGTTACATTCTGTTCGTTGCCGTCTTTATCAACAGCCTTAAAACCAACAATATTGTCTAAATTCAAATCACTCATAATATCAATTTTTATAAAGTTCTAATATAATTTTTCCACACTTTTGAAGTGCCGCCAACCGACTTGTACATCTTCTTTCTGCCGCCTTTTATTTTATACCGGGAAAGATTGTTCCTGTCATAGTTAACGGGGTAATCCGGATTGTCTTCGTTGGCATACGCCTCCATTTCGTATGAGATGGTATAATACGCCGAACTCGCAGGATGGCAGATAGGGTTTCCCTTAATCCACTCAACAAAATACCGCCAGTAGTATTTTACCCATGAGCCGACAGCCTGTGCCTGACGCAAGTGTATGGTTTCGTGAGTCATACTCTCCTTACCCGCATAGGTCTGCATGTACTTCTCTATGTTCTCTTTGTTCTCAATACGGTAGATCATCCGTCCGCACCACATCATGAAACGGTATCCCTTGAAAGGATAATGCTTCATGGAAAGCAACTTAGGAGTGTCAAAATCACCCGGCTTGCTTGAGAACAGCATCTTGATTAATTGCCATAATTCTTTCATAAGCATATCTTTTACTCAATTAAATCCATACGTGTTATATACCAATGGTTGTTAAAGGCCTTCATCTCCAAAACATAAGGCCTTGCCATCTGAATTTCTGTCTTATTGTTATATGCTCCCACCAATCCGCAGAAATAGTTTGTAGCCTTGTACTTGTCGGGGTTCTTAGCCACCCTTGATGTCATGTCTACTACAAACTCTAATCTCAATCCGTTCCATGATGATGCGGGAGGAAGGGTTATGGTTCCGCCAAGACCATCAGCGGAAAAGAATGTAGATCCCTGAGTGGATGGGTTCACGGTCATGTTACCTTCTGAATCAGCCAGACTATCCATATCGCTTCCCGGTGAATAGAGAAGATCTGCGGTGATAATACCCGACACTTTGACATTACTATCCGAATCCCACGATATGCCCCCATCAGCCAATTTCCCCGATCCGTCTTCTTTAAGGAGTGTTTTACCACCACCCAATTTTATATACGCATCATTCTTCTTGCCGGATATCTCCATATTTTCATTCTGACTCTTCATCATGCCATTTTTATACATGAATCCGGCCACATTCGCACCATCGGCGAAAAGGGTATCAGTAGCGATATTCACAAACTTCTGCATGGCTTCCCAGTTCGAATCCCCGTTGGCTGATGTGGGGGCGGCAGTAACGGAAGCGCCGTAATTTTTTACAAGGAAATTATAATAAACTCCCCCTATCAGATATATGACCTTATCCCGGTAATCCGCATTCCAGACGTAAGTCTGTCCGGAAGCCCATACGCCTCTGTCACGGGGAAACGCCCCTGTTGCTCCTGTTGCTCCTATGGCTCCGTCTTTAGCAACCCCCACACCTTTTTCAGCGACAAAATTATTATTCCATGCGTTTGCGTCCGACGCGGATTTATAAGCCCGGACGGCGAACTGGGTGTATCCGGCCGTCGCAGGAACGGATATCTGGCTGTTCAGGGTAGCACCTACATGCGCCAGCCAGCTTCCGTTATATTTGCGTGCGACAAGATAGAACCTATTCGTATCGCTCACATTACCGCCTATATTCTGTTTCATGGTAACATCAAATGCTGACGGTGACGGTGTGCCTGTTGACGTGAAGTTTATCGTGCTTACCGGGCTGTCAAGCCAGTACGAAGCGGACGGTTCGACACCGGAAGTCATTTCCTGCCAGTCGGAGTTGACAGCCTTGTCCGATCTCTTCCCGGAAAGTTAGTGTAACCGCCATCCTTCTTCCTTAGATAACTTCCACCTCTCACACGAAGAAGCGGAAGTGGCGGATTGGATGTTTGAACCTTGCTTAAGTAAGATCCTCCGGCAAACGATACTGTACTGTTTTTCGCATACGGAATGTTGGCGGATTCCCAATGACCTGCGGCTGTGATACTCTCACCGTCAGCCCCGTCCTTACCATCTACAAGCATGGGGACGGTTTCAACATCCACTATCTGGTCATTCACGTAAAAGACAAACTTCAATGTCTTCGTGAAATTTCCGCTTGATATGGCTGTATTGTTGTTTATGGTAGTTTCAGCTCCACCGTCTATACTGTATTTCAATATACCGTCCGTTGTAGTGGATATCACGCCCCCCACTGACATTTGCCTGTAACATGATACGGAAGACACGCTGTAGTTCCCGTTCTTGTCCTTGCTTACTGAGCTGGCGGAAACGACAATGCTGTATAGAATGGCATCCGCACCATTCGCTCCCCCACGCACACCAGCTACTGTGAACGTAAGATCACGGGAATACTGCTGCCCGTTCTTTGTAGCCCTGATTGTGATCTTCACCGTGTTTGTCGCAGCAAGAGTAGCTCCGGCAGATACCGATATTGTCACCACTCCTGTATTCTTGTCTGTCGCACACAGAAGATTTGTGTCAGGTGTACAGGTGATGCTGTCAAGGGTGAGCTTTTCCGTTCCGTACCACATGCTGACAGTTGTATTCCAAGTCTGTGGGGACACGACCTTCCCGTCCGAAGTAAGGGCTGCATTGACCATCTCGTTATCGAAGTCCGCCATGATGGCATTCTCTCCGTCCTTACTCCAGCGATGCACCACTGCCGGAGTGCTGAACTCAGACCATACGCCGTTTTCCTTAAAACGTGTACAACCCCATTCAACCTGATGGTCTGCGTCCACACCAACAAAATCATCCGTCCAGCCTTCGGGGATATAATCATCCTTCTGCTGGCTGTCAGGTTTTTCGGGAGGATTATCTATGATATTGCCTCTTGTGTATATATACTCATAGTCCTTACCGTCTTTCCCGTCCGATATCATGAGCTGCCATCTTCCGTCCTGATAGATGTAGGTGGCGCGGTCAGTTGTGTTACGGTATGAATCACCGTTTTTCGGGTTGGCTGGAGCCGTGGCAAATTCACCAAGGAAAGTGATGCTCTCGCCTTTCAGTTCACGCCCGTCAAGAAGCATGTCCCAGTCTTCGTTAACCTCCCAGTCGGCAGGTTTCCCGGCAAGATAATAACCACCGTCCTTCTTTCTTAAAAAATTGCCGCCTTTGATACGCAATATTCTGATGGGAGGATTGGAGGTTTCCACCTTGGATATAAAGACACAGTTGGCAAGAGTGACCATTGTATTGGCACTATATGGTGTGTTGGCGGATTCCCAATGTCCACCACCGACTACAGACAAGCCCGGATCACCTTTATCACCTTTGTCCACTTGTTTCAGCCATGCCGGGTTATCATCTGACGGCTCGGTTGTCGTTCCGTTATCATCAACGCACAGCCACAAAGCCCCGTTATGTGACACCCGGTTATAGTAAGCATACTTACCTGCGGTCCATTCACCCTTGTCCAAGGGTACACGGACACTCTGCCCGGTTATCTCATCTATTTGGAAGATAAGCCCGGTCAAGAGGACCTGTTGCAACACGGCTGAATATTTCTCGCAATCAATTCCGTTAACGGTCATGCCTTTTTTCTTGCCGAACCACGCAGGCATCTGCGCCGGCTCCGGGTCCCAAGTGTTGGCATTGTCAAAGAATGTAATGCAGTTGTTTCCGTTGACTGAATCAATAAGTATATAAGTCTGACGTTCCGGATCCGTAAAGTTACCTGTTTGTGCCAATACCATCTGCTCGGCAGGTTTCCAGTCAGAATGTCCCGGACGGGGAATGACAGTAAACTTTTTGACGGTATAATCTGCGGCAGTCACCCGGAATTTCATCTCTTCAAAGCCATTCAGCTTGCCTTCGCTATTCTTAGTCACAAAATAGGTGGTAAGGATATCATCAACAAACTGGCTCAATCCGTCCGCGTCCGTCAGATCGGGAGTGATGGTGTAGGTTCCATCGCCGTTATCCACGTATGACAATACGCTACAACCGCCACCGGGGGAGTTTACCATACGTCCTTTGAAATAGGTTGTACGGTTATAGGCTATTTCCGGGACAAACAAACGCTTACGGAAAACGCCGCTTCCCATTTCCATGTCACCCTTTTCGTCTATGTATCCACCTGATACACCAGTAACGAAATCACCGAACTTGGCATATTTCTTAATCAAGACTCCGCTTAAAAAAGTGATCAGACCGTTGGCTGTGTCGTTATTTATCTTTGAGATAAAATATTTGGAAAGTTCCTCTATATTTGCACTTCCCGATATGGCAACAACCCGGTCTTTATTGGTCCTTATGTAAATAGAAGGATTCTTATCATCATTATGTATGTATATCTCACCCTCATTCAACCCTTCCAATCGCTTTTCAAATGATGGGGATATTTTCGGTATAATCGGATTTCCTTCTGCATCCGTTTCCGAACCGTACCACAATATCTTTATAGGATGATTTCTAGCCATGATTACACATAATTTTCATTAACAAAAGCAGCTTGCGCCTTCTTGTATTTTAACACATCGTCCTCTTCAGGATTAGTTAGCAAAAATGCTATACCTGAAGAAGAAGTTGCGATCTCAGTTTTGCCTCCGATCCCAGCAATATCGTTTTCTCTAGGGCGTAAAGTCACTTTATATATAAACATCTGTTTTTTACCTATTGTATCCAGCTTTTCCGGGACAGAATCCCCTTCCCGTACATACAAATTACCGTCTATGTTAACGTGAGAAAGGCAAAGTAACTTATTTATGAACTCCGCTATATAATACGGAACACCACGACTTGTCCCAAATACAAAATCAAATGTCTTATAAGGAAGAGAATACATTTCTATTATCTCCTGCTTCTGGTTCACGAACTGTTCGTTCTCAACTTTTAAGTCCACCCCATCCGGTTTGAATCCTCCTATTATTCTGAACTGAAACATCTGCTGAACATCATCAATCCAGAATATATTATCAAATGCAGAATTATTATCCTTATGGGAATATTCAATCAATATAGAATCACCTATATTCTCACACACACAGAATTCCTCACATTCCTTATCGCCTATAGTTACTGTATATATCCCCTCCGAAGGAGATAATGAGGCATAATACATCTTAACGCTTTCATTAACATCATAAGTGAGCAGTGCTATTGACGAGGAGATATTGCCAATCTTATCATTCAAAGAAGCCAAAGGTATTTCACCGTTATCGCAGAAAATTTGCAGCAAAATGTTGTCTGACAAGGAAAATACTTGTCTGAAACATCCTGCATTTGAATATTTATATTTCAGCGGTTTGAAGAATAACGGGCAAACATCTCCGATTGATATCATGGTCTTTTCGTTAGTTTCTAGCAGCTTGCGACTTCACAAGCTTTCATTGCAAATATAACAATTAAAAATTGAATCTTTATAAAGAATTAGAATTTTTCACAATCAAAGTTACCTTTGAACTTTGTGATTTTGTGAAATTGTAATCAGCCTGCTGATAATATCCCTGTATAACCTTGCCTTGATGTTCAAATTCAACAATTCCTGTAAGATCTTCCGGAAGCTCTACATCCGAAGTTTCAAATTCTACTTCCGCCACAGTAAACATCCTTTTTGAAAGAATTATATCCCTGCTTTCCCCCATTCCATCAATACCCACATCACTATTACCATCTGAAGACGCAAAAGTAAGCATCTCAACAGATGAACCGATATATGCTTCATTGGCCAAAACCATAGAAGAAGGAGAAAACATGGCATTGAACATTGTGTCAGGGCTGAGAACGCCACCCATAAGATAATCCCTGTTCAATATATACTTAAGTCCAGACGAATCAGATTTCACCCCTACCATAAATAAATCAGTGTCACTTTCGTTGTCTGTAGTATCTTCACCTATCTTGTCAGCAAGGAACTCTATGCCGTATGCGTCCGCACGGTATGGAGATATCATTTCAAGGCTATTGTCCGTCATGGTCACGCCTGTGGTATATTCATTCGTAAAACGAAACTCATCCTTACCATTAGCCGTGTCGTAATCCTGTTTGTCAAAGCCTATCCGTATGCGCGAATACACCAATGCGGAATTAACCTTCATCTCGTAATCGGATAAATCATCTATTTTTTTGACAACATCATCCGAGAAGTATTTGCCTCTGTGCCGGAAAGTTATCGTATTGCCGGATATGTCATAAGCGTATCCGAACACATAACTCATCCAACTTGCAAATTTGGTGAAGGATGTATATATTTTGGCTCCCGGAATCTTACGAGCTGATTCAGCCGCCAAGAGCATACAATTATCAAGCCTTCCGTCACCCATGCTTTCTATTACCCCCGTCAATCCGTCTTTTCCCCCGTTAATGCTTTTGAGTAGTCTGTTGAGCAACGTGCTGGGATTTACAACATCCATCTCAACAGGATTTATTCTGTTTTTCCATGATATCGTAACACGACTTTTTGAATCCACGGGATAAAGGGCAGCAAGGTTAGGACCAGACTGTTCCCTCCCTGACTGCACTTTGCAAAGGAGCACAAGCTTCTCTCCTTTAGCTAAGAATATATCATGATGTGCTGAATATTCTTTTTCTATAAGACCGGTGGAATACGTTTCATAGAATACCTCACTGATTGTTTCCAATGTCTTTTTATCCGTGCCAATTTTAGCTAGTCGGAAACGTACCCCGTTAGTCCAGCCCCATGGCGATATGATATTATAGCTTATCCAAAATTTAAAATCAATATCAACAGACAAATTGATGCTTTTTACGGCATATATCAGAGTGCCATCATCTTTACGTTCATCCAACACCTCCGTCCCATTATCATTTAGATAATACTCCGTAATACTTATATATGACTGATCCGATATCTCCGTGGCATTGCCTATATTAATGTCGGTTGCCTCTGTATATAATGACATGGGAAGCCACCTTTCAGCAAAATCCATTGACACAAAATTATCTTGATCCGGAATCTCCCCTACTTCTCCATTGTATATGTCACCTGTAGGAATCCATTTTGCCGATTCTGAAAAGTTCAAGCCCGTCATAAACAAGAGGAATGGGACTTTTCACCTCTTCAACAGGATATTCATATTGGGTTCCCCTTTTAGCCTTTATCATGGACGCCACGCTATCATCCACGGCATTTATCTGTAAGATACTACCATTATCCTGCAATGTAGAGAAATTGAGAGCGCAACTAAACCGTTCATTATACAACCAACTGTTATTTCTTGTACTTATTATTATTGAAGCGGAAGCATTCAGATAATCTTCATCATATTGTTTTAACAGCAATATTCTAGCATCCCCAGCAAAAGAAAATTTGTTAGAAAAAGTACGGATAACACCGTCATAGTCATTTCTCTTGAAACTAGCCTTCACCTCGTCCCAATTCTCAAGATCATCAGTAACCCTGTACCTCAGACCATTTATAAGTAACTCACATCGATAATACATAATTATTTCTTTTTACGATTCAATTCATCGATTTCATCGCATGTCTGCCTAACAAGACAGGCGTAAGATCCGGCGGTCCATTCTTTCAGATTGATATGCATCTTATTATATTTTCCAATAGCGACAACTTCATTTATAAACCCTCGTTTTGTAGGCTTCTCCTTCGGTTCCTCATTCTTTTCCTTACTTATCTTGTCCAAATCATATTGTGCACGGGATTTTAACGCGGATATTCTAGCATTCATGACCATTACATCACCTTTCTTGCACGAATAACCTATCTTCATCAGAATATCACGCACCTCATCATACATTTTCAACTTCATCATGTTCTCACATGCCTTCATGCACTCCACGGTCATTGCGAGATTCATACGTTCATTACAATTCAATATCTCAGAGGATAACTGTTTGCTCCCAACAATTTCTATATAGTCATTGATAATTTTTGCCGATGCGGCCCCTTTGTCCTCACTGTCAAATTCGATAGTATTGCTATCATTGGTATAGATCTCTATAAAAACGGACAAGGGAAGTTCATATATGTCACTTGTATACCTCATAATCATATACTTTTTGAAAATTGCTGATAATTGTTTTCTCTTATCGCCTTGGCTAATTTTGCAAATCCTATCTGCTGTGATTTCTCCAGATGCCCTATCTTTTTCTCCAGTTCGCTATAATCATTAACTATTGATACAGGAGGAAGATTGTTTTCGCTTCTATATGCCATAAGACCATCAAAATCATTTGCATGAGCCTTTATCCTGTCCATATCCACAGCATAAGGTATAACCTTCGCACCTTTAGGGATGTCAACCAAAGTAGGGACAGACGGAGTAATATACGCCCCCTTTATCTGTAACGATCGTTCGGAAACGCCACCATCACCCACTACAGCCAATCCGCCTTTATGCGAATCAGTACCCTTGGCGTATTTTGGAATAGGAGTCGCTATAATAGTAGCAAGCTGTATCGCCCCCATAGCACCTAGAGCAGCTATCATAGGTATTGCAGCAGGGAAACCCAATTGTTTTATCGTCTGCAAAATACCACCTGCTATCTGTATAGCCGCTTCAGCTATACTGGTAGCTTTCTCAAACTTTGCTTGTTTTGTTCTTAATGCAGCTTTTTTCTTCTCCAATTCGGCATTCTTTTGTGCCGTTTTATCTTCCGCCGCACGTTTACGCGCTTCGGCTTCTTCTGTTGTTATAGCCCCTTTTTCTTCTAAAGCCTCTATACGGGAAATTTCCTCTTCACCAGCTTTCTCATTCGCTTCCTGTTCAGCCTCAACAGCCTCAATCTGGCGATCATAAATGGATGATATCATTTCACCAATTCCACTAACCATAGAAGCCCACATCTCGGTGGTTCTTTCCATCTTCTCACCGTCTGTAAGTTCTTTCCAAACACCCGATATCTTATCAGACATAATACTGAATCCCTTATCCATCCCGTCAAATATACCGGCAAACGGACTATCGATATCCGATGCAAGATCTTTCAATGCAGAAGAATAACCTTTCAACGCTTCAAAATTCCTTCGTGTAATATCCTGTTGCTCTTCCGCTTTTTTCACCTGATCATCCGCATTTATGGAACCTATCTCTGCTTCCATTGCCTTTATGGATTCTCTCAGCATTTCAATCTGTTGCTTGCTTACCACGCCCGATGCTTCCGCTATCTCGATCATTTTTTCAGTAGCATCTATCTGTATCTGCAATTGCTCGTTTGCGGCTTGCTTCTCCAATTCACGCATGGCTTCATCATATTCTTTTCGCGACATCAGCCCTTTTGAATAATTTTGTGTTATAATGTTTTCAAGCTCCTTATATCCAGTACTTGTAGCTGCTATACGGAGAGATGATTGTTCTTCTTCCCAGTCTTAGCATCTCATCGGTATACTTTTTCTTTTCCTCGATCCTTTTTTCTTCGGCCTCTGCCAACTTCTTAGCATATTCCTCATTCTCTTTCGCTACCTTCTGCTTTCTCTCTTGAACCAACATTTCCCGGAGTTTGTTCTCTTCCTCAGAATATCCCTTTATAACTGCTATCTGGTCTTTATATTCTTTCTCTATGGCAGCAAGATTACGCTGGTGCTCATCCTCTATAAGAGAAACGGACAAGTCAGCCATTTTATTCCTAAGATTCTCTATATATTGTGCTAGATCATTTGCGGCTTTATCAACAGAATGAGGATCAAATGTAACATCTTCAATATCAATAGAATTTGCTATATCTTTACTAGCTTTATCTATCCGATATATCTGATTTAATATAGAACCTATTTCTTCATCCAAATCTTCAACCTGCTCGTTTAATTTCCCATACATATCTCTAGCTGTATCCATAGCTGCCCCTTGACTGGATTCATATTGTGCTTTCATCTGGTCTCTAGCAGATTCAAGTTTCGTACGTTTTTCTTCTTTTTCTGCCAATTGATCTTCCAATTCTAATTTTTGCTTAGCCTGTTCCACAAGACGATCTTGCACAGCTCTAGCTTTAGCCGAAGCTAATATGGCATTAGATAACCTTTGATAACTATCAGCCGCTTTACCTGCAAGAATATTTTCATCACTTATGTTTTTAAAATATGAAGGATATTGCTTTTTCAGTTCCTCAACGGCTTTTTTCCGTTCTCCCATAGGTTTATTCAAATTGACAGCCGCCCTATATAATATATCCAATTTAACAGCTTCATCTTGGGAATTTTTTACACCTTCTTTTTGAGCTTTATTCAAATCCTCCTGAAACTGTTTTAGATAATCAATTTCTTTTCTTGCATCAAACAGGCTACCTACCATTTGGTTATCTCACCTCCATAACTCGATAAAAGAGTTATCCCAACAACTAAAGCTGTCTGCCAACTAAGAAGGGAACTCAATACCTGCTTAAATACGGGTATAGCTGTTTGATTTGATTTTTTAGCCAACTCATATTCAATTCTCGCTTTCTTTAACTCATCAACAAACATAGGAAGGTTATTAGATATGGCAAGAAAGAAAGTATTGGCACTAACAGACAAAGCTGGAAGTTCTCTTGCAATCTGTTGTATGGAAACATTAAGCCCATTCCAACCCGAAGCATAATTACCCACATTACGTTGGTAATTGCCCATCTGTGCATCTATATCCTTTAGTTGCTGATTCAGCTTACCGATACTGTTCAAGATATCCATACCTTTTGCCCCCTCACGTGCAGCTTGTGAAAGGTTATAATATTCTTTTTCCAGTTGAAGCATTGAAGCCTTCATCTCGTTATAGCTTCCTGTTGTGGCAATCGCTACCTGTGTATGATTTCTCAATATCGCCGAATACTGTTTATTCTGCTCTGTCAGCGTGCGTAACTGGGACACCGTAGCATCTCTTTTGGACTTGTACTCCTCTTCGCTGATAGAACCTGTCTTATACTCCTTCGATAATTCCCTCAGAGATGTTCTTAAGGCTGAAATTGTTTCTTTGTTATCACTTAATCTACTGTTCAATTCGGCGGCTTGTGCATCAAAAGCCTTTACCGTCTGACGGATTGAATCAAAATCAGCAGCAGTCATGGATATTTTCTTGGATGCCTCTTGGAATGAAACAGAAGCAGTTTCCGCATCCTGTGACACGTTTTTCAAGTCTTCGGAAGCGCCTCTCAGATTTATTTTCACTTCCGTTATCTTATCTGCCAATGTATTCAATGGTTTGGTAAGAAGCTCTATCTTACGGGAAATATCAGTCAATAACTTTAATTGACTAGTCTGTAATTCAGACAATCTATTTTGAGAAGCATATAATTTGGTTATTGTAGCATTATAACTGTCAACCTTAGACTGGTATTCTTTTAGATTACCCGGCTTAAAATTTATGCCTTCACTTAATTGTTTTGTGAAATTCGCATATTCGGAAGATGTGGTTTGAATATTAATCCTTATCTCATTTAACTTCTTAACGATGTTAGGATCAATCGCATCAGTAATTTTAAATTCTGCTCCTGCCATGGTCTTTTCGTAAGTTTTGGGTGATGCATGACTTCATGCACCTTCTAAGAGCAAAGATAGTAATTTTATTGATATTATGAAGATAAGGGAATAAAAAAAGGGAGAAGCAAAAAACTTCTCCCCCGTGAAAAAGGAT
>ENA-OQAY01000448-OQAY01000448.1-human-gut-metagenome-genome-assembly--contig:-NODE-448-length-11852-cov-0.529808_pt1 | contig 11852 bp, 10 predicted proteins | sample MGYA00242740_ERZ504537 | MGnify/ENA primary metagenome ERZ504537 (study PRJEB26092, sample SAMD00036272) | human gut metagenome | host: Homo sapiens | study: EMG produced TPA metagenomics assembly of... | reverse complement strand
AGCAAGGTGAGTGAACAGTACACACATTACCCCGCGTCCGCAGGACAGTGGCAATCACGAGGATGTTACCGAGGTGATTCTAACCAATAAACAGGGTAAAGGCGTCCGTGTGACCGCCATAGACCGGCCATTTTCATTTTCGGCCTTACATTATACCGTGGATGATATTTATAAAACAACTCATGATTGTGACTTGAAACCACGAAAGGAGGTTGTTCTCAGCCTGGATGCTGCGGTTTTAGGTTTAGGAAACAGTAGTTGTGGTCCGGGAGTGCTGAAGAAGTATGCCATTGATAAGCAGAAACCTCATACTTTGCGGGTACGTTTCAGTCTTATTAAATGACATATGGCAAAAGGTGTGAATGAGCGACACATCTTTTCGGGAAGCAGTCGGAAAAATAGAATTAAATTAAAAAATCAAATATCAAAATGAAAAGAACAACAACTTTTTTATCACTCCTTGCTTTATCGGCAGGTTTGTTGGCGCAATCTTCCGTAAAAACAGAACGCCAATACTTGTCAGGACGTGGCTGTGATGATATGTACAATGGGATTTCATGTGTACCGGTGGTAATAATTCCGGAAAATGGACGAAAATCGGAGTACCTTCTTGTTGGGAGCTGCAAGGATTCGGTACTTATCAGTATGGTATGAAATTCTATGGTAAGGCTTTTCCTGAAGGAGTAGCTGATGAACAAGGTTTGTATAAATATGAATTTGAGTTGCCTGCCGAATGGAATGGTAAACAGATAGAGCTGGTATTTGAAGGCTCTATGACTGATACGCAGGTAAAGATAAATGGTCGTAAAGCTGGCTCCATGCATCAGGGAGCTTTTTACCGCTTTATTTATAATGTGAGTGACCGGGTATTCTTCGGATCGAAAAAAAGAATGTACTTGAAGTAACTGTAAGCAAGGAAAGTGCGAATGCAGGGGTTAATTTGGCAGAACGCCGTGCTGATTATTGGAATTTCGGAGGTATTTTCCGTCCTGTGTTTATCGTGGCGAAACCGGCTCAAAATATAGATCGTCTGGTAATAGATGCGAAGGCGGATGGGAATTTCTATGCCGATTGTTTTCTGAATATGGCAGTAGAAGGTGCTAGGGTACATACTGTCATAACAGATGTTAAAGGGAAAAAAGTGGCCGAAAATACTTCGGATGTCCGTACAGGTAGCGATCATGCTTCGATTAATTTCACTGTAAAATCTCCTGAATTATGGACAGCTGAAACTCCGACTATGTATCAGGCTACGTTTACTTTGCTTGATAAAGCCGGTAAAACCCTGCATGTTGAAAATCAGAAATTTGGTTTCCGTACGATTGAGACACGTGAAAGTGACGGATTGTATATCAATGGTCAGCGTGTGATGATTAAAGGAGTGAACCGGCATAGCTTCCGTCCTGAAAGCGGACGTACACTGAGCAAGGCAAAGAATATTGAAGATGTATTGCTTATCAAAAGCATGAACATGAATGCTGTTCGTCTAAGTCATTATCCTGCTGATCCCGAATTCTTTGAAGCTTGTGACTCTTTGGGACTTTATGTAATGGATGAATTGAGTGGCTGGCATGGCAAGCACGAAACTATCAACGGGCAGAAGCTGGTAAAAGAAATGATTACCCGTGATGTAAACCATCCGTGTATTATCTGGTGGAGCAATGGTAATGAAAAAGGCTGGAATACTGAATTGGATGGTGAATTTCATAAATATGATCCTCAGAAACGTCCGGTGCTTCATCCGCAAGGCAACTTCAGTGGATATGAAACCATGCACTATCGTTCTTACGGAGAAAGCCAGAACTATATGCGTCTGCCGGAAATATTTATGCCGACCGAGTTTCTGCATGGATTGTACGATGGAGGACACGGAGCCGGACTGTATGATTATTGGGAAATGATGCGTAAACATCCTCGTTGTGCCGGAGGTTTTCTTTGGGTGCTGGCTGACGAGGGCGTGAAGCGTGTGGATATGAATGGATTCATTGACAACTGCGGCAATTATGGAGCTGATGGTATTGTAGGACCGCACCACGAAAAAGAGGGAAGTTATTTTACCATCAAGCAGGTGTGGTGTCCTATTCAAATCAGGGTTGATAGCCTTGACAGTCAGTTTGACGGCAAACTGAGAATAGAGAACCGGTACGATTTTTTGAATGCGAATACTTGCCGTTTCACCTATAAATATGTACAATTGCCTTCTGTGACCGATAAGGGGGGAATGAAAGTGATGAAACAGGGAGAGGTGAACTGTCCCGACATTCCTGCTCACGGTGTGGGTACACTGACTATTCCTGCGGCTATGAAGGGAGCCAATGCTCTACTGCTGACCGTTACGGATAAAAATGGGAATGACCTTTTTACATGGAGCTATAAACTGGAAGACATTGCCGGATTGCAACAGGTTTCTGCCGGAAACAAGCCTTCTTATAAAGAAACTGCCGATGCATTGACGGTTGATGCTGGAGGACGTACATTTACTTTCTCTCAGAAAGACGGACAACTGAAAGGGGTGAAGATTGGAAGCCGTACCATCAGCCTGACAAATGGACCTCGTTTTATTGCTGCGAAGCGTTCGGACCGTTCTATGGACCAGTTTTACAACCATGATGACAAAGAGGCTGAAAAGAAGAAAACCCAATATACAACATTTGAGGATGCTGGTTGTTTCACGGGCTTTAGCGTGCGTGAAGAAGGCAATAACGTAGTAGTTACCGCTAACTACAAACTGGGATGTTTTGATCAGGCTGTATGGACTATCTCCCCTGACGGTACCGCTGCTATAGACTTTACATACAACTTTAGTGGTGTTGTGGATTTGATGGGGGTGATGTTTGATTATCCGGAAGATAAAGTGTTGAGCAAGCGTTGGGTAGGTGACGGCCCTTACCGTGTATGGCAGAACCGTCTGCATGGCCCGCAGTTGGGCGTATGGGAAAATGAGTATAATGATCCCATTCCTGCTGAAAGTTTTACTTATCCCGAATTTAAAGGGTACTTCGCTAATGTGCAATGGATGACTTTGGAAACACAGGAAGGAATGATAAGTATTTGTAACCGTACTCCTCAGAATTATGTAGGGGTTTATCAGCCTCGCGACGGTCGTGACGGCTTGCTTTATACTTTCCCGGCTACCGGCATCAGTCTGATGAAAGTAATTCCTCCGGTTCGTAATAAAGTGAATACGACAGATTTGATAGGTCCGTCTTCACAAGCATTTTGGGCTGATGGAGAATATGGAGGAGGTATCACGTTAAAATTTGAATAACAGTGAAAAAATAGATTGTAAAGGGAAGAGAAACTTTGTTTATTCTTCCCTTTTCTTTTTATTTGACTTGAACTCTCTATATTTGAGAAATTGAGTACAAATTACAACTTTGTTCGTTTATTATTAAATATAGAATAAATAACTTATGAAGATAAAACATCTGTTTGTATCCATATTGCTGGTAACCGGATTCCAACCGATGATAGCACAATCCGCTTTACGGCAACAGTTTGTAAATTCATCCGTACAGGAAGCTCGTCCCTGGACTTTCTGGTATTGGATGTTTGGCGCTGTAACTCCCGAAGGGATTACTGCAGATTTGGAGGCCATGCATCGTATAGGTTTGGGTGGGGCCTATCTGATGCCTATTAAGGGAGTAGAGCAAGGACCTCAATACGAGGGAAAAGCCCAGCAGCTTACCCCTGAATGGTGGCGTATGGTCACTCATAGTATGAGAGAGCTGATAGGCTAGGCATGCAGTTGGGAATGCATATCTGTGATGGCTTTGCCTTGGCGGGAGGTCCTTGGATAACTTCCGAAGAGTCGATGCAAAAAGTGGTATGGAGTGATACTATAGTGAACGGTGGGAATATTCGTAATTTGACTTTGCCCATGCCCGAAGCACTGGATGGCTATTATGAAGATATCGTTACCTACGCCATTCCATTGGAGCGTCAGCCTGAGGATACTTCATTGAAGCCGAAGGTAACTTTCGGCAATTTGAAATCGGCCGTTATTAAAGATGAATCCAAAGCTGTGAACAGAGATGAGAAAGGAGTTTTCCGTTCCTCTTATCCTTGTTGGATTCAGTATGAATATGCAGAACCTGTGACTTGCAGCAATGTGGAAATTATTTTGGGAGGAAATAACTACCAGGCACATCGTCTGAAAGTATTGGCCAGTGAGGATGGACGGACATTCAAAACAGTGAAGCAACTGGTTCCTGCCCGGCAGGGATGGCAGAATACGGATTTCCAGTCCACTCATGCTATCCCTCCTGTTACCGCCCGTTACTTCCGTTTTGAGTGGACTCCCGTGGGAAGTGAACCGGGTAGTGAAGATTTGGATGCAGCCAAATGGAAACCGAATTTGAAAATCAATGATATAGTTCTTCATACGGCTCCGCGTATTCATCAGTGGGAGGGAAAAGCAGGACTGGTGTGGCGTGTGGCTACTGCTACTACTTCGACGGAAATACCTGATGCGGCATGTGTGCAGCCGGATGAATTGATCAATCTCCCTTTGTATCAGGGCAGGCTGACCGCCCGTTTACCCGAAGGTAAATGGCGTATTCTCCGCATGGGACATACGGCAACCGGACATGTAAATGCTACTGCCGGAGGTGGTAAAGGATTGGAATGCGACAAGTTCAGTACCAAGGCTGTTCAGAAACAGTTCTCGAACTGGTTTGCGGAAATGTTCAAAAAGACGGATGAAGCCGTGGCACGCCGTGTGTTGAAATATATGCACGTAGACAGTTGGGAGTGTGGCAGTCAGAACTGGAGTGATAACTTCGCGGCGGAATTTAAGAAACGCCGTGGATATGATTTGATGCCTTATCTTCCTTTGCTGGCAGGTATTCCGATGGAAAGCGCCGCTCGCAGTGAGCAGATATTGCGGGGATGTCCGTACCACCATCGGAGAACTGGTGACTGATGTGTTCTACACCGTATTGGCTGATTGTGCCCGTCAATATGATTGTCGTTTTTCTGCCGAGTGCGTAGCTCCTACTATGGTCAGTGACGGATTGATGCATTATCAGAAAGTGGATTTGCCTATGGGGGAATTTTGGTTGAACAGTCCTACGCATGATAAACCCAATGATATGCTGGATGCCATCAGCGGTGCGCATATTTATGGAAAGAATATTATCCAGGCCGAAGGCTTTACTGAAATTCGTGGCGTATGGGATGAAGACCCTGCCATGCTGAAACCTTTGCTGGACCGTAACTATGCACTGGGTATTAATAAGCTCTTTTTTCATGTCTATACCCATAATCCCTGGATGAACCACCGACCTGGTATGACATTGGACGGCATCGGACTCTTCTTCCAGCGCGACCAGACCTGGTGGGAGGAAGGAAAATCTTTTGTAGATTACATCACCCGTTGCCAGACTTTGTTGCAATACGGTCATCCGGTGGTTGATATCGCCGTCTTTACCGGTGAAGAAATGCCGCGACGTTCCATTTTGCCCGAACGGTTAGTTCGATGCTTCCCGGTATCTATGGAGCCGAACGGGTGGAAAGCGAACGGATTCGGCTGGCTAATGAAGGTCAACCCACCCGTGTGCGTCCTGTCGGTGTTACCCATTCGGCAAACATGGCCGATCCCGAAGACTGGGTGAACCCGATGCGTGGCTATGCCTACGATTCTTTCAACAAAGATGCTCTGTTACGTTTGGCAAAAGCGGAGAATGGAAGAATGGTACTTCCGGGAGGAGCTTCTTATAAAGTATTGGTGCTTCCTACAGCCCGTCCTATGAATCCTGATAACCTGCCGTTGTCTCCTGAGGCACAGGCAAAAGTAGAGGAACTCCGTGTGGCAGGTGTCATTATTCCGAAATTGCCTTATCGGGAAGATGATTTTTCTTCTTTCGGTGTGGAACGGGATGTACTTCTTCCTGCTGATGTGGCATATACTCATCGGAGTGGGGAAGAGTATGAGATTTATTTTGTAGCCAATCAGGTGGACAGTTTGCGTACATTCAATGCTTCTTTCCGCATTGCGGGACGCACGCCTGAATTGTGGAATGCGGTAACAGGAACCATAACTCGTCCAGCACAATGGAAAGAAGCGAACGGTCGTACCGAAGTCGCTTTGTCTTTGCCAGCCAATGGCTCTGTATTTGTCGTATTCCCCAAAGAATCTTCAGAAGTTTCTCCGGAACGGATCGAAAGGGAACCTGTATCCATATCGATCAAGGAATGGACAGTAACATTCCCTTCCGTGCGCAAAACTGTCACTCGTCCGGTATTATTTGACTGGAGTAAGGAAGAGGATGAAAAATAAAATATTATTCCGGACATGCCACTTACAGAGGGCTATTCAGATGAAGAATGAACAGGACGGAAGAATTATTCTTCGGTTGGGTAAAGTAGCCAATGTAGCGACTGTACGTGTCAACAGCATTGCATGCGGTACGGCTTGGACAGCTCCATACGAAGTGGACATTACCGATGCGCTTCGTAACGGAACCAATGTCTTGGAAGTGGAGGTGGTGAATACCTGGGCGAATGCGCTCCGTGGGGCAGATCAGGATAAAGCGCCTTTTGAGGGGATATGGACGAATGCAAAATTCCGTCTGCCCGGAGATGATTTGTTGCCTGCCGGATGGATGGGACCTTGCGAGTTTTTTAAAACTAAAGAATAATGGTAATCACACATAATATGAAAAATAAGAAACTACTACTGGGAATTGCTTGGGCATGGTTGATTTGCCTGTCGGCAAATGCGGAAGTGAAATTGCCCGCTTTCTTTTCAGATGGCATGGTGATGCAGCAGCAGACTCGTGCCAATTTATGGGGAACAGCTACTCCCAATGCATCGGTGAAAATTACAACAAGTTGGGATAAACAAACCTATAAAATTACTGCCGATGCAAAAGGCGCGTGGAAACTTGCTTTATCCACCCCCTCTGCCGGAGGTCCTTACACGATTACTTTTGATGATGGAAAGTTGACTGAAATACGTGATATCCTGATGGGGGAATTATGGTTATGCTCCGGTCAAAGTAATATGGAAATGCCCATGAAAGGTTTTAAAAACCAGCCGGTGGAGAATAGCAATACAGATGTGATGAACAGCCGTAATCCGCAACTCCGCCTGTTCACCGTAAAGCGGGCTTCCTCTTTTACTCCGAAAACAGATGTGGTAGGAACCTGGCAGGAAGCTGTTCCGGCAACCGTGCGTGAATTTAGTGCTACTGCTTATTACTTCGGTCGGATGATACAACAGCAGTTGAATATACCTGTGGGTTTGATTGTGGCTTCTTGGGGAGGTTCTGCCTGTGAAGCCTGGATGCATCCGGATTGGTTGAAGGCATTTCCCGAAGCAAAGATTCCCCAATCGGAAGCCGATATCAAGTCAAAGAACCGTACTCCGACTGTACTCTATAACGGTATGCTTCATCCGCTCATCGGATTAGCCATGCGTGGAGTTATCTGGTATCAGGGGGAAGATAACTATAACCGGGCTTCTACTTATGCCGATATGTTCAGTGCACTGATACGCGGGTGGCGCGAAGAATGGCAGCAAGGGGAATTTCCCTTCTATTATTGTCAAATTGCACCTTATGATTATGGAATTATTACTGAGCCTGGCAAGAATGTGATAAATTCTGCTTATCTTCGCGAACAACAAGCTATGGTAGAACACCGGGTGGGCAATAGTGGTATGGCTGTATTGTTGGACGCAGGAATGAAAACGGGGATTCATCCGGGTAAAAAGAGGGTAGCAGGAGAACGTCTGGGGCGTTTGGCATTAGTAAAAACTTACGGAATGAAAGGTGTTACGGCCGAAAGTCCTTACTATGCAGGAATGGAAGTAAAGAATGATACGGTAATAGTCAGTTTTGATCGGGCGCCGATGTGGATAAATTGTAAAGACCGTTTTGAATCATATAACTTTCAGGTTGCAGGCAAAGATCGGGTTTTTTATCCTGCTAAAGCGTGGATACAGAGAAGTAAAATGCTTGTAAAGAGCGAGAGAGTACCTCATCCGGTGGCAGTTCGTTATGGCTTCGAGAATTATGTGGAGGGAGATTTGTTTGGTGAAGATTTACCTGTGTCGTCTTTCCGTTCCGATGACTGGTAAAAACAGAAAAAAATGAAGAATATCTTTACGTTTTTATTATTAGTATTTATTGGCGGGCAGTTTCTGTGGGGACAGCCTGCCAATTTGGTTTGGAATATTCAAAGCCGGAATGCTTCGGAGTCCATGCCTTGCGGAGGTGGGGATATCGGTATGAATGTATGGGTAGAGAATGATGATGTTCTGTTCTACCTTTAGTCGTAGCGGTTCTTTTGACGAGAATAACTGTCTGTTGAAGCAGGGACGGTTTCGTGTGAGGCTCACTCCGAACCCTTTTGCCGGAACGGCTTCTTTTCGGCAGACTCTGCATCTTAATGATGGTTATGTCAGCGTAAGTAGTGATAATGCTACTCTTATTATTTGGGTGGATGTGTTTCATCCTGTGGTACATGTTGAGGTGAAGACGAAGGAACTGACTTCTATGCGTGTAAACTTTGAAAGCTGGCGTTATGAAGATCGTCCGGTGCGTAAAGGGGAAGGGCAGCAATGCTCTTACAAATGGGTCATTCCTGATGGATTGATGACTAAGCGTGACTCTGTCTGTGTGGAAGAAGATAATTTTACTTTCTTTCATCGGAATCCTGATCGGACTATTTTTGATGTGGTAGTAGACCAACAAGGTATGAATGAGGTTAAGGAACAATTATATAATCCTCTGAAAAATCTAATATTTGGCGGTCGGTTATCCGGTGATAATCTGGTTTATACCGGTACACGTCGTGGGCATTATGCGGGAACTGAATATCTGGCATGGATGTATAAAAGTAAAAAACCTGTATATAAGCAATCTGTGCACATTGCCTTGAATACGGAACAAGGTACGGTTCCTGCATGGGAAGCATCATTGGCCCGTACTGAGAAGGAAATAAATGTATCCAAAGACAAACAGGCTACCCGTCGTTGGTGGAATGATTTTTGGAAACGTAGCTTTATTGAGGGGGAAGGTGAAGCGGGAGATGCTATCCGTAACTATACACTGTTCCGCTATATGTTGGGATGTAACGCCTATAGCCAGTGGCCTACAAAGTTTAACGGGGGACTGTTTACTTTTGATCCTATGTATGTGGATCAGATAATGGAATTCACCCCTGATTTCCGGAAATGGGGAGGAGGAACCATGACTGCACAGAATCAGCGTTTGGTTTATTGGCCTATGTTGAAAAGCGGTGACTTTGACTTGATGAAATCACACGGGATTTGACTTTTATCTGCGTTTGTTGCCGACAGCCGAAGCGCGTACTCGTGCCTATTGGGGACATGCTGGCGCTTGTTTCACTGAGCAAATGGAGAACTTTGGTCTTCCTAACCCTGCAGAGTATGGTTTTAAGCGTCCTGCGAGTTTTGATAAAGGCTTGGAATATAATGCATGGTTAGAATACGAATGGGATACCGTTCTTGAGTTCTGTCAGATGATATTGGAAACAGCACGTTATGACAGTTTGGATATCAGCTGTTATACTCCTTTAATAGAAAGTTCGCTTAGTTTCTTTGATGAACATTATCGTCAGCTTGCGTTACAACGTGGCCGTAAGGATTTGGATGGTAGCGGTAAACTAGTGATTTATCCAGGATCGGCTTGTGAAACTTATAAGATGGCCTACAATCCATCCTCAACCATTGCTGCACTGCGCTCTGTTTTACAAACTTATAGGCGTAAACCGGATATGCTGGCACGTATTCCTGAGATTCCTTTGCGCATAGTGGATGGGAAGGAAATGATTGCTCCGGCACAGGCTTGGGAACGGGTGAACAATATAGAAACTCCCCAGCTTTATGCTGTATTTCCCTGGCGTATGTATGGAGTGGGGAAGGAAGGTCTGGAAATAGCCGTAATACCTATCTATATGATCCCGATGCACAGAAATTCCGTTCACATATCGGATGGAAACAAGATAATATCTGGGCGGCTTGTCTGGGTATGACCGAGGAGGCTGCACAACTTACCTTAGAGAAAATGGCGAACGGTCCTCATCGTTTTCCCGCCTTTTGGGGACCGGGTTACGACTGGACTCCCGACCATAACTGGGGAGGCAGCGGCATGATAGGTATGCAGGAAATGCTGTTGCAGGAAGCCGATGGAAAGATTTTATTGTTTCCTGCGTGGCCAAAAGATTGGAATGTGCATTTCAAATTGCATGCTACAGGGCAAACCACTGTAGAAGCTACTCTGAAAGAGGGTGCAGTGGTTAGCTTGACCGTACAACCTAAAGAACGGGAAAAAGATGTGGTAAATTGTTTACTGAATAAATAATTTAGGGTTAAGGAGATGAGTTTCTTTTAGATTCATCTCCTTTTTCTTTAAATATAATCAAATTCAGAACTTGTCACTCCTTTCGTTTTTCCATTCTTGTCTATTTGTATGGCAATCAGTGTCGGAACATTGTTTGACGGCTTTGATTGCCTTTGTTGCGTAAAACAAGAACCAAAATATCCGATGTTTTGTTCTTAATATCATAAATAGATTCAAAATGGTTATGAAAAAGATTTTAATAGCTTTGGCCTTGTTGCTGACTGGCATTGCAAGCGGATCGGCATGTACCGGTATTTCGTTCCTGGCCGAAGATGGTGGATATGTGCAGGCACGTACCATAGAGTGGGGGAATAGTTACCTTCCGAGTGAGTATGTTGTTGTTCCCAGAGGACAAGAATTGGTATCTTATACTCCAACGGGTGTAAATGGCTTGAGATTTCGGGCTAAATATGGTATGGTAGGACTGGCTATCATTCAGAAAGACTTTGTGGCTGAAGGACTGAATGAAGTAGGACTTTCGGCTGGATTGTTTTATTTTCCTCATTATGGGAAGTATGAAGAATATGATGAGGCTCAAAATGCAACTACTTTGTCGGATTTGCAGGTGGTGAACTGGATGCTTTCCCAGTTTGCTACTATAGACGAAGTGAAAGCAGCTATAGAAGGGGTGAAGGTGGTGTCTCTTGATAAACCTGGTAAAAGTTCTACGGTACATTGGCGCATTGGCGATGCTAAAGGAAATCAAGTGGTATTGGAGTTTGTGGATGGTGTTCCTCATTTTTATGAAAACAGGGTAGGAGTACTCACCAATTCTCCCGATTTTCCATGGCAGGTGACTAACTTGAATAATTATGTAAATTTGTATCCGGGGCTGTCACTCCACAGCAATGGGGTGGGGTGACTATTTTCCCTTTTGGCGCAGGTGCTGGATTCCATGGCATTCCGGGGGATGTGACTCCTCCATCCCGTTTTGTTCGTGTAGCGTTTTATAAGGCAACAGCTTCGGCGTGCCCTACAGCGTATGACGCTATATTACAAAGTTTTCATATTCTGAATAATTTTGATATTCCTGTCGGTATAGAACATGCGTCAGGAAAAGCACCTGATATTCCCAGTGCTACACAATGGACTTCGGCTATTGATTTGACAAACAGGAAAGTGTATTATAAAACGGCATATAATAACAATATTCGTTGTATTAATATGAAGAAGATTGATTTTGATAAAGTGAAGTATCAGTCGTATCCATTGGATAAGGAGTTGAAACAACCTATAGAAGAGATTATTGTGAAATAGTGTGGGGGGAAGCTGTTGACGGAAGTACATGGAAATTTTAATCGCAATGAATGAAAAATGGATAAAATGTATTTTTTTAGAAAAAAGTTCTAGAAATGTTTGCAAATACAAAAATAAACCATACCTTTGCACTCGCAATTCGGAAGAATAGCAATAACAAAGGATTGATTCGCTAGCTCAGCAGGTAGAGCACAACACTTTTAATGTTGGGGTCTTGGGTTCGAG
>ENA-OQAY01000445-OQAY01000445.1-human-gut-metagenome-genome-assembly--contig:-NODE-445-length-11889-cov-0.881313_pt1 | contig 11889 bp, 10 predicted proteins | sample MGYA00242740_ERZ504537 | MGnify/ENA primary metagenome ERZ504537 (study PRJEB26092, sample SAMD00036272) | human gut metagenome | host: Homo sapiens | study: EMG produced TPA metagenomics assembly of... | reverse complement strand
AACTAAAATGTGAGCCAATACATACTTTTGTGCTAACAGACGCTTTGCGCTTTCATCATACTGTGCCTCGCTATCAGCTGCCTGTATGGCATTCTTTATCTCTGTGTTCAAATAAAACCTCCTCTTACATAAAAATCCCCATCAAAAAATCTCCCCAAAAGAACGTATGTGATTTTATTGTAAAAGATATTGATTCTGATAGCAAATTAAATTTTTATAAATCTATTTTTCTCTCTATTTCATTGCTCCCAAAAAATTTTAGGACCCCCCTATACTTTTGAGATCCCCTTCAAAAAATAATAAATTTTTCTGCAAGTAAAAAAACTGCCCACCCGTTATGGATGGACAGTTTTCACTAAGCACCTATTCAATTATTCTACAGTAAACGTAACCGTATATATCAAATCATCACTTTGTGCAATAAGATCTCCCCACTCATCAGGATTATCTGATTCCTTACTACACTCAAAATTATAACATATTTTAACTGTATATACCTTTCCTGATTCCAGTTGTTCAGGAACAGTAAATGTAACAAGCAAATTGTTATCTTTATCATAAGAATTCAGCGACCAATAGCCATCCCAAAGCAACTTGTTCATTTCATCATCACACCGAAAATCAAAGTCTCCATGTTCAAAACCGTCCTTCGGCTTTGCATAACATACAACCTTCAATCCTTTCAGCGGAATAGAAATTCTATCACCTGCCTTAACATTTCCAACATTAACATTCTTTGCGTTCTCATCAGCCTCCGCAAGACAAATAGTTTCTTCCCCACCTGTTGTAGCTGTTGAACTTCCATAATACTCATCTACATCAATAATTCTCTTATATACAACATACTCTGTATTTTCTTTAAGACCGGACATTTCATAGCATCCAAAATCATCCGACTCATTTCCTTGTACCCACTCATCCTCTGTTATAGCGGAAATTGCTGTACCGCTAGTAACACAAGCATATTCATAAGTTGGCTCAACTGCTACCACCAGAGAATGTTTCAAAATATGTTTGATTTCAGGCGCAGATACCTGAATTTCAGATTCTGTACATACAAATGTCACATCATCATATAACTCATATTTTGCATCATTATCTCCGTAGATTGCAATCCACATAGCAGCGGTTAATTCGGATCCATTAACTGTATACTTTTCTTCATAATTTACTTCCAAATCAAGGGTTTTAAGTGCCGGATCTTCATTAAACTTTTCCATAATTCCATCAAGTAAAACCTTCTGACAAATCTTAGGATTCTTTAAAGCAGAAACTGAAGCAGTTGGTTTCGACTGTTCATACTCCTTTATAACCTTCTGCGCCTCATCCATAACACTCCATACACTATCGTTATATGTAAACTCCTGTGTATAAGTTTTTCCCTGTAAAAGCATAGTAAAAGTATACGTTCCGTTTACCATATCAGACGCTAATGTGACATAATATCCACTCTCTCCATCAGCATCCCTTTTGATTTCTGCTGCTCTGATACTTCTGCCATTTGCATCTGTAACCGTAATATTCTCATTTGCCACTGTTTCCGGCACGATTTTCACATCATCTGGATAAATAGATAATTTATTTCTTCCCATTACAGAAAATTCCCCTATTTTTCCAATAGAAGGAACTGGAGTTATTCCCCCTCCAGAAGATGAACCTCCCCCTGTTGCGCCACCGCCATTATTATTGGCATCTGTATTGTCTGCTACATCCGTAACTTTTCCTGCATTATCTACTTTTGAAGTGGTATCCTTTGCCACGTCCTTGCTTCCTGCCGGAGTCGTAACCGTTACTGCCTGTGTTGTCTCATTCTTTACGGTTACTTCTGCTTTATCAGATGTGGTCTCTACCTTACTTCCCTCTGCACCTTTGGTCAGGTTCAGTGTGATCGGCGCTGCTGCCTTTACCTCTACCGGTGTACTGGAAGTTACATTTGCACCTGCCGCTTTTTCATTTACGGTAACAGGTACTGCTGCGGTTGTCTTTCCTTCTACAGTCACATTCACCGGAGCATCAATCGTAATGCCGGAAAGGGTTCCATCTACCACCAGTTTTACATTTCCCTTTGACCCGGAAACCATAATTTTTGCAACGGTAGCACCGGTTTCAACAATCACACGTGCATCACCGGTTGCACTGACCGTAATAACATTTCCTTTTGCATTCTCGCGGTAGGTATTCGGCTTGATTGCCTGAATATCAATAGACTTGAATTTTCCATTGTTCACAACATCCGCATTCGGCGCGTTGATCACCAGATCCACCTTACTGTAATTGCCCTGCGGTACCGTAAATGTAACAGCTCCCTGTGTCGCAACTGTGATCTTTGTAACATTTTTGTTTTTCAGAGCCTTTTCCAGTTCGCTCTGAGAACCAACGGTCAAGCTGGTAACTTTTGCTGTTTTCTTAACCGCAACCTTGCAAGTGAGTTTGGTTGTCTTGCCATTTTTTGTTGTTACCTTACAGGTAACGACAGCATTTCCGGCTTTTACTGCCTTTACTACTCCCTTTTTGGAAACGGTTGCAATGGATTTCTTATTGCTGGACCACTTCAATTTTGCCTTTTTCCCTGCATTCTTTACTTTCAGGGTCTTTTTCTGTCCCACCTGAAGTGTCATTGTCTTTGCATTTAATCTTGTTTTTTGGGTTGCTGCATATGCCGCTGATGGCTGATAGATCGTGATGATCATCGCAAATGCCAGTACAAATGCAAGCAGTTTTTTCATTTGTTTCATAGTCATCCTCCTGACAATGATTCATATCCTTTGAAATTCAGATATATTATTTTACTGTAAATGAAGCTTCTCCATCCGGAATTCCTTCTGCGGTAACGCTCACCTTATGCTCTCCTGCGGAAAGTCCTGTAGCATCCACCCAGATAACAAATACACCATCTCCATTTAAAAAAGCATCCTTAGGTTTTACTTCTGTACCATCTACTTTAATCACAAAATCTTTTCCATCCAGCTTTGGTGTACAGATAACGTACAGGGTTCCGTCAGATACCCAAGGCTCTTCTCCGTCCGGAAACATTCCATCAACCTTTAATGCTGTAAATTTGAAGGATTTTGTTACTGTCTTATAACCTTTTTTCTGGATAGCAAAGGTATGTTTTCCATCTGTAAGTTTCTTTGTAAGTGTAACATAAGAAACTACACGCTCTCCATCCTTATCTGTCCATGTACTGTAATCCTTTTTCCCGAGTTTCTTTCCATCCAGTACATAAGTTGCGCCCTTGATTTCCTCTCCCGGATAAGAAATAGTTTCTCCACCAGTGAATACACTAATATCCTTTGCTGCAATTCCAAGTGATTTTGCTGCTTTTACGGTAACTTTACATGAATATGCAGCTTTTGTCTTTGTATCCTTTGCTGTAACAGTACAGGTGCCTTTCTTTACGCCTTTTACCAGTCCCTTTTTATCAACAGTGGCAATCTTCTTATTGGAAGTTTTCCAAGTTACGGATTTTACTCCTTTCACAGTCAGTGAAACTGTCTCTGTTTCATAAATAGAAACCGATTTCTTGTTCAGTTTTCCCGCAGCCTGCACCGGTGTTACCATGGCACATGTTAAAACCATTGCCAATGCTAAAACCATTACCACCGCTTTTTTCAGCTTGTTCATAATCATTTCCTCCTTATTTTAAATAATATTTTTTACATATTGATTCTACCCCCCCCCACGAAAAGATATGTCAATGTGAAATTCTTTTTTATCCAGAAGCAAATATTATGTATCGTTACGTTCTCTGATATTTTCTGCCCATAATCCCTTCTCTGACTTCTAGAATATGAGTTTCATGAAAAAACAGGACTATAGAGGAAAATTTTTTATATTATATCCCCCATTTTTCTCGTCAGTCAGGACATATACGAAAAAAAACTGTTTGTTATGTCCCTTGTAAATGTCATAATAGGACTTTTTTTATCACCTTTACGTCTATATGTCCCATTTGACTGTTTCAGAAGGACTTTTTTGTTATCGTTTTGTCTATATGTCCCATACCACTGCCACAGCAGGACATTTTTGTCACTCTCCTGTCTATATGTCCCACTTTCCTTATTCACTGGGATATTTTTCGACCTTTATCCTTTATATGTCCCGTCTGGTTCTTTCAGCAGGTTTTTATGTAGAACAGAAATGTTTCGAAAAAGGAAATCCGTATATCTGTTGGTTTCAATAACCAAAAATCCGGGAAATACACAACTCAATGTATTACCGCCTCCGTCGTCTTTTGCTTTCTGGCATCATCCGCAATCTGTTTTCCTGTCGCATCCATATGATAATTTTTCTTCATGATCAGCTTCGAGATGGGCACAATCTTGTAACCCTGTTCCTCTAAATTGGTCAGCATGGCATCCAATGCATCCGCTGTATACTTTGCTCCATTGTGACAGAGGATAATGGCTCCCGGTGCAAGTGCTTTATGGTTGCAAACCGTCGTGATAATAGAATCCACACCATAATTCTTCCAATCCAGACTATCCACTGACCACTGAATCGGATAATAATGCATGGCGTACGCCGTCTTGATCACATCATTGTCGTAAGCCCCATAAGGCGGCCGAAACAGATACATCTCATAACCGGTCAGTTTTTTTACCTTATCATGCACAGTTTTTAATTCACTGTCTTTTTCCTCCTGGGAAATTGTCGTCATGTCATAATGATGCTCACTGTGGTTTCCCAGATCATGGCCTCTCTTCACCAGTTCTTTCACACAATCAGGGTTATCTTCTACCCAGCCTCCGGTCATAAAAAATGTCACTTTTACCTTGTGTTTATCCAAAACATCCATGATACGCGGAAAATCTTCTGCTCCCCATGCAGCATCGAAGCTGAGTGCTACTTTCTTTTCTGTTGTGTCTACACAGTAAATCGGAAGTTCACGATCCCCGACCTTAGCACTTGTAATCACTGCAGAGGTCGCCTGATACGAAACGAACATCAGACAACAAATAAGAGCCATGACAAGAAGACCGTTTCCGACCTTCCTGCATGACTCTTTTTTTAATTTACTATGTATTTTGTTGAACATAACCACTCCATCAAACGTTCTTTGTAGAGTATATGTATGTTTCCAGAAATTTAGAAGTGAATGAACTACTGTTCCGGCACGCATGAACGTGATCTATGCCTGTAATTCGTCTATTCTTTGAATAAAATCAATCACAACAAGAATAGACTGCAGCGCTGCTTTCTCTGCAAAGGTGGCATAATCCATAGAAGCTCCCTCTCCATCTGAAATAGAGCGAAGGATGGCAAACGGAACTTTATTGACATAGCATACATGTCCGATCGATCCACCTTCCATCTCACAGGCAATGGCATCAAAACGCTCATGGATCTTTGTCTTCTGCTCCGGTGTGCTGACAAACAGATCTCCTGTCGCAATAGTTCCAATATGATAATGAATTCCCTTTTCTTCCAGACAGCTGCCAAGAAGCCGGCACATCTTTTCATCGGTCGGCAGGTACACTTCGTTGATCCCGGAAAGAAGTCCCACCGGATCTCCAAGCGGTGTTGTGTTCATATCGTGCTGTACGACTTTGTCAGCAACAGCTACATCCATTACCCCAAGTTCTTTGCAAAGTGTGCCACCCACGCCGATATTGATCACATAATCCACATGAAACTCCAGAATCATTGCCTCCGCACAGATTGCGGCAAACACCTTGCCGATTCCACACACTGCTGCAACCACTTCCTTATCTCCAATGGTTCCGCACACATAGGTAACGCCACTGTATTCCTTCGTGCTGATATCGCTCATGGATGCTTTCAGGTTATCCACCTCAATCTGCATCGCACCAATTACTCCGATTCTCATGTATCTTTTCCTCCTGCAATCTGTTTTATTCTGGATATGTAAAATCCATATTTGTCTGTTCTTCCAGCACAGCAAGATAGGTTGCCGCTTCTGCCTTTGCCGCTGCGAGAGATAAATTTTCATAATGTCCGCACTCAATTGCAGACTTACCGAATACCTCCCCTTTATGATCATAAATCTGTCTCAAAACCTCTTTTGTCATGGCAAACACTTCTTTGGGACTTCTGCTGTTACGAACCAGCAGATAAAATCCGGTCTGACATCCCATCGGTCCAAAATAGACAACTTCATTTCCCATCTCGGAATTGCGAATATAGGTAGCAAACATATGCTCCAGGGAATGCATGGTTGCATTGTCCATATAATCTCCTGCGTTCGGCTTGCGCGTACGCAGATCATAGGTAATCACATCCCCATCTTCACGGGAAATATAAAATCCCGGCATCAGAAGATTGTGATTGATTGTAAAACTCTTAATTCGATTCATTTTGTGCCTCCTGCAAAAAACTACTATTTCTTGATCAGAGTTCCCATACCACCGGTAATCTCTCCTGCTTCTTTATTTAATTTGGTTACAAGAACAGAGCGGATCGCAGACTCTCCAATGAAGTCAATTGCAGCTTCAATCTTAGGTGCCATGGTTCCTTCTCCAAATTCTCCTGCCGCAAGATATTTCTTTGCATCGGCAAGAGAAAGGGTATCCAGCTTTACCTCGTCTTCTTTGCCATAATTCAGGCAAACCTTATCTACACTTGTAAGGATCACCAGCATATCAGCATCCAGAAGTTCTGCAAGCTTTCCGGCTGCAAGATCCTTCTCAATGACAGCACTGGCTCCCTGCAGACGGTTGTTCTGTGCCAGAACCGGGATTCCGCCTCCACCACAGGCAATGACAACCTGATCGGCATCGGACAGTGCGGAAATTGCATCAATTTCCACGATATCCATTGGCTTTGGAGATGCCACAATACGGCGGTATCCGCCTTCCACCTCTGTCACATGATTCCCCTTCTTTTCTTCTTCCTCTGCTTCTTCTTTTGTCATCACACGACCGATCACTTTGGCTGGATGATAAAATGCCTCATCATACGGATCAACAACCACCTGTGTCAAAACAGTGGAAACTGTTTTATAAATACCACGATTTAATAACTCTGTACGGATGGCATTCTGCAGATCATATCCGATATATCCCTGACTCATCGCAGAGCAGACAGATGTCGGAGTTGCTGTATATTCCGGATACAGACGGCAGAATTCGTTCATTGCCGTATGGATCATGCCAACCTGCGGTCCATTGCTGTGTGTAATAACCACCTGATAATCTTCGCGGATAAAATCCGCAACTGCTTTTGCAGTACGCGCAGCTGCCTTCTGCTGTTCCGGCAGTGTACTTCCAAGAGCTTCATGTCCCAATGCGATTACAATTCTTTTCTTTTTCATACATCCTCCTAACTCTCCAACCCCGGCTTATGCTTCCAGGAATCTTTTTCTGGAGATAAAATTATACGTAGTAACTAACATGGTGGAGAATATTTTTGCTACTGCATAAAACATTCCTAAATGTTCTACGGCAAACCACATGATCATCTGGTTCATCACAAGCCCGATCATACTGAGTGCCACAAAAATAACCATCTCCTGTGCCTTCGTCATGTCTTCCTTTCCGGTAAAAACAAAACGCATGCTCAGGATATAATTCACAATAACGGATACGGTAAACGACACGGCACTGGATGCAAAATAATGCATGATATGTGTCTCTGTCAAAAAGATCATCAGTCCATAATCAATGCCAAAGCACAATCCACCGACCGCACCAAACTTACAGAACTGAATGATCAAATCTTTTATCCTATTCATTTTTGTCTGACTCCTGTTTCTAAAACTGCAACTACCCCATGGCATTATCCTGCTGCCACAGGCAGTGTTGCTTTAAAATACAAAATAGATTGCCCGAATTATGTTCGGACAATCTATTATAGCGCATCTTATGCAATTTGTCATTAATTATTTGATCCACCAAATCCATCAAAGAAACCGGAGTTGCCGGAATTATCGGAATTTTCCGAGTTTCTGGAATCGCCGGAGTTACCGGAATCCTGTGAGTTCTGAGAATCATTGGAATTATCGGAACTGCTCTCGGATACAAAATCGGACTGTGCTGCAAGTGTCACGGTAATGGATTTCTCCTTGTAGCCATTTCCCAGCCGTTCCATTGTCATTTTTACTTCATCCCCTGATTTGTGGGATGCGATCAGCTGTTTCAGCTGCGTCATACCTGTAATTGTCTGGCCATCAAATTCTGTAATAATATCCCCCTGACGAAGTCCTGCTTTTTCTGCCGGTGATCCGGAGACAACCTGATATACATATACCCCCTGCGGCATGTTATAAGCACTGGCAACACTGGAAGAAATATCCTGTCCCTGAATGCCGAGGAACGCAGCCTTGGACTGATCTACCTGTCCTTTTTCAATCAGCTGTTCAACGATCGGCATGGCATCTGACATCGGGATTGCATAACCAAATCCCTCTACACTCGTATCAGAATATTTTGCAGAGTTGATACCAACGACCTCTCCGCTTGCATTCAGCAGCGCACCACCGCTGTTGCCAGGGTTAATTGCTGCATTGGTCTGGATCATGTTGTTATTGACCACGGTCTCTCCGGTCTGTTCATCCTGCACGGTAACGGTTCTTCCTAACGCACTGATAATACCGTTGGTAACGGACTGTCCGTAACCAAGTGCATTGCCGATGGCGATAACGCCCTGACCAACTTCCAAGGTATCGGTATCCTCGTTTACCGTAGCTACCTTGATTTCTTTTAATGTAGAATCCTTAATATCACTCAATGCTACTTTGACTACCGCCAGATCATCCGAAGCATCGGTTCCCTGCACCTTACATTCTACGGTTTCGTTATCCACAAACTGCACTTTCAATGAATCGGCATCTGCAACAACGTGATTGTTTGTCGCAATGTAAAGAATATTTGCTGTCCTGTTTGATAATAATACCGGACCCTGCACTCTCACTCTGCTGCTGCTGTGTCCCCCAGAATGTCTGATAGGATACCGTTCCGGTATTTGTAATTGCCACAATGCTCGGCATTGCCTCTTTTGCGATTCCGGAAACATCGGAAAGATCCGCTGCATTGCCGGTACTCGTCTGGCTGACTTTTGCGGAAGAAGAACTCTTTGAACTGCTTACATTCTGTCCGGAAACTCCCAGCGCTTTGGTTCCTACATAGCTGACTCCGGTAAATACACCTCCGGCTACCAGACCAAAGACCAGAGCAACTGCCGCACACTTACCAATGGTAGCTCCGAATCCGGATCTGCGACGCGGTTTCCGGGGTGCCGGGCCTCCTGTCGGCTGCTGATACGGATTGTACGCATTGTATGATGTATTCTGGTATGTCTGTCCCTGACTGTTACTATTGTACGGATTGTATCCATTCTGATTATTTTGTGTACTCTGATTCTGATTTTGATTCATATTATTATAATAGTTGTTATCCATAATGAAAAACTCCTTTCCTGTTTTCTAAGGAGAATTCTACCTGTCAACTGTGTTCAAATTGTGACAAAGTTCTGTAAATTTTGTAAATCCCTGTTAAATTGCAATGCCATTTTTCTTTAACAGTTCTCTGGCAGACTCTACCGAATCAGTTCCGAGCGCATTTTTCACCGGTGCAAATTCCTTTTCCCGCTCAACCTCAAACGGAAGACAATTATCCATCATATACACCATATCCAGTATGAGTGTTTCAAATTTGTAGGCATTCGGCTCCTTCGGTTTCTGCAGCTGACCGTTTTCATCCAGATACGGAACCTTCTTCTCTACAATATGCATCGGAAGATTTGTTTTTACAATCTCCATCAGCTTATCCACACGGAACAGATAATTTAAAATCACACCGAACCCGTAAAGCAGCGAACCATTTTCATTGACAGCCTCTGCCATCTCCGGCGTCAGTTCATAGTATTCGACAATCGATGGTTTTCCATCTTCCAGACACATTGCACCCACACGTTCATACGGAGAAACCTTACGCACGACTTTCGAACCACACACACATCCAGACAAAATCGTTGCCCCGACAAACACCGGATCCGCAATCCGCTGCAATACATTGTCCACGGCAAAAACATTCAGCCATTCAATCCCACGTGTCCGGATATCTTCATCCAGATGTGCCCGGAGCATGGATTTAAACCATCCACCGTTTCCATTCGGAGACATCGCAAGAGAATCCTCCGATTCCATCAGTATGTTTCCATCGAAATCGACCGCCGGAACCATCTCCTGCACAAAAAATTTCACATAACTGCTGTCATATCCGAAAAAATCATGTTCTTCAAAAAAGGTCCGCGTCTGTACATCGTTTTTTTCGCTGGTCATAATATAAAGCGGAATCCACACACCTGCCTCATGTTTTACCTGCATCAGATTTTTAATCAGCTGTTCAAAAATATAGAGTGTTTTCGTCACTCCGATATTAAACATGCCTTTTGCCTTGTCAAATCCCAGCCGGGTACCCTGCCCTCCCGCCAGAAGAATTGCACCGACTTTTCCTTCCCGGAGTGCTTTCAGTCCCGTTTCCCGATACAGATCTTCCTTCTTTCGGATTTCGGAAAGTTCGGTCGCCTGCAGCGGTGCAAACGTCCCTCTTTGCTGTTTTTTCTGATGAATCAGTTCCAGACAGGTCCAGTCCATTTCCTCCAGCTGTTTTTCCAGTTTCTCCGGCACCTGTGCATCTGTCAGTTTCTGTAAATATTTCTGCTTATACTCCATAATATTGTTCTTTACCTGTTCGTTCATGGAAACATTCTCCTTTATCTTTATTGACTTTCCTCTCCAATGACAACAGTAGACCAATCATGCCGATTGGTCTACTCTTATTCCCCAATTGATTACTGTACATTTGTTCCGCCAGTAGTTTCTGATCCCTTCTGGATCTCATCCGTGCCTGTGGCACCTACTGTCTCGTTATAATCCGATGTATTAATCTTTGCAGAATCTGCCGTGATTCCGGTTGTATTTACAATCGTTTCAGAGATTGCCTGCACCGTCTGTGATGGTGTATACGCGGCATCATCAAACATGTATTCATGCAGTTTTTTTACATTCGTCACAAGATCTGCCGGAATTACCGTATCTCCACATCTCGGCATGTTTTTCGTAGTCAGATCTGTTGGAAAACCAGTGGTGCTGTTGATTTTGTACTTGGTTACATCTTTCGCCAGACTCACCATCTGATCCAGCGAAAGTGTTGTGGAAATATCATCTACCACACTGTTACAGATTTTGACAAGTGTTGCCGGATTTGCTTTCTTTGCTTTCTCCAACATTGCCTGCAGCACAATTCTCTGACGGGATGCACGTTTAAAGTCATCTCCGGAAAGTTTTCGGATTCTGGCATATGTGGTTGCCTGTGTTCCGTCCAGATGCACCAGACCATACTGCGTCACATTCGGGGTATTCTTTCCGGTTACGCCGTCCACATCTTTCTTGTACTTGTTGATCTGGTTCATCTCGCCCTGGGTAATATTCAGATCCAGTCCTCCCAGATCATCAATCACTTCTACGACAGCTGCCCAGTCCACACACACATATTCCTTGATATCCAGATCCAGATTGGAATTTAACATCTGAACCGCCTGTTTTGCCCCGCCTCTGGCATAAGCATTGTTACACTTGAAATAAGTGCCGCCTCCGACTGACAGAAATGTATCACGGTATACCGATACCAGTTTGACATTTTTTGTCTTATTATCAATACTTGCAATCATGACAACATCGGAATTTCCCTCTTGGTAGTTATTTGCACTCCGGTTATCCAGACCAAACACTGCAATATTGGTATATCCTTCCAAAGACTCCAAGGTATCTTTGCTGAGATCATCATTAATTCCTGCCTCTGTCTCACTCATATTTTCATATTTCACACGATTTACCATGCCAATAAAATACGCAGCGACAAGCAGGATTGCGAGAAGCAGAATTTCAAATACAAACAATACAATCTTTCTGCTCTTCTTTTTCTTTCT
>ENA-OQAY01000444-OQAY01000444.1-human-gut-metagenome-genome-assembly--contig:-NODE-444-length-11893-cov-0.693694_pt1 | contig 11893 bp, 11 predicted proteins | sample MGYA00242740_ERZ504537 | MGnify/ENA primary metagenome ERZ504537 (study PRJEB26092, sample SAMD00036272) | human gut metagenome | host: Homo sapiens | study: EMG produced TPA metagenomics assembly of... | reverse complement strand
TATTAAATTACTTGTTTCACGTGAAACATACCTTGTTTCACCGTCCCAGCAGGACTAGTAAGACATTGATGTCGCTAGGAGAGATGCCCGGTATGCGGCTGGCTTGCGCCAAAGTCTCGGGATCTATCTTCATCAGTTTCTGCCGGGCTTCGGTAGAGAGCGAGTTCAATGAGTTGTAGTCGAACTTGCCTTTGATGCGGATGGCTTCCAAGCGATGTATCTTTTCTGCGATTATTCGCTCGCGGTCAATATATCCCTGATATTTGATCAGTACTTCGGCGGCTTCAATCACTTCTTCTTTACGGTCGGTAATTTGGTCCAACATGGCTTTGAAAGCCGGAATGTGCCCGGCTATATTTTCGATGGTAATCTGCGGACGGTTCAGCAGGTCGATTAGTTTGCAGCCGTGTGTCAGACGGGCAGTACCCAAACTTTCCAAAGCATCATTGATTAATGCGGCTTTGATAGAGAAGGTCTTGGCAAAGTCGATGATTTGGTTCACGGCTTCCCGTTTGCTGCAAAGATGTTCGTAACGGTCTTGTTTTACCAGACCTAGTTTGTAGGCACGTTCAGTGAGGCGCATATCTGCATCGTCTTGTCGGAGCAGGATGCGGTATTCGGCACGGGAGGTGAACATACGATAAGGTTCGTCCACACCTTTTGTAACCAGATCGTCAATCAAGACACCGATGTAGGCCTCGTCCCGTCCCAGTGTGAACGGCTCGCCACCGTGGCAGTTGATGTGTGCGTTGATACCGGCAATGATTCCCTGTCCGCCTGCTTCTTCGTAACCGGTGGTTCCGTTTACTTGTCCGGCAAGGAACAGGTTCTTTATTATTTTCGATTCCAACGTATGTTTCAGTTGGGTAGGGTCGAAGTAATCGTATTCGATAGCGTATCCCGGACGATAAACTACCAAGTCCTTAAATGCAGGTACTTTCTTCAATGCCGCCAACTGTATGTCCATGGGCAGTGAAGAAGAGAACCCGTTCAGGTAAAGTTCCTGTGTGGTTTCTCCTTCGGGTTCCAGGAAAAGCTGATGTTGCGGCTTGTCGGGGAAGGTTACGATTTTGGTTTCTATACTGGGACAATAACGCGGTCCGATGCTTTGGATTTGTCCGTTGAAAAGGGGAGAGTCGGGCAGACCTTTCCGTAGTATCTCGTGTACCTCTTCGTTGGTAAAGCAGGTCCAGCATTGCAGTTGTTTCAGCTTGCGCGGTTCGCTCATGAACGAAAAACGGTGGAAGTCGTTTTCGCCGTCCTGTGTTTCCATCAGCTCATAGTGTACGCTGCGTCCGTCTATGCGGACAGGTGTACCGGTCTTCATACGTCCGGCGGTGATTCCGTGGCGGGTGATTGATTCGGTCAGATGGTAGGAGGCAGGTTCGGCCATGCGTCCTCCTGCCAGTTGTTTATGCCCGATGTGCATCAGTCCGTTCAGGAAGGTTCCTGCGGTGAGCACGATACATTTTGCATGGAAAGTCACTCCCCAGCAAGTCATGACTCCGGTCGCTTCACCGTTTTCCACGATTAGTTCTTCTACAGTATCTTGCCAAATGTGCAGATTGGGAGTGTTCTCCAGAATCTCGCGCCATGCCCAGATAAACTTGCCGCGGTCACACTGGGCACGGGGGCTCCACATAGCGGGACCTTTGGAACGGTTGAGCATACGGAACTGTATGGCTGTACGGTCTGTAACCAGTCCCATATAGCCACCTAATGCGTCTATCTCTCTTACGATTTGTCCCTTGGCAATTCCACCTACGGCAGGGTTACAACTCATTTGCCCGATTTTGTTCATATCCATGGTAATCAGGCAGGTCTTCGAACCCATGTTGGCTGCGGCCGCAGCTGCCTCACAGCCTGCGTGTCCGGCGCCTATTACAATAACGTCGTACTTAAAATCCATTGATTTATTTCTTTTTACCGATTGCAAAATTACGAATTTTACTCTGTAAAGCGGTGATAATACGGTTAAAAAGAATGTGTGGCGGCAGAAATCTGTTTCTGCCGCCACATCATACAAACACTATTTCTAAAGTAAACTATTTCCTGTTATTTCTTGTCCGGAGCAGGAGGGGTGTCGGACGAGCGTTTCTTTCCGTCCTTGTCTACCGGTTCAAACTCCTCTTTCTCCGGCTCATTCTGTGCGTTTTCTTTCGAGGAGGATTGACAATGTTCTGATAGGTATCATGAATGGGAAGCTTGTCTAGAATACCCAGTGCAGGAGCTACTTTGCTGACGACGTTCTGCAAGAAATTAGATGTCGTGCCGTTGCCGCCGTCAAAAACAGTAATATTCCCCAGTTGAATATGTTCAAATGCCTTAACCTGTTCCGAAGCGATTTCCTTCCATTGGTCAACCATCTTGTATTGGATGGCGATTTCGGGATTGCGCTCGGCAGCCTTCACCATGGCCTCGAAACCTTCCGCTTCGGCCAGCAAGGATTTCTTCTTGCCTTCCGCTTCTGCTTCCAGTTTCATCTGGATGGCCTTGGCTTCCGCCTGTGCTTTGGCCAGGATAGCTTCCGCTTCTGCATTTGCCTTACGTTTTATTTGCTCAGCCAATGCGTCCGCATCCAAGATAGCTTGCTGTTTGGCTATTTCGGCAGGAACAATCTTATCCGCTTTTAAGGCCTGTTCTACTTTGCGGGCTTTCGCTTCTTCTATCTCACGCTGTGCGTTTTCCTGTGCAGTGAGGACAGCAGCTTGCGTTCTGGCCTGTGCTTCACCGGCTTTTCTAGAGGCTTCCGCTTGGTAACTTCCAGTTCCGCATTACTTTCGGCAACCTCTTTGGCAGCGTTATTTTGCCCGATGGCCGATTTCTTTTGTGCTTCCGCCTGCTTTATCTCCATATCGGACTGGAGCTCTGCAGTACGACTCTCCTGTTCGGTACGCGCCTGTTCCTTGTTCACTTCCATAGAGGCGCTGGCTTTGGCGATACGTGATTCTTTTTCGGCGTTTTCTTCCGCTACTTTCGATTCACGTTCCTTGTCGGCTATGGCTACTTTAATCTCCTCGTCACGTTGCGTATCGGCCAGTTGAGTGTTCTTGTCGCGGTTGGTTTCCGCTACTTTGGTGGCGCGCTCTTTTTGCTGTTCTGCAATCTTGATGGCCCCCAGTTTCTGCTGTTCTTCAATGTTGGCTAAGGCTTCATTCTTGGCTTTCGCTTCGGCTTCTTTTCCCAGATTGACGATATAGTCGGCTTCATCACGGATGTCGCTGATGTTGATGTTCATCAGGTAAAGGCCGAATTTCTTCAATTCGGAATCGATGTTTTGCGGCAGTTCTCAAGGAATGTATCACGGTCGCTGTTCAGTTGTTCGATGGTCATGTCGGCGATGACCAGACGCATTTGTCCGTAAACAACGTCTTTAATCAGTTCCTGTTGTGCCTCGATGTTCAGTCCCAGCAAGCGTTCGGCCGCATTCTGCATGACTTCGGGCTCTGTGCTTACGGCCACAGTGATGGTAGTGGGCACATCTACGCGGATGTTTTGTTTGGAGATGGCGCCGGTCAGTTTGCAGTCAATCTGCATGGGTTTCATGTTCAGGAAAGAGTATCCCTGGATGATGGGCCATACAAAAGCGGCTCCTCCGTGATACAGTTTAGCCGATTTCTTATCGCCGGTCTTACCATATACTACCAATACCTCGTCGCTCTTGCACTTGCGGTAACGACTTAAAATCCCGACGATGGTCAGGACGATGACAGCTACCAGAATAGCTGCATAAATGAGAATCTGCTCATCCATAAATGATTGCGTTTTTAGGGTTTATTTAATCAATATAATAGATTCCTTCCTTGTAATCCTTCAGTGTGAGGATATCGCCTTCCTGATAGCTTTTACCCTGTATGCTCCGCACGGTAAGTTCTCTTTGTGCACCATTGATGGCGATATAGACCACGTATTCTGTTCCTGCCTGTCCTTGTTCCTGACAGCGGGTATATATTTCGCATTTCCTGCCTATTAATTCTTCTCCCTGTTCGGGCTTATTTTCTTGTTTCAGCTTATAGCAGAGTTTATAAATCCAAGCTAGGACGAAAACAAAAAAGCTGCCGCTTATCACGGCGCCCAGATAATGCAAGACAATGTAGGGAGGCTGGCATAAATACATGAACCAACCGAAACCCATGCAGAAATGAATCAGCCCTTTGAAGGAGAGTACGCTGCTCATGTCTATATCGGCGTTGCCGTCGGCATTGACGTCTATGTCGGTGTCCATATTGCCGAAAAAGATGGATAAGATGAATTGCAGAAGAAAGATTCCCGTACTTACTAATGCAGCGAAAAAATATACGTTAGCTTCCATATATTTTGTGTTTATCTGTTTTTCAATTCACAAAATAAAGCAATTAATCCGAAAAAGCAAGAAGATAAGGGAAGAAATGTAGCTGTGTATGTACAGCTTTCGACGTTTTTTATCCGTCCGGCGGAAAGTTTTCCTAATTATGGGCATGTCTTTAAAAGGTTACGGGCAATCATTCTTGCGAACTATGCCCGTAGCTTTTATAGGTTGTTCTGCCTTGTATGTCCTGTTATAGGGAAATCAATGCCAGCGCTTTGTTTTTCGGCGGCTTCCATAATCTCCCGTTCACCGGGCCCTTTGTCGTTGATGCCGCACAAGTGCAGGATACCATGAATAATCACCCGGTGAAGCTCGCGGTCGTAGGGTTGCTCAAATTGTTCTGCATTGCTGCGGACAGTATCCAAGCTGATGAATAAGTCGCCGGAAATACGGTCGCCTTCACAATAGTCGAAAGTGATGATATCCGTGTAATAATCATGTTGCAGATACTGCTGGTTTACTTCCAGTATTTTATCGTCCGAGCAGAAGATATAAGCGATTTCTCCCACTCTTTTTCCATAGCAGGCGGCTACCTCTTTAATCCATTCGGTGGTTTCTTTCTTTTTGATATCGGGCATCTTTACCCCATCGGTTTGATAACTTATCATAGAATAACAAATTAGAAATGACAGGCAAAGATAGGTAAAGTATCTTGTTAGCGGTTCACTTTCGGGATATTTTCTAATAACTTTCTAATCTGGTCTGAGTTGATTATAATCGGTTTCACTTCTCATCGGGAAAAGGGCGTTGTACTTTTGTCACCCAAAAACAGAAAACAATGAAACAACGTGCTATTCTTTTCTTTTTTATAGGCATAATGACAGGAATACTGCAGGCACAGACCTTGACTCTGAAAGATGCCGGACAGCTTTTTCTGAAGCAGAACCTGTCTCTTATTGCAGCCCGGTATGATATGGACATTGCTCAGGCACAGGTATTGCAGGCCAGACTTTTTGAGAATCCCGTTATCTCGTTAGAGCAAAATGTGTACAATAGGCTGAATGGAAAATACTTTGACATGGGAAAGGACGGGGAGTCAGGAGTGGAGATAGAGCAGGTTATCAGTATTGCCGGGCAGCGTAGTAACCGTATCCGTCTGGAAAAAGTGAACAAGGAAATGGCCGGATATCAGTTTCAGGAAATCATGCGCACCTTGCATAGTGAGCTGAACGAACGATTTGTCGAGACTTATTTTCTGACTAGAAATATGGCTGTTTATGAAAAAGAAATAACTTCGTTGGAGCGCCTTCTGGCTGAGATGAAACTTCAACAACAGAAAGGAAACATTTCACTGATGGAAGCCTCGCGTCTGGAGGCCATGTTGCTTTCATTGAAGAAGGAAAGGAATGAGCAGGAGAATCAGCTGGTTGCCGCCCGGGGAGAATTGAACCTTCTTCTGAGCCTTCCTGCTGATGCGCGTCCTGAACTGCTACTGGATGAAAGTATGTTGAAACAGCTGGACTTGTCACAACTCTCTTATGCGGACTTGATGGCACGTATGACTGGACGTCCCGATTTAAAACTGGCCCGTACCTATATCCGTGCTTCGCAGGCGAACCTTAAACTTCAGAAGTCGCTGGCTTTTCCCGAAGTATCCTTTAAAGGGACTTATGACCGTGCCGGTAATTTTATCAATAATTACTTTGCTGTGGGGATCAGTTTCTCTGTTCCTATATTTAACCGTAATCAGGGTAATATAAAGTCGGCCCGCATCGAAATCATGAAAGCGGATAAGGAAAAGGAGTATGCCATGGGAAAAGCGGAGATGGAGCTTTTTACCGCTTATTCGCAGCTGGAGAAGGCGATGAATCTTTATCAGTCGGTGGATAGTGATTTGGAGCAGAACTTTGAGAAACTGATAGCGGGAGTGAATGAAACGTTCCGGAAACGTAGTATCAGTCTGTTGGAATTTATAGACTATTATGAGAGTTATAAAGAAACTTGTATACAGTTATATGACACACGTAAGGACTTGCTTCTGGCTATGGAGAATTTGAACCGCGTTATCGGACAAAATGTATTTAATTATTAATAACTTATCAATCAGAGAACAACAATGAATCATAATATCTTTTTACTGGGCTTATTTTTTCCTCTTCTTTGTAACTGTTCGGCACCGGCTGAACAAACAGACACGACCAATGGGGGGATCTTCCTGACAGACAGTTTGAAACAAGTAGTGACCATTGATACTGTAAGTATACAGGAGGTCACGATGGAACTTACCCTGAACGGTCGTGTTACTTTCAACCAAGAACAGGTGGCACGGGTGTATCCCATATTCGGGGGGACGGTGACGGAAGTCCATGCGGAAACGGGAGATTATGTGCAAAAAGGTGAGGTTCTGGCCGTAATCCGTAGCGGGGAAGTGGCCGACTATGAGAAACAGCAGAAAGATGCTGCCCAACAAGTGCTTACCGCCCGGCGTGCCATGGATGCGACTCAGGACATGTATGTTTCGGGCATAGCTTCGGAGCGCGATATGCTCCAGGCAAAGCAAGAACTGGCCGCAGCCGAGGCGGAGGATAAAAGGGTGAAGGAAGTTTTCTCCATTTATCATCTGTTGGGTAATTCCATTTATCAAGTGAAGTCTCCGGTAGCGGGATTTATTGTCAATAAAAACATCAGCAAAGATATGCAGATACGTTCAGACCAGAGTGAGGAATTATTTACTGTATCGGGGTTGGAGAATGTCTGGGTGATGGCCGATGTCTATGAAAGTGATATCAGCAAAGTATGTGCAGGAGACAGGGTGGAGATTACTACACTGGCTTATCGGAACAGGAGTTTCGGAGGCACTATAGACAAAGTGTATCAGGTGCTGAATGACGAGAGTAAAACGATGAGCGTGCGCATAAAATTACAAAATAGGGATTATCTGCTGAAGCCGGGTATGTTTACCAATGTAAAGGTGACTTGCAAGGCATCCGAGGAACGGATGGCACGGATAGACCCTCATTCGCTGGTTTTTGAGAATGGGAAGAATTATGTGGTAGCGGTAGACGGCGACGGCAGTCTTCAGGTGAAAGAGGTGGAGATTTACAAGCGGTCGGATAAGGAATGCTATCTCCGTTCCGGTGTTACCGGAGGCGATAAGATTCTTAACAAAAATGTTCTGTTGGTTTATAATGCTTTGAATGACGATTCTAAATAGAAGGAAAGTATGCATAAGTTTATTGATAATATAGTAGCTTTTTCACTGAAAATAAAATTTTTTAATTATTTTTCTAGTACCACGATAGCGGTCATTGCAGGGGCGATATCTTTCAAACATACACCTGTAGATGCTTTTCCCGATGTGACGAACACGAAAGTGACCATAATCACCCAGTGGCCGGGGAGAAGTGCGGAAGAGGTGGAGAAATTCATCACTATCCCTGTTGAAATAGCGATGAATCCTGTTCAGAAGAAGACTGATATCCGTTCTACCACTCTTTTCGGTCTGTCTGTTATCAATGTGATGTTTGAGGACGATGTCGATGATTTCACAGCTCGCCAGCAGGTGTATAACTTGTTGAATGATGCTGATTTACCGGAAGGGGTCACTCCTGAAGTACAGCCGCTTTATGGCCCGACGGGAGAGATTTACCGCTACACTTTGCGCAGTGGCAAGCGTGATGTGCGCGAATTGAAAACAATTCAGGACTGGGTGATAGACCGCAATCTCCGTGCTGTGCCGGGTGTGGCTGATATTGTGAGTTTCGGTGGCGAGGTAAAGACTTTCGAAGTCAGTGTGAATCCCCATCAACTGATAAATTACGGTATTACTTCATTGGAACTGTATGATGCTATTGCAAAGAGTAATATCAATGTCGGAGGAGATGTGATTACTAAGAGCTCACAGGCCTATGTGGTGCGTGGAATCGGATTAATCAATGATTTGGAGGAAATCCGGAATATTGTAGTGAAGAATATCAACGGTACGCCTGTATTGGTCCGTCATTTGGCGGATGTGCACGAATCCTGTTTGCCCAGACTGGGACAAGTAGGACGCATGGAGGAAGATGATGTGGTGCAAGGCATTATCGTCATGCGGAAGGAGAAAATCCGGGGTGAGGTGATTGCTGCCTTGAAGCATAAAATAGCAGAACTGAATACAGGGATTCTGCCCGAGGATGTGGAGATTGTTCCATTCTATGACCGTGAGAACTTAGTCAATCTGGCTGTTCATACGGTGACTCATAATCTTATTGAGGGTATATTGTTAGTTACGTTTATCGTTTTAATTTTTATGGCGGATTGGCGGACGACAGTGATTGTCGGCATCGTGATTCCGTTGGCGCTGCTCTTTGCCTTTATCTGCCTTAGAGCGATGGGAATGTCTGCCAATCTGCTTTCTATGGGAGCGATAGATTTCGGCATCATCATTGATGGCGCCGTGGTGATGGTAGAAGGGGTTTTTGTGGCGCTGGACAGAAAAGCGTACGAGGTGGGAATGCCTGCGTTCAACCGGATGTCGAAAATGGGGCTTATCCGGAGCACTGCCAAAGATAAGGCGAAAGCGGTGTTCTTCTCCAAATTGATTATTATCACAGCGTTGGTGCCTATATTCTCTTTTCAGAAAGTGGAAGGAAAGATGTTCTCTCCGTTGGCATATACATTGGGATTCGCACTGCTGGGGGCTTTGATCTTCACTTTGACACTGGTTCCTGTCCTGTCTTCTATGTTGCTGAAACGTGATGTCCGTGAGAGGAATAACTGTATCGTCCGTTTTATCAATGAAAAAGCTTCGTTGCTGTTCGACCGGTTTCATGCCCGTCGCAGTCTCACTATCGGACTCTCTACGGTGGTGGCGGTTTTCGGATTGTGGCTTTTTACTTTCTTGGGAACGGAGTTTCTTCCTCAGCTGAATGAAGGTTCCATTTATGTACGCGCCACGCTTCCGCAAAGCATCGCTTTGGATGAATCGGTGGAGCTGGCCAACACCATGCGTCGTAAACTGATGGCTTATCCCGAAGTGAGACAAGTGATGTCCCAAACCGGACGACCGAATGACGGAACAGATGCGACCGGTTTCTATAATATTGAATTTCATGTAGACATCTATCCCGAGAAAGAATGGGAGAGCAAACTGACCAAACTGGAACTGATTGATAAGATGCAGCAGGATTTATCCATTTATCCGGGCATCGACTTCAACTTCTCACAGCCTATATCGGATAATGTGGAGGAGGCGGCATCGGGGGTAAAGGGCTCTATTGCGGTGAAAGTGTTCGGCAAGGACTTATATGAGTCACAGAAACTTGCCGTACAGATTGATAAGATTTTGGGGGACTGTGGAAGGTATTGAAGATTTGGGAGTAATCCGTAACATCGGCCAGCCTGAACTGCGTATCGAACTGGATGAACAGAAACTGGCACGATACGGGGTAGCAAAAGAAGATGTGCAGTCCATCATCGAGATGGCTATCGGCGGAAAATCGGCCTCTTTACTTTATGAAGATGAACGGAAGTTCAATATTATGGTGCGTTATAATCCGGAATTCCGTCAGAACGAAGATCAGATAGGCAAGATATTGGTTCCGGCCAGCGATGGAGCCATGATACCTGTCAAGGAATTGGCGGATATCCGTACCATTACAGGACCCTTACTTATTTTCAGGGACAACCACACTCGTTTCTGTGCGGTCAAATTCTCCGTGCGGGGACGGGACATGGGAACGGCGGTGGCAGAGGCACAAAAGAAAGTAAATGCCGCGATCCATCTTCCTGAAGGATATTCTTTGAAATGGACGGGAGATTTTGAGAACCAGCAACGGGCGTCCAAGCGTTTGGCCCAGGTAGTTCCTGTGAGTATCGCTATTATCTTTGTCATTCTGTTTGTACTTTTTTCGAATGCCAGAGATGCAGGATTGGTGCTGCTGAATGTACCTTTTGCAGCCGTGGGAGGTATTGCCGCATTGTTGCTGACGGGATTTAATTTCTCAATTTCTGCGGGGATCGGTTTCATTGCTTTATTCGGTATCTGTATTCAGAATGGGGTGATTATGATTTCGGATATCAAGCATAATCTGCATACACGGCTATCCTTGCCGGATGCGGTGAAAACAGGAATGCGCTCGCGTATCCGTTCCATTGTAATGACGGCGGCCATGGCGGCTATCGGGTTGATGCCTGCTGCCATGAGTCATGGCATAGGTTCCGAATCACAGCGCCCGCTAGCTATTGTTATTATTGGCGGTTTGATAGGAGCCACTTTTTTTGCCTTGTTCGTATTTCCGCTGATTGTGGAGTGGGTTTATAGCAAGATGTTGTATGATAAAGAAGGTAATCTGCTGCAAAGAAAATTATAATGATGTATATTTGCAACCGACAGAAAAACAGATTTGTTTATGGCAAAAATAATATTGGTAGAGGATGAGATAAATATTGCCTCGTTCATTGAAAGAGGGCTTCGTGAGTTCGGTCACGAGGTCTCTGTGGTGTACGATGGTAATGCGGGATGGGAACTGCTTCAGAATGAGTCTTTTGATTTGTTGATATTGGATATCATTATGCCGGGTATGAACGGGTTGGAACTGTGCCGCATGTACCGGCAGCGTTTCGGCTATCACTCTCCTGTTGTTATGCTGACGGCGCTTGGAACTACAGACGATATTGTGAAAGGACTGGATGCCGGAGCGGATGATTATCTGGTGAAACCGTTTAGCTTTCAGGAACTCGAGGCGCGTATCAAGGCTTTGCTCCGCCGGAGTAAGGAGGTTCCTGTACAGCAATTGGTTTGTGGGGATTTGATTTTGGACTGTACGTTGCGGCGTGCTCGCCGGGGAAACATGGATATTGATCTTACGGTAAAGGAATATCGGTTATTAGAGTATTTTTTGTTGCATCAAAGGGCGGTGCTTTCCCGGCTTACGCTATTACGTGATGTGTGGGATAAGAATTTTGACACCAATACGAATGTAGTGGATGTATATGTGAATTATTTGCGCGCCAAAATAGATAAAGGTTTTGAGGACAAGTTGATACATACAGTGGTGGGTGTGGGCTATATGATGACTGATTGAAAAGTATCTTTAGGATATAGAGAAACTTAAAAGAAAGGATAGACATGAAGATTGGACCTAAAATAGCTTTGTTTTATTCCCTCATTACGATGTGTGCCATTATCATGGTGATGAGCGTGTTCTATTTGTTCAGCTCTCGCTATATCAACCGTCTGTATGAGTCTTATTTGCGGGAGAAGGCATTTATCACTGCTCAGAAATATTGGGAAAAAGATGAAGTTGACGAACAGAGCTATCGGTTAATCCAGCAGAAATATGATGAGCTGCTGCCGCAAGCAAGGGAAGTATTATTGAATATGGACACGTTGGCACACGTCAAGGACACGTTGGGAAAATATCTCAATGCCAGTCAGCAGGAAAGACTTTTTCATGGTGACGGTACTCCGGTGACTTTTAAATATAAGAAAGAATTGGGTGCGGCTCTCTATTATCCGGATAATGAAGGATATTTTATTGTCTTTGTCTTCTCTGAAAACACTTATGGCAAGGAGATACAGGAGCATATTTTGCTACTTTCGGTTACTCTCGTTGTCATCAG
>ENA-OQAY01000443-OQAY01000443.1-human-gut-metagenome-genome-assembly--contig:-NODE-443-length-11924-cov-1.078664_pt1 | contig 11924 bp, 9 predicted proteins | sample MGYA00242740_ERZ504537 | MGnify/ENA primary metagenome ERZ504537 (study PRJEB26092, sample SAMD00036272) | human gut metagenome | host: Homo sapiens | study: EMG produced TPA metagenomics assembly of... | reverse complement strand
TTCTTTTCATTGGGGGAAGGGTGGGCTTTATTCGAGGGTTTTAACGAGGGTGCCAATGGGAAAGCTCCGATACGATTCTGAACCAAGCTGTTTAGGCAATATAGGGGGAGGGAAGAATGGTTGATGGAAAATTCACCGCAAAGGAGCGCGCGTATTTGGCCAGCCTTCCCGCAGTGGAAAGCGTGAGCGCGTCGCGTATTCGATATTCAGACCATTTCCGAGTGGAAGCGATGTGCCGTTATAACGCCGGTGAATCACCGTCAGCCATTTTCCGTGAAGCGGGGCTTGATCCGAAACTGATCGGCTACAAGCGTGTGGAGCGGTGCATCGCGCGCTGGAAGCAGCAGGAACGTGATGAGCGTCGAAAGGGAAAAGGGGCCATGAATCATTATCTGCAGGATGTTGAAGACGATTTGTCGATCGCCGAACTGCAAGGGGCTACGCACGAAGGGGAGACGAATGATCCAACTGAAGCCGACGAATCGCAGAATATGGCGGCGAAGCTTGCTCAGGCGCAACTGACCATCAGCAAATGCGACATGCTCATCGCCAAGCAAGCGTTGCGTATCGACGAGCTGGAACGTGTGCTGCGGAAGTTCATCCAGTGATGGACATGCGGCAGCAGCAGCGCGGTCGGGAGCCGTCTTTCGAAGAAGCCGTCGACATTGCCGATGAGGTGCGGCAGTGGCGCAGAGAACGTAGGAAAGTCATTGCCATGCGGGTGGTTGCGGCGCTGCTGATCATTCTTGCGATAGGTATCGGTGGGTTTCCTACGTTTCTACAGTATCAGTCGGCGCGGGAGCTACGGAATACGTCGGACCGGTCCGCGCAGGCGGTTGCCGGCTGGCCTTACCCCCAGGCTGATGAGGCGTTTGCCGCGGCCAAAGCATATAACAGGCGGCTTGCGGCTTCGGGGCAGCCGATTCTCGGCGAGGCTCAAGACCCGTTCTCCCAAGTGCAGGGCAGCTCGCAGTCCAGTGAATCTGGTGCTGCGGAATCAAATAGCGCCAGTGCGAAGGATGCGGAATATCAAAGTTTGCTCGATTCGGGCAGCGGCGTGATGGGCACCATCCGCATTCCGAAGATTTCCGTACGTCTGCCGATCTACCATGGCACGTCGCAGTCGGCGCTCGCACCGGATCCGGACATCTGTATGGCAGCAGCCTGCCGGTGGGCGGGCGGAGCACGCATGCGGTGATCACCGGCCACCGTGGGCTGGTCGAGGCGATGATGTTCACGCGCTTGGATGAGATGCACGTCGGCGACTACTTCTACATCGAAGTGATGGGCCGTACGCTCGGCTACAAGGTGGATCGCATTTCGGTGATCGAACCGAATGACACCTCGAAGCTGAAGATTGTGCCCGGCGAGGACCGGGTGACGTTGATGACCTGCACACCGTACGGGGTGAACACCCACCGGTTGCTGGTTTCGGCGGTGCGTTCCGCGATTCCTGGAGTGGTTCCCGAGGAACAGAATGCGGCAAAGGACGCGCGATTGATTGCGATTGCGGTGTCGGCTGGCGTGCTTGTGTCGGGGATGCTGCTTGCCTGGCTGCGTAGACGGCCATGGCATATTCGCAGACATGCGGCTTGGTGGCCGAAACGTGGCTAGCTGTTGCGTTGGCATGCTGAGGCGACATCCGTACGGTTGCGGACATGTGAATAATGTTGCCCCGTCGGACGTCGGGCTTATGTGAATTTCGGGTAGCGCAGATAGCTGAAAACGTTGTTATCACTTGGTTTCGAGGCTATTTCATACCCCCCGAATCTCCCGCGCTTAGGGTGTACATATCCATTCCCTTTTCCTTTTATTGTTCAAAATTGGAGCGCCGGAAGTGTATCCGCGTCGGCTGGATGCGTGACTGGTGATGAAGATGTGAATCGTGCACATGCACACGGTGTGTAAGGGGAGGTAGCAGATGAGGCATACGCGAATACAACAGGCAAAGCCCGAGAGGAGCTTTGCTGAACGAATAGTCGCCGTCATCGTTGCGATCGCCATGCTCGGCGGCATGGGCTACGCCACCACTTCCGCCGCGATGGCGGATGATACCGAACAGACCACGGAGCAGCAGGCCGGCATCAGCCTGGGATTGCATGATTACGATCGTAATGCCATCAATAAGGGTCATGCGTTGAAATTCAAGAACGCTGGTCCAGAAGAGTATAACAAATATGTCGGTAATGACAATGGCGCATACACCGGTATTGTGAATAAAACCCTGACAAATGATGGCTATCCGACCATGGCGGCTGATAAGGAATCAGAATCATTGGACTATCTCTTTGGCGGGAAGCCTGATGATGAAGCCGTCACCAGCTACGAGCCGGATGGCGGACTGCTGACATTGGACAAGGATGGGTATTACGGTTTCGACGCCGATTTCCAGAAGGCTACATATGACACGGTGTCGAACAAGTTCACGCGGATCGACTGGACTTGTACGGACCAGGCTAGTACTCCTTGCTTCGCTCCATTTGGAGACGATAGTGAGAATAATAAATATTCTTTCGGCATGAATCTTGGCGCCGAGTTCTACATGCCGGAATACGGCAAGGTTAACAATCAGGACATGGTGTTCGACTTTACCGGCGACGATGATGTGTGGGTGTTCATCGATGATGTGCTGGTGCTTGATTTGGGTGGTATCCATCAGGCGTTGGATGGCAGCATCAATTTCGCCACCGGCAAGATCACCTATGACAGGACGCAGAGTCATGGAAACCATCCTGCCGGAACAATCGACCAGGCATTTGCCAATGCGGGAAAGCGATGGGATTCCACGCCGTATAAGACACATCATCTGAGTTTCTTCTATCTGGAACGCGGCGACGGCGGCTCCAACTGCAAGATCAAGTTCAATCTGCCGGTGAAGCCGTCCAAGGCCATCGATATCGAGAAGGAAGCCCTAGGCATCATCGACGCGGACAAACAGTTCCAATTCCAGCTGTTCGTCGACGATTCCCTAACCCCGTACCAGGGCGAATACAGCGTGTACAATGCGTACACCAATCAGGTCGTTCAATCCGATAAGTCGATCGGAGACAACGGTGTGATAACGCTGACCAAGGGTCAATTCGCCCGCGTGCAATCCGACAGTTTCACCGACGCTACCTCGTATAAGGTGCGGGAGTTGGACTCTAGCGGCTACACCGTGTCCGCGAACGGTTCCCCGATGACGCAGCAGGGCAGCAATGATAATGCATACGCCGAAACCGGCTTGTTCACTGTGGGCAAGACGAGTCATGTAACCATCGTGAATTCCAATGTGAAGCCGTCGAACAACAAAAGCATCGTGAAAACCGATGGCGGCGACGGTGATCAGTACACGCTGTATCTGACCGCATCCGGCGATAGCACCTCATCCACGGTCACCACTGCCACACCGGCCGACATTGTGCTGGTCATGGACAAGTCCGGCAGCATGAAGGGCGAACTCGACAGCAATGCGAAAAAAGCTGCCAACGCGCTCGCCAAGAAATTGCTGACTACCGAGAATTCAACGTTGTCGGATGATCAACAGGTACGTATGGCGGTAGTGACATTCAGCACTAACGCTTTTCTCAAGCAGACGTTCACCACGAACGCCTCGGAAATCAACAACGCCGTGAAGGGTAACCCCGACGGCGGCACCAACTGGGAGGCCGCGCTCCAGCAGGCAAACGATCTGAAAGGCCGCTCTGGTGTGAAGAAGCACATCATCTTCCTCTCGGATGGCAATCCGACATACCGTACGACCTCGTACAGCGGATGTTATTCGTATTCGTTTTGGGATGGGCGGACTGCTCATCCGGAATATACGACCCCGGAGTCCTGCCAAGCACAACGGTACATGTGGGGTGAAAATCCTGATGGTAGTTCCGATGGCGCGTACGGTGCAGGAAATAGCGATACATACGGTTTCAACTATGCTGCCGCCCTGGCTGAGGCTAACAAACGTGGCGATGCCGCACTCTATGTGGTGAAGACTTCCGCTGATGCGAATAAGATGACCGATCTCGCCACTGAAGCCAATGCAGTGAATGGCGAGGAATTTGACGGCACGAACGCTGAGAATCTGACGAAAGCATTCGACCAGATCTATTCCACCATTACCTCTTCCGCGAAGATCAAGGTCTTCTCCATCGCCGACACCTTGTCCCAGTGGGTGGATCCGGTCGAGTTCGCAGGTGTCGCCAACGGTGCCAACATCACGCAATATGTGACGGTGAAGAACGGCAGTACCAAGCTGACGAGCGGATATACGGCCATATACAGCGTCGACAGTTCCGGCAATCGCACCGTGACGGTGACGTTCAACGGTACTGACGGTACTGATGGCATCGTCGCAGAAAAGGCTGATGACATCGACGTTTCCTTCAAAGTCAAGCCAAGCGATGCCGCATATACCAACTATGCGAGCGGCAACAACTATCCGGATATGGGAGACGCGGATACCGGAAACGTATCCGCCGGGAAGCAAGGCTACTATTCCAACGTGGATGCAAAGCTGAACTATTGCGTGCTCACCGAGGTCAACAACGCGACATCCTGTGAAAGGACCGAAGCCGAATATCCGCATCCGGTGGTGCAGGTGAAGCTTGGCAAGATCAACATCACCAAGCAATGGAAGGGCAGCGGTGAGCATGCCAATTCCGTGACGGTGCAATTGCAACGCAAGGCGATTGGTGCGACTACTAATGCGGAGAACGTTGGTGATTCGATCACGCTGAACGCCGCCAACAATTGGACCACAACGGTCGATAATCTGGTGCCCGGCTACACGTATTCCGTGGTGGAAACCACCGGCGATGACCGATATGACGTCACCTACAAAGTCAACAATGCCGCGAATAACAATGCTGATTTGACCAAGCAGATGGTGTGGTCTTCCAATGCCGATGAGGGAACATTGACTGCGACCATCACCAACACGCTGAAGCCGGTATCACTGCAGCACCTAATCTCGGTGCAGAAGAATCTGACCGGTCGTGAGTGGAAGGATTCCGACCAGTTCGACTTCATGTTGGAGGCGGAAGGCAACGCCCCGTTGCCGACCCGCTGCAAGGATCAGCAGTCATGCACGGTCACGGTGAAGCGTGATTCGACCGACCATACCGAGTCCTTCGGTGATATCACCTACAACGCCGGTGACGCCGAATACACGTACTACGTGACGGAAAACCTGGGAAAAATCACTGCACTGCACTACTCACAGGCGAAGTACAAGGTCGTGGTGACCGTGAGCAAAAACGCTGCCGGCAAGTGGGGTTCTGCCGTGACGTCCGTGACCAAGGTGCTGGACGACAATGGCAAGACGGTTCCCGAATCGCAGAGCGTCAGTACGCAACCGGTCGCTTTCACCAACCACTACATCGCAGTGTCGGCGCTGCCGTTGACGGGCGGGATGACGGATCGTCAGTGGCTGTTCGTCGGCGGTGCGGTCGGCGGGCTTGCGGTGCTGCTCATCGGCGCTGCCGGTGTGTGGAACGGCAAGAAGCGACTCGTCTGAATCGCTGTGCGGGGTCGGAACGTCTGCCAACTTGAAGGCGTTCCGACCGATAATCCAAGATTTGCGGATTGCGGGAGCAAGTTGGGTTCCCGCCTCCCGCGATCGCAGAAACAAGTAATCAAACAATAAGGAAGAGAGGGTTTTCATGAAGATGAGGAAACTTTTCGCCGGCATCGCCGCCGCTGCGACGCTGCTCGGTGGCATGGCTTTGGGTGCAGCCAGCGCGCAGGCCGATGGACCGCAGACGACTACGCCGTTGCTGCAGGTCACCAATGCGCAGGCTGGCCACAAGTACACGCCGTACAAGTTCGCCACGTTCGCGAACGCCGACAGCGGTTCCGTCGAAGTGAACACGGTCGAGGCGTGGAAGACCTTCGTGACCACGGCCGCCGATGCCGCCGACAACGATACTGAGAACAGCGTTCCGGCGGAATATAAGGACAATCCGGCCGCATATGTGGCGACGTTCAACGCGGAGCAGATCCGCAAGTTCGCTGAAGAACTGGCCAAGACCAATCCGCTGCCGACCGCCGATGGCGCAGGCCTGACCGTGACCGCGGAGCAGGCGGGCACGGCCCAGCCGGTCGCGGTGGATGGCGAAGGCTGGTACCTGGTGACTGACACCTATAACGGCAAGGCCGGCACTCCGGCCGTTGTGGCCACCACCGTCAATGTCCTGGACAATCTGCGGATCGTTGCCGACGCGAAGACCGGCCAGGGCGGCATCACCACTGTGGGCCGGTTCAATGCGAAGAACGAGAACCCGCTCACCCCGCCGAGCAAGACCGCCAAGGTCGGCGATGTGGATGTGAACGGCAAGACCGTGAATGTCGGCGACACCGTCGACTTCACCGTGTCCGCGGCCGTCCCTGCTTCCGCAGCCAACTATGACGTGTATCCCTTCACCATTACCGATACCGCGTCCAAGGGCCTGAAGGTCGCCGAGACGAACACCTTCAAGGTGCAGGTCGACGGCAAGGACGTGGATGCCGCCCTGTACAAGGTGGAACAGACCGGTAGCGCCGCCGTCGGCACCACTACGACCATCACGTTCGCCAGCGCGAAGTCCCTGGCGGGCAAGACCATCGTCGTGTCGTACACCGGCGTCGTCACCAAGGATGCGCTGACCGGCCTGGACGGCAGCGTGGACAACAAGGCCACGATCACCACCAATGGTGGCACCAGCGGCGAAGGCAAGACCGAATCCAAGACCTACGGCTTCCAGTTCAAGAAGATCGGCGTCGACAACGATGCCAACGCTTTGGCCGGTGCGCAGTTCGTCGTCAAGAAGAAGGATGGCAAGTTCCTCAAGCAGGATACTGAATCCAAAGCTTGGTCCTCTGTTGACGATCAAACGAACGCCACGGTGTTCACCTCCGGCGCTGATGGTCTGGTGCAGTTCAAGGGCCTTGCAGCTGGAGACTACACGGTCATGGAAACCAGTGCTCCAAGCGGCTACGCCCAGAACTTCAGGGTCACCTTCGACGTGAGCATTGCAGAGAACGGCACTGTTACCTTCAAGCAGGATCTCCTCCATCAGGTCACTTTGCCGGCCGACGACCAGATCGCCACCGTGAAGAACGTGAAGTCCATCACCCAGCTGCCGCTCACCGGTGCTGCGGGCACCACGCTGTTCACTGTCGTGGCGCTGCTCGTGGCCGGTGCCGGTGTGACCGTTGCGGTTAAGAGCCGTCAGCGCATGCACTAAACTCACAAGGCGGTAACGCCAAAAGCTATGCAGGGGTCAATCCAACCGGGTTGGCCCCTTTTGCGTGCGCCCGCGACCCGACTATCCTACGGTCCGACCCAGCCCCGCGGGAACATCTGTGGGGTGTCATCCACATCAGATGAGGATATTTTTCGAGGGGACAGTGCGGATTGGTGTGACGTGTTGCAACAAGCTGAACCGTGGATGCGAGGCAGTCACAGACAGTCTCCGAAGAGAGGGGAAAAACGAGGGTATCGTACGGCAAGCGGGCCATAGAATCATAAAGCATATCCACGAGAAGTGAGCAATGGAGACACAGGACGGGAGGTATGCCGTGCGTGGGCGGTGGAGTATTCAGCGATGAGGAGATTCAGTTGTTGCGGGAATTACCGGCGGTGGCGAATGTGACGCGTAATCGTATCACCTATTCCGATGCTTTCAAGCAGGTGTGCACCATCCGATATCTTGCGGGGGAATCTCCGACCAAAATCTTCCGTGAGGCGGGATTGCCACCGGAACTGGTCGGGTACAAGCGCATCGAACGCAGCGTGGCTCGTTGGAAGGCCGCCGCCATCAAATCAGTGAGCGGCAACGATCACCTGGATGACAGCGAGATCATTGCGCAGCTCGTTGAACGGTACAAGCGTATTTTTGTGACGAGGCGGAATCTTGACAATATGGCGTCCGGTGTTCCGGATTCGAGTGTTCCCGTTATGTCCGAAGGCGCTGTCGGCGCGCATGTTTCGATTGGCGCGCTCGACGGTGATGCCGCTGACATCATCATCAAGCAGCAGGCCCGCCGCATCGACGAGCTGGAACGCGTGAACGCCGAACTGCGCGGCCAAATCGCCGCCACCACCTGACCCAGACTATCGTTATGCCATACGCAAGCGAGAAAGCAGCGGTCAACCTCGTGAATCTGCCATATATAGGCGAGACAGGATTGAATTAAGCGAATTCCGCCTCTGTCTGCCAAGTTTGAAGGCTTTCGGACGTATTGGGAAGCTTGGATGGCATGCTCGGGATTCCGGTTCTTTGTTCATTGTTTTCTACGTTAGACTTCCACAGGGTTTGGTGAGGTCAATTCAGGATTCGTATAAAATGCATCGGCCTGTGTCTTCCTAATGTCATCCGTCCTATTGGGTGCGAGTTGCGTTGGAAGCTCAGGCTCAAAGATATGGTCATTTCCGAATGACTTGCTCCAACGGGGGCCTGCCGTTTATGAAATCAGATACACATATTTCGTGAAGTAATCGCGCCATTGTGCTCGATATATTGCGATTGCATATAGTACCAATGCAGCCTGATTCAGGCGACGGCCTGCAATAGGCCGGCTGGCTCTTAGAAGGAGGATGACGATGGGAAACGTCATTTTGGGATGGGTTATTTGTTCCGAGGGCGTATGGACTTGGTCTATTAGTCTTGGAGAACTGTTGGATACGGGTGTCAATTTTGTTGCGGCATTGGTGACTGCGGCTGCGCTTGTTGCGGGTTTCCGACAAATGAAAATGACTTGGGAGAACGACTCCGATGCTCGACTGCAAGATCGCTATTTCGAGTTTCAGCAGAAGGCGTATCTTGTTGACGCATATGTGACACGGCATCCAAAACAGAAACGGTTCCTGGTCATTGCAAATCAGACTGATGGCGCTATACGTAACGTGAAGCTTCATGTGAAATGGCCCGACCTTGATGGAAGACCTCTGGAATGTAATCAGCTGGATGATTTTTCTTTGCATTGCGTTCCCAAGAAGGATCTTTGCTGGAAGGTGCTTCCTCAAGGGCAGTGGTTCGTCAGTCCTAATTCTGAAATAACGTATGCGACATGGACGTACCCCCAGCTTGATGGTGATGGAAAACGTTACTCTCCGGAATTCTTTGAACACAGGAATGGTGCGGAGAAAGGGAGGGAATTCGCGGTCGTTTTCATTGAATTCACGGATGCATACGGTAACCAATGGCAGCGGGTGTTTGATGTTGCCGACCATCCGGATTCGTTGACGCCGGGGATGATTCTGCTCGATTCTCCTGATAAGCGATTGAGAAAAGTGGCCGAACGAATTCAAAAAGCTACTCAGGGCTAGCGTTCGGGCTGTCAATCAAATCTGCAAGTGGCGGCGGGCATATGGACAGGAGGTATGCATCAAGCAGCAGGCCCGCCGCATCGACGAGCTGGAACGCGTGAACGCCGAACTGCGCGGCCAAATCGCCACCACCTGACCCAGACTATCGTTATGCCATACGCAAGCGAGAAAGTAGCGGTCAACCTCGTGAATCTGCCATATATAGGCGGAGATAGGGCGGCAGGGGGGTATGGCGAGGCGAAAATACGGGAATAAGGTGGTCGGATGGGCACGGTTGACCACAAACGGGATGCGCCAGTGCCGCAAAATCTGCGTACGTGCCCAAAAACAAAGCTTCGGCGGGCGCAATGTGCGGTTCGCGGGGGTAGGGTAGTGAACATTATGACTTCCGAGAACACCAATTCCGCGGGCTCAAGCGCCGCGCACATCAAATCCGTCGAAAGCCTCGACCAAAGCAACGAAATGGAGCGAGGCCTGAAAAACCGCCACGTCCAGTTCATCGCCATCGGAGGCACCATAGGCACCGGCCTGTTCCTAGGCTCCGGCAAGTCGATCGCACTGACCGGCCCGAGCATCATTTTCGTGTACATCGGCGTTGGCCTGATTATGTTCCTGCTGATGCGTGCCATCGGCGAAATGATGTACAGCGATCCTAGCCAGCACACGTTCATCAACTTCATCACGCGCTATCTCGGCCGCGGGTGGGGCAAGTTCGCCGGCTGGACGTATTGGATCGTGCTCATTCTGACCGGCATGACCGAAATCACCGCCGTAAGCACATATTTCGTAACGTTCTTCGGCACATTCGGCATAGACCTGAACTCGTGGAAGTGGTTGATCGAACTGTGCTTCCTCGTAGCGCTCACCGGCATCAATCTGATTGCGGTGAAAGTGTTCGGCGAGGCGGAATTCTGGTTCTCCATGATCAAAATCACGCTGATCGTCGGTCTGATCGTCACCGCCATCGTGATGCTGATCATCGGCTTCAGCTACCCCGCCACGCACATCGAAGGCGTGGACGGCACGGTGTCGGGTGCCACGGTGAGCCTTACGAATATCACCGACGGCTTCCAGCTCGCGCCGAACGGTTGGATGAACTTCTTCATGAGCTTCCAAATGGTGTTCTTCGCCTACCAGCTCATCGAATTCGTGGGTGTCACGGTGTCGGAAACGCAGAATCCGCGCGAGGTGCTGCCGAAGGCGGTGAACGAGCTGATCATGCGTATTCTGATCTTCTACGTGGGCGCGCTGATCGCGATCATGGCTATTGTGCCCTGGCGTAACTTTCACGAGAATTCCGATGGCTCGTTCGGTTCGCCGTTCATCATGGTGTTCAAATATGCGGGTCTTGATTGGGCCGCCGCCCTGGTGTTCTTCGTGGTGATTACGGCTGCCGCGTCGGCGTTGAATTCGCTGATTTATTCGGCCGGTCGTCACTTGTATCAGCTTGCTTCGGATTCCGAGTCGCCTGCGATGGCGCGTTTGGCTGAGGTTTCCGACCACAAGGTGCCTGCGAAGGCGATCGTCGCTTCGGGTTGCATGATTCTGTTCTCCCCGATCATCAACGCGATTCCGGGTATTTCCGGCGCGTTCGTGCTATTCGCTTCGGCCGCCAGCGCTGTGGTGATTTTCATTTACGTGCTGACGATGCTCGCCCACCACAGGTATCGTCAGAGCAGCGATTTTCTACCGGACGGTTTCGTCATGCCCGCTTGGCAGGTGTTTGATTGGATTGCGATCACGTTCTTTGTGCTCGTGTATGTCACGTTGTTCCTGTCGACGGACACGATTGGTTCTGCGATAGCCGGTCTGATTTGGCTGGTTGCGTTCGGCGGATATTGCCTGCTACACGAACGATTCCAGAATCGCGATCTTAAGGAAGCCTTGCAGCAGTAGCGTTTGCAGGTAACGCAGGATACAAGTAAGGGGCGTTTGCCGAACGTGAGTGCATATCACGTACGTTCGGCAAACGCCCCTTTTCAGTATGGTCTTTGCGAGAATCCCCATTACGGGATCCAGCGCAAATCAGCCGATATAGTCGGCCTCGTTCGTCGGGCTGGACGGCACGGCATGATCTTCCGTAACCTTGCCCAAGCCAGACAAATACGCCTCGCGACCCGATTCGATCGCCTTCTTGAACGCGCGTGCCATCAGCGGAATATTGCCGGCGGAAGCGATGGCGGTATATGCCCATCACCGCGTCCGCGCCCCATTTCCATGGGCTTCCGCAGCCTGGCTCGGACGGCCAATACCAGCGTCGATAATCACCGGAACATTGGAGTTCTTGATGATCACTTCGATGAAATCGCGTGCGCGCAGGCCCTTGTTCGAGCCGATCATCGCGCCGAGCGGCATTACGCAAGCCGCGCCCGCGTCTTCAAGACGCTTCGCCGCAATCGGATCGGGGAACATGTACGGCATGACCACGAAACCTTCTTTTGCCAGCTGTTTCGTGGCTTTGATGGTTTCCTCATTGTCGGGCAGCAGATACTTCGCCTCATGTTCGATTTCCACCTTCACGAAGTCCGTCTGGCACACTTCGCGGGCGAGACGTGCAATACGCACCGCTTCCTCGGCATTGCGTGCGCCGGACGTGTTCGGCAGCATGGTGATGCCTTTCGGAATGTATCGAGCAGAT
>ENA-OQAY01000441-OQAY01000441.1-human-gut-metagenome-genome-assembly--contig:-NODE-441-length-11978-cov-0.873850_pt1 | contig 11978 bp, 14 predicted proteins | sample MGYA00242740_ERZ504537 | MGnify/ENA primary metagenome ERZ504537 (study PRJEB26092, sample SAMD00036272) | human gut metagenome | host: Homo sapiens | study: EMG produced TPA metagenomics assembly of... | reverse complement strand
TCCCCCCCCTCAGCTCGCTATGGGCAGGTCGGTGACTCCACCTGTTCCCATTCCGAACACAGCAGTTAAGCTCACTCGTGCCCAAGATAGTTAGCTGGAAACGGCTTGTGAAAATAGGTAGTCGCCGACTTGAATATGCCGCTCTGAGAGTTCTCAGGGCGGCTTTCTTGTATCCGAGAAAAGAAAGTGGTAAAAATGGAATTATTAAAAATCGAGACGCCGCGTTTGCTGCTGCGCCAGTTTGCCATCGGAGACGCAGAGGACGTTTTTGCGATTTTGTCTGACGAGCAGACGACACTGGATTGCGGCGGCTACCATGCCTTTGAGGAGATGGATGAGGAGTATGAGCGTTTGATGCAGAAATTTGCAGCTCAGACGCGCTACAGCATTGTGTGCAGAGAGACGGGCCGGGTCATCGGGATGATGTCCATGATGGACGCAGAGCGGGCTGTGCCGGGGTGGGAGTTTGGTATCGAAATCGCACCGGACGCCCGGAGAAGGGGCTACGCGCGGGAGGCGCTGCAGGCCGTCATGCAGACCTATTTCGAAAAAACTAACGCTGAGATGTTTACCGGAGGACACTATGCATACAATCTCGCCTCGGGGAAACTGCTGAAAGCAGTGGGCTTCCAATACGAGGGCGTCGAGCACAAAGCCATGCGCCATGCAACGCGCGGCGCGACAGACCTCGTCTGCTATTACATCGAAAAAGGATGATACCGGACCATGGTGGGAAAGGTCGAAGGAATTTACAGAAAATTCATTCAATAACCGGCTAAAATTCACCATCTGGTTTGACGGGATGGGGCTTTTGGTGTATCATATATTTATGTGTGAATATTCGTTTTGGGGCAATAAAATGGCCCGGACGTTTGCTATTTTGAAGAATTATGAGGTGTGACCAATGTCCTTAGCTGAAAAACTCTTTGGCAGCTTCTCTGACCGGGAACTGAAAAAGATCAACCCCCTCACCAAACAGGTGCTGGCTCTGGAAGGCAAGTATCAGGCGATGTCTGATGCCGAGCTGCAGGCCCAGACTCCTGCACTGAAGCAGAAGCTGGCCGACGGCAAAACGCTGGATGATATTCTGCCCGATGCCTTCGCTGTCTGCCGCGAGGCGCATGGCGTGTGCTGGGCATGAAGCATTTCCCGGTGCAGGTCACCGGCGGCATCGCCCTGCATCGGGGCGACATTGCCGAGATGCAGACCGGTGAAGGTAAGACCCTTGTGGCTACCCTGCCTGCCTATCTGAATGCATTGACCGGGGAGGGTGTCCACATCGTCACCGTCAACGATTACCTCGCCAAGCGCGACAGCGAGTGGATGGGCAAGCTTTACCGCTGGCTGGGCCTGTCGGTGGGCCTGATCGTGCAGGGCATGGATGGCGATGCCCGCCGGGAAGCTTATAATGCCGACATTACCTACGGCACCAACAACGAGTTCGGCTTCGACTATCTGCGCGACAACATGGTGACTTATAAAGACAACATGGTGCAGCGCGGCCATGCCTACGCCATCGTCGATGAGGTGGACTCCATCCTCATCGACGAGGCCCGTACGCCGCTTATCATCTCCGGCCGCGGTGAGGATTCCTCCAGCCTGTATACCCAGGTGGACCGCTTCGTCCGCACTCTGCGCAAGAGCGTCGTGGTCGAGCTGGAAGACAAGGTGGAGACCGATGAGCAGGCTGACGGCGATTACATCGTGGACGAAAAGCACAAGACCTGCACCCTGACGGCTAAGGGCATCAAGAAGGCCGAGGAATATTTCAAGATCGAGAACCTCGCTGCCGCAGAGAATATGACCCTCGCCCACCACATCGACCAGGCCATCAAAGCCTACGGTGTGATGCAGCGCGACATTGATTACGTCGTGAAGGACGGCGAAGTGCTCATCGTCGATGAGTTTACCGGTCGCTTGATGATCGGCCGCCGTTACAACGAGGGCCTCCACCAGGCCATCGAGGCCAAGGAGGGCGTGAAGATCGCCGCCGAGAGCAAGACACTGGCGACCATCACCTTCCAGAACTACTTCCGTATGTATAAGAAGCTGTCCGGTATGACCGGTACGGCAAAGACGGAGGCCACCGAGTTCACTGAGATCTACGGTCTGAACATCGTTACCGTCCCCACCAACCGCCCTGTCATCCGCAAGGATTACCCGGATGCCATCTACAAGACCATCAACGGCAAATACAACGCCGTCATCCAGCAGGTCATGGAGTGCCACAAGAACGGCCAGCCGGTCCTGGTGGGTACTGTCAGCGTCGAGAAGAGTGAGACTCTCGCCAAGATGCTGCAGAAGTACACCCGCGACTTCAACGTGCTGAACGCCAAGAACCACGAGCGTGAGGCAGAGATCGTCGCACAGGCCGGTAAGAAGGGGGCCATCACCATCGCCACCAACATGGCTGGCCGTGGTACCGATATTATGCTGGGCGGCAACGCAGAGTATATGGCAAAGGCCCAGATGCGCAAAGAGCACTTCTGCGAGAAGCTGCTGGATCCCGAAAAGCCCGAGGAGGCTCTGCCTGCAGCCGTGGAGCTGCTGCTCATCGAGGCCGACGGCCATGGTGAGACTGCCGACGCCAACATTCTGGCAGTCCGCAAGCGGTTCGATGAGCTGTATGCTCAGTACAAGCCCCTGACCGAAGCGGAGGCTGAAGAAGTGCGCGCTGCTGGCGGTCTGTTCATTATCGGCACTGAGCGCCACGAGAGCCGCCGTATCGACAACCAGCTGCGCGGCCGTGCAGGCCGTCAGGGCGACCCCGGTGCATCCCGCTTCTATCTGAGCCTCGAGGACGATTTGATGCGTCTGTTCGGCGGCGACCGCGTGCAGAGCCTGATGGGTACGCTGGGCATCGACGAGGACACCCCCCATCGAGAACCGGATGATCACCAGCACCATCGAGTCTGCCCAGAAGAAGCTCGAGGGCCGCAACTTCGAGATCCGCAAGAACGTCCTGAAATACGACGACGTCATGAACCAGCAGCGCGAGATCATTTATGGTCAGCGCCACAAGGTGCTGAACGGCGAGGACATCAGCGCCGAGATGCACAATATGCTGAAGGAGAACATCGAGTCCAGCTGCAAGCAGTTCCTCGCAGGCGATGTGAAGGACGAGTGGGACTTCGGTGCGCTCCGCCGCCACTATCTGGGCTGGCTGACCACCGACGCCGACTTCCACTACACTGTCGCTGACTATGACAGCATCTCTCAGGAGAGCATCGCGGATATGCTGTATCAGCGCGGCATGGACGTCCTGAACGACAAGGAGCAGCGCTACGGCGCACCCCTGATGCGTGAGCTGGAGCGTATCTGCCTGCTCAAGTGTGTAGACCGCCAGTGGATGGACCATATTGATAACATGGACCAGCTGCGTCAGGGCATCGTTCTGCGCGGCTACGGCCAGAAGGACCCCGTCGTCGAGTACCGTATCGAGGGCTTTGATATGTTCGACCAGATGGTGGATTCCATCCGGGAGTCCAGCGTCAAGATGCTGCTGACCATCGAGGTGCGCGAGGCGGGCGCAGCCCCCAAGCGTGAGCAGGTGGCAAAGCCCACCGGCGAAGGCTTTGTGCCCGGCAACGGTGCACCCGGTGCCAAGGGTGCACCCCACGGCCAGCCTGTGCGTGTCATCAAAATTGGCCGCAACGACCCCTGCCCCTGCGGCAGCGGCCTGAAGTGGAAAAAGTGCACCTGCGCCAAGTACCACCCCGAAGGAAGCCACACCGAGGGCTGAACATAACACAGCAAAAAGCTCTCCCTCAGGAGAGCTTTTTCTGAATCAAAAACAAAGGAGCGGATGAGTATGAATATCACATCGGAAGAGCTTTTGAAGGAGGCCCGCGCGCTGGAGCCGCAGCTGCAGCAGTGGCGTCGGACGCTCCATCGCCACCCGGAGGTGGGCTTCGATTTGCCCCACACGAAGGAGCTGGTCAAGAAGGCGCTGACGGAAATGGGCTATGAGCCGAGGGACTGCGGCAAGGCCGGTGTCATTGCGCTGGCAGGCGGCAAAAAGCCCGGCAAGACCATCCTGCTGCGTGCCGATATGGACGCCCTGCCCATCCCCGAGGACTCGGGTGAAGAGTTCAGCTCGGAAGTCCCCGGCAAGATGCATGGCTGCGGCCACGATATGCATACGGCCATGCTGTTGGGTGCAGCGAAGCTGCTCAAGGCTCACGAGGACGAGCTGGAAGGTACGGTCAAGCTGGAATTCCAGCCTGCCGAAGAAATTTTCCAGGGCTCCCCGGATATGATCGCGGGCGGCCTGCTGGAAGACCCTCATGTGGACGCCGCTGTGATGTTCCATGTGCTGGCCGGAATGCCGCTGCCGGTAGGTACAGTGCTGGTGCCGGGCGGCGGCATCACGATGGCCAGCTGTGAGCAGTACCATATCGTGGTCAAGGGCAAGGGCGGTCACGGCTCTACCCCGGAAAACTGCATCGACCCCATCACGCTGCAGCCCACATCCACATCGCCCTGCAGGAGATCAACAGCCGGGAGCTGAAGCCCGGTGACGTCGGTGTGCTGACCACCGGCCGCTTCGAGGCCGGTGCGGCATCCAATGTCATCCCGGATGTGGCCCAGATGTGGGGAACCATCCGCACCACCGACCCGGAGAATAAGACCGGCGAACTCATTCGAACCCGCATGACCGAGATCGCGCAGGGCGTGGCGGCGGCCTTCCGCTGCACCGCAGAGGTATCCTTCGCCGATTACTGCCCCTGCATGGTGGTGGACAAGCCCCTCGCCGAGAATGCGATGGACTATATGACCGAGCTGCTGGGGAAGGGCGCCATGGACATGACCGCCCTCACCGGCGGCAAGCCCGGCGGCGGCAGCGAGGATTTCGCCTTCGTGAGCCATGAAGTGCCTACTGTGAGCATGTTCATCGCCGCAGGCGGCCCGGAGCAGGGCTGCTGCTACGGCCAGCACCACCCCAAGGTGCGGTTCGACGACAGCATCCTCTACGAGGGCTCTGCGGCCTTTGGCTGGTTCGCACTCCGCTGGCTGTACGACAACGCCGGCATCGCGTTCTGATCTTGAGACAGCAAAAGGCCCTCTCAGCGCCGCTGAGAGGGCCTTTCTATCGCTATCAGGTGTGGGTGCAGAGATAATCCACCCATGCGTCGTACCCGGCGGGCAGCAGATGGTAGCCGTCCGGCTGGGCGTATTCCTCGATGAGGTCGCCGTTCTCATCGGCCAGCGCCTCCCAGAGGTTCAGGAAGGTGCAGCCCTTTTCCAGCGCGATGGCCGAAAGAGCATCGTTTATCTCACAGAGCCGCTCCTTGTAGAGGCCGGGGGACTTTTTGCGCACTTCAGGCCGGACCGGGGTGATGGACTGGACATAAATTTTCGTGTTGGGCAGTGCCTGCGAGATCATGTCCAGCATCAGCCGGTAATAGGTGAGGAAGCTGGTATAATCACTGTCAGCGGTCAGCACATTGGTACCCAGCAGGATGTAGAGCGCCCGGGGCTGCTGGGAGGCCAGCGCTTCCATCGGGACTTCTTTTTCGCCGTCGGCCCGGCGGCAGGTGGTGTTGTTGACGACGGCATTGGGGCCGACGCCCTTATAGGCGCAGAAGTGCGCGTTGGGTAGGCCGGTGTCGTACAGCTGCATCCCCTGCGTCAGGCTGTCGCCCAAAAAACTCACGTCCGAAAAGCTGCTCCGTTCCACGGCAGGGCTGGCAGGCTGGGCCGCGAGGCGGAAGTCCATCGCGGTCATCCCGTTGTCAAGGGTCTGGACACTCAGGCGTCGGGCCGGGGTGTAGCTGATGGTGTTCCACTCGCTGCCGGTCAGCTCCTGCTGCAGAATGGTGGGGCCTTGGGCCGTATTGGGGGCTGGCTCGCGGTGAAGGCGCTTCCAGAGGACGCCCACAGCGGCCAGAAGCACCAATAGGATGAGCAGCGCAGCGGTGATGAACATCCTGCGCCAGCGCCGGTGAAGGATGCGGCGGCGATATTCCTGATAATCTGCCATAATGTCCTCCTGTGGCGGAATGGGTACTTTTGCCCCTATTATACAGCACAGCCCCGGCCCGTGCAACCCGTGAGGAAAAATTCCCATATTCCGGGGGCCTGCCCTTGCGTTTTCTGTTATAAATATGATATACTAAAGTGAATCAAGTATGATAGGGAGGCTTTCACGATGCCATTTACTCCGAAACTGACTTATAAAGGCAAGCCCCTCGTCCGCAAGGACAATGAGCTGTATTACGGCTGCATGACCGACCCGTATGTGCTTTATCTGCAGATCCAGTCCACCAAGACCGTGGGCGGTGTGGATGTGGCAGACAAGATCCATCTGCAGCTGCTCTCTACCGATGAGTCCAAGCCCCGTGAGGCCCGCGTGGCACGTCAGACCACCAAGAACGGCCTGTACAATGCGCTGGACATCGGCAGCATCTGGCTGCAGAAGGCAAACGAGAACGGCTGAACCCAAACGCGAACCGCAAGCTGCTGAAAGGGACTGCTCCTGCATGGAGCGGTCCTTTTTGCTGTGCAAATATTTTGCGTTATGCGGAGCTTTGTGGTATACTTATTCTGATATTTTATGCACAAAAGGCAGGAATGAAATTATGCTGCATGATCCGGAACTGCATTATCTGGATAACGCCGCCACCACCATCGTTGCTCCCGAGGTGGCAGACGTGATAGACAAGGCCATGCGGGAGCACTGGGCCAACCCCTCCAGTCTCTATGCCCCCGGCGCACGGAGCGAAGAGGCCCTGAACGCCGCCCGTGCCGCCGTGGCCCGCACCCTGGGCTGCAAGTCGAAGGAGCTGTACTTTACCTCCTGTGGCAGCGAGGGCAATAATCTGGCCCTGCTGGGCGCGGCCCAGACCCGCACCTCGGCAAGGGCATCGTGGTGTCGGGCTTCGAACACCCCAGCGTCCAGCGCCCGCTGGAACGTCTGGCCGCGCAGGGCTATAACGTCACTGTCGTGAAGCCTCAGGCCGACGGCACGCTGGACATCAACAAGATGCTGGATGCCGTGGACAAGAACACCATCCTCGTGGCCTGCATGATGGTCAACAACGAGATAGGCACCCGCAACGACGTGGAGCGTCTGGCTGCTGAGGTCAAGCGCCGCAACAGCCGCACCATCGTCCATGTGGACGCCGTGCAGGCGTGGATGCGCGTCCCCATCAAGCTGGACAACATCGACACGATGACCGTCAGCGGCCACAAGATCCACGCACCCAAGGGCGTCGGTGCGCTCTACCTGAGCGATCGGCTGGTGCAGGCGTTCCAGCCGCCCTATCTGGGCGGGGAGCAGGAGCGCGGCCTCCGCCCCGGCACCGAGAACCTGCCCTATGCGCTGGGCCTTGCCGCTGCGGCACCCGCCTGGCCGGCAGCATCAAGAGCCGCGACAAAGCCGTGCGCGCCCTCAACGACCGCCTCCGCGCGGGGCTTTCTGTGTTCCCGGAGGTGGAGATCAACAGCCCGGCGGGCGCTGTGCCTGAGGTGCTGAATTTCAGCGAGAACTGCATCAAGAGCGAGACGATGCTGGCCTGGCTGTCCGAGAAGCAGATCTACGTCTCGTCGGCCAGCGCCTGCGGCAGAGGACAGCCCAGCCACACGCTGGCGGCTATGGGCCGCGACCCGCTGGCCATCGACACGGCCATCCGGGTGTCTTTCTGTGCCGATAACACCCCGGAGGATGTGGATGCCTTCCTCGAGCGCTTTGAGGATGGCATGAAGCACTTGCAGAGAATCAAAAAGTAAAAAGCAGCAGCTGCCCGGGCCGGTGGGAGGGGAGTTTCTCCGAGGACCGTCCGCTGGGGTGGGACCCTGTTGCCGAAGGCAATAGGGCGGGCGATGGAATGGCCCGACTCGTGTCCGAGGAGAAAGCTACCGGAGCACCGGCTGATGAACAACACAATATTAGGAGAAGCTATTATGCGCGAAGTCATTATGGGCTATCAGGGCGAAATGTCCCTGAAGGGCCTCAACCGCAACCAGTTTGAATCGACGATGATGAAGATCCTGCGCTACCATCTCAAGACGGTGGGCAAGTTCCGCGTCTACTGTACCCAGTCCACCTTCTACATGGAGCCGGAAGAGGACGACATTGATATGGACCTCGCCTTTGAGCGGGTGAGCAAGGTGTTCGGCCTCGCGGCCCTCAGCCGTGCTGTGGTCTGTGAGAAGGATTTCGACACCATCTGCCAGACCGCCGAGGATTATCTGGGCGACAGCCTCCACGGCATCAAGACCTTCAAGGTCGAGGCCCGCCGTTCCGATAAGACCTTCCCCATGACCAGTCCCGAACTGATGCGGGAGCTGGGTGCCTATCTGCTGGGCAGGCACAACTACCTGCGGGTGGACGTCAAGAACCCTCAGTTCAAGGTCATCGTGGAGATCCGCGATTACGGTGCGTATATCCATGGCCCGAAAATACAGGGTGAGGGCGGCCTGCCGGTGGGCACCTCTGGCCGCGCCCTCAATATGCTGTCCGGCGGCATCGACAGCCCTGTGGCGGCATACCGGATGGCAAAGCGCGGCCTCGGCCTCGACCACATCCATTTTGCGTCCCCTCCGTATACTTCTGAACGCGCAAAACTGAAAGTTAAGGCTCTGGCCCAGCTCATCACCCCCTATACCGGCAGCACCAACCTCTTTGTGGTGCCGTATACCAAGCCTCAGGAGTATATCCGCGATAACGCGCCCGACGTTCTCTTCACCGTCCTCATGCGCCGCAGCATGATGCGCATTGCCAACATCATCGCCAGGAAGCAGGGCTGTGAAGCCCTCGTCACCGGCGAGAGCCTGGCACAGGTGGCCAGCCAGACCGTCAAGGCTCTGCAGTGTACCGACGCCGCCCAGGACCTGCCCATCCTCCGCCCCCTCATCGGCATGGACAAGACCGAGATCGTCGAGACGGCCCGCCACATCAACACCTTTGAGACGAGCATCCTGCCCTACGAGGACTGCTGCACCATCTTTACCCCGCCGCACCCGAAGATCCGCCCCGAACTGAGCGAGATCCTCGAAGCCGAGGCCGGGATGCCCGGTCTGGCAGAGCTGGAAGCCGAGGCCGCAGAGGCCACCGAGCGTATCCGCCTGCGTATCACCGACGACGTGGAATTCGAGGGCTGAGCCATGACAGCAGAGATCATCAGTGTGGGTACCGAGCTCCTTCTCGGCAACATCCTCAACACCAACGCCCAGTACCTCAGCCGGGAGCTGGCCGATCTGGGCATCACGGTCCAGCGGGAGAGCACCATCGGCGACAACCATGGCCGTCTGGCCGATTTCGTCAACGAGGCCAGGAGCCGCTGCGACTTGCTGGTCTTTACCGGCGGCCTCGGCCCCACGGCGGACGACCTGACCAAGGAGACCGTTGCCGCCTGTTTCGGGGATGAGCTGGCCTTCGATGAGGCCGAGTGGGACAAGATCACCAGCTACTTTGCCCGCACCGGCCGCGAGACGACCCCCAACAACCGCAAACAGGCGATGGTCCCCACCAAGGGCCATAAAATCATCAACAACCACGGCACTGCCCCCGGCGCGTGGTTCGAGCAGGACGGCCACTGCGCCGTCCTCATGCCCGGCGTCCCCCACGAGATGAAGGCCATGTGGACGGAGAGCGTCCGCCCTCTGCTGATGGAGCGCCAGAACTGCACCCTCCACTCCGTCACCCTCCGTGTGCTGGGCGGCGAAAGCGATATTGAGTATAAGGTGCGCGACCTGCTGGAAAATCCGAATCCTACCGCCGCCATCTACTGCAAGACCGGTGAGTGCGAGATCCGCATTACCGCCCGCGCCCGCTCCGACGAGGACGGCGAAAAAATGTGCCGCGCGTATGCCAAAAAGTTCTATGATATGCTGGGCGATGCGGTGTATGATGAAGATGTGGCCGGTCTGGAAGAAACGGTGGTCCACACCCTGCAGGAAAAGGGTCTGACCATCTCCACCGCCGAGAGCTGCACCGGCGGCCTCATCGCACAGCGCCTGACCTCCGTGTCCGGTTCCAGCGAGGTGTTCGGCTATGGCTTTGTCACCTACTGGGAGCAGGCCAAGGCAAAGCTCGTGGGCGTGGACCCGGCGGTCATCGAAAAGTACAACGTCGTGTCCGCCCCCGTGGCGGCACAGATGGCTCTGGGCGCGGCAAAGGCTTCGGGCGCTGACATCGCCGTGAGCGTCACCGGCGTGGCCGGCCCCACCGGCGGCGACGAGGTGCGCCCTGTGGGCACCGTTTATCTGGGCGCTGCCCGGGATGGCATGGCCTACGTCAAGAAGCTTTTCGTCTCCCGGCCTGACCGTGCGCTGGTGCGCGCCCGGGCCGCACAGGCTGCGCTGGAACTGGCGCTGCGTCTGGCACAGGGCAAAGTCCCTGCCGGGACGCAGGCCCTCACCGCTGCCCAGCAGTCGGACGACGAAGCGCTGGCCGCACTGGATGAGGCGTTCGTCCGGTAAAAATCAAAAATGAGGGGTTGATGGGATTTGGCAGAGGAGACCCGCTGTGTGCTGCGCCTGTACGGTGCGCCGCAGGGGCGGCTGGCAGCCGCTGTGGCGCTGTTTGCGCCCCAATGGAGGGCTGAGGCCCAGTGGAAGAGCCGGGGCGCAGAGACGCTGCTGGCTGTCCATGCGGACACGCCCACGGGACTGAAAAAGGCGGCTCAGAGCCTCCGCAGCAGCTTTGGCGCGGACGTATATGGTGCAGGCGATACCAGTCTGGCCGCTGCCGCCGTGCAGGCGCTGGAAGCCCATGATCGTCTGCTGGCCTGCGGTGATGCCGCCGCCGGTGCGCTGCTGGAATCCCGGCTCGAGAAAGTCCCCGGTGCCGAGAAGGTCTACGACTTCGGCACCATGAGCTATGCCGACGCCAAGGTCGGCCCCCAATCGAAAAGCGCGCCCGGCCAAGCTCGGCGGGGAAGGGGACAACCCCGACCCTGTCCGTCTGGCTCTTTCCCGGGCGCAGGCGGCCCGCCGCATCGTGGGAACAGAGCTGGCCGTGGCCTGTGCCGAGCGGGAAAGCGACCATGTGCTGGTGCTCAGCACCAAAAAAGGCTGCTGGCTCCGCACCGTCCCCGCCGCAGATAACCCCGGCCTCTGGCTGCTGGATATGGTGCGCCGCGCCGCTGCCGGTCTGCCGCAGGCCGAGGGGACAGGCTTCCTTCCCGCCGGACAGGCCAAACAGAGCGATCCTCCGGGCCGTTTGCAGAGCACAGCAAAGGACCCGACCTCAAAGAAGAAGCATCCTCTCCGCGTTCTGCTGGCGGTGCTGGTGCTCCTGGCGCTGGCGGCGTTCGGTGTGGCGTGGTATCTCACGGGCGGCGATCTCGCCGCCCTGCCCCAGCGCCTGAAAACCTGCATCTGCCCGAGTGGGTCACCCTCTGGCAGGCCCATGAGCCGAAGCCCGGTGCAAGACTGATATAAAACACAAAGAGGCCGCTTCCCGGCAGAAATACGGGAAGCGGCCTCTTTTTATACAGCACAAAACCCCGCCGCAATGGGATGCTTCCCAATGCGGCGGGGCATTTGTGTTAAAATACAGTCAAGTGACAGTGCTTAGAGCTGGCTCTGATATTCCTTGCGGTAGCCTTCCAGCTCCTTCTGGTTGCCATAGACGAAGTGGCCGTTGGCGATCTCCTCCCAGACCGGCTTGTCCACGCTGTAGTCGTGCAGCTGGGGTCGTAGACCAGGAGCTTCTTGCTCTTTTCCAGGCCCGGGTCGGGGATGGGAACGGCACTCAGCAGGGCTTTGGTGTAGGGATGCAGGGGGTGGAGGAACAGCTCTTCAGCCTCTGCCAGCTCCACGATGCGGCCCTTGCTGATGACGGCGATGCGGTCCGAGATGAACCGGACGACCGACAGGTCGTGGGCGATGAACAGGTAGGTCAGACCGCGGGACTTCTTCATGCTGTTCAGCAGGTTCAGCACCTGCGCACGGATGGAGACGTCCAGTGCGGAGATGGGCTCGTCGGCCACGATGAACTCCGGCTCCATGACCAGCGCACGGGCGATGCC
>ENA-OQAY01000440-OQAY01000440.1-human-gut-metagenome-genome-assembly--contig:-NODE-440-length-11993-cov-0.863560_pt1 | contig 11993 bp, 12 predicted proteins | sample MGYA00242740_ERZ504537 | MGnify/ENA primary metagenome ERZ504537 (study PRJEB26092, sample SAMD00036272) | human gut metagenome | host: Homo sapiens | study: EMG produced TPA metagenomics assembly of... | reverse complement strand
TAAAAAGGTAACTATATTGATTAAAACATATATGCAATACAAAAATCAATAAAAACATAGGATTTTTAATCTATTTTTTAGAGGCGAGACTAAATTTAAGGTAAACGTATAGAAAAAAGAAAAACACATTAAAAAAATGAGTGAAACAGATAAAAAACAAAATCACATAAAAATTAACAAAAATCTATAATAAGCATAAAGACGAGGTGATAAAATGAGTGAACCAATTTTAACAGTTGCAAATATGAATAAGAAATTTGGAAGTACAGTGGCTTTGAATGATGTATCACTGACTGTATATCCGGGAGAAATAAGAGGACTCATTGGAGAAAACGGATCGGGAAAGTCAACGGTTACTTCTATTGTAGCAGGAATGCAGGAATGTGACAGCGGTGCGATGACATTTCAGGGACAGAGCTGGAAGCCGCTTAGCATGATCGATGCACTTCACAAGGGAATTGGAATGATTGTTCAGGAGAGCGGGAACAATACCGGGGATTACGGTAGCTGAGAATATTTTCCTTGCGGAGTCTGAAAAGTATAAGAATAAGTTCGGCCTGATTAATCGTGAGAAAATGAATGCGGATGCGACCAGGGTGATGAAAAATATCGGTGTCAATGATGTAACAGGCGAAATGCTTATGCAGAAGCTTGATTTTCAAACCAGAAAGCTTGTAGAGATTGCTAAAGTTGTGATGAAAGAACCTCAGATTCTGGTAATCGATGAGACGAGTACAGCATTATCACATGACGGAAGAGAAATTTTATATGACATTATGAATCGCTTCCGTAAAGAAAATAAATCAGTGATTTTTATTTCGCATGATCTGGATGAAATTATGGAAGTCTGTGATACGTTGACCGTTCTTCGAGATGGCAAGATTATCCGGACATTTGAAAAAGCAGAATTTGAGGCCGGAGCAATCCGCGCGAGCATGATCGGAAGAGAGCTGCAAGGTGATTATTATCGAAGTGACTTTCAGGCAAGTTCACAGCCGGAAGTGGCATTGGATGTAAGAAATCTGGTATATGCAGACCGGTTAAAAGGGATTTCATTTCAGGTGCATAAAGGAGAAATCGTTGGAATCGGTGGATTGGCACATTGCGGAATGCATTCTCTTGGAAAGGTTTGTTTTGGAGCATTAAAGCCGGAAGAGGGAAGCGTTACGGTGGAAGACGGAACAATCATTGACAGTCCGGCAATTGCAATGAAGAAACGTGTGGGTTATGTATCGAAGGACAGAGATGTTGAGTCGTTATGTCTTAATGCAAGTATTGAAGATAATATTTCAATTGCAGGAATGAGTGAATTTGCGATCAATAATTTTCTGATTCTGAAAAATCGAGAAAAAAAATATGTGAATCATCAGATTGAAGAATTGTCCATCAAATGTGCGGGAAGAGATCAGTCAGTATCACAGCTTTCCGGAGGAAATAAGCAGAAGGTCGTATTTGGAAAATGGATTGGATGTGGAAGTGAAATCCTTATTCTGGACTGTCCGACACGAGGCGTGGATATCGGTGTAAAACAGGCAATGTACCAGCTTATGGTGAGATTGAAAAATGAGGGAAAATCAATCCTTATGATCAGTGAGGAATTACCGGAACTGATTGGAATGAGTGATCGGATTCTAATTATGAAAAATGGTGAGGTCTCTGCGGAATTTGAGAGAAGCGAAACTCTTTCTGATGCACAGATTATTGAATATATGATTTAGGAGGCAAAAAAGAATGACGAAAAATAAAAAAATGATGATAAGTGCGTTGCCTTTTGTAGCACTTGTCGTATTGCTTGCAGTATTTTGTGGAATTGTAAGCAGTAAAGGATATCGTCTGGATATGTATATTAAGATTGTATTTAATGAAGGGATTGTATTATCAATTGTTGCAACAGGTGCAATTTTTATTTATACACTGGGTTCATTTGATATCAGCCTGGGAGCCGCAACGCTTTTTGCGGCCACGCTGGGAGTACTTACCTATAATGCAACTGAAAATTTTGCGTTGATGATTATCGTGATTTTATTAGCAGGAATTGTTTGCTCACTGGTCAATTCAGTGCTTGCGTCCATATTCATATTCCGGTGTTTGTTACAACGGTAGCAATGATGTCCGTGTTATCCGCGATTGCATCGCAGATTATTACGACAAAAGGTGGTGCGGTTGGTGGAATCAGTATTCCAAGCGAGGTTGTAAAACATCTGGATAACTCGGCATTTAAGATTGGAGTTCTGGTAATCTGGGTTGCGATCTGTGTATTTGTTTTTGATTATACAAAGTTTGGAAGAAGAGAAAAATTTGTAGGTGGAAACCCAATCTGTGCGCAGCTTTCCGGTATTAAATATAACACATATGCAATATTGGGCTTCCTTTTGGCGGGAGTAGGAGTAGGAATCGGTGCATTTATGACATTGGTATATACACCATCTGTTACAACAACGACAGCCGGGGATATTGGAATGAATATTATGGTTGCAATTGTATTTGGAGGAATGCCGATTTCAGGTGGTGCCAGATCAAAGATTTACGCGGCAGTTGTTGGAGGATTCTCTTATATTGTATTAAATAATATTTTGGATCTGCTCATTGATTCTACATCGGGATATGGCATTACGCAGATTGTAAGTGCAGTGTTTTTTCTGATTATAGTATATGTTGCAAGCGTTAACTATCGTTCGCAGACTTTACCGCGATAAAACAAGAATTTAACACATTGTGTGTTAAAGATAAATTTTAAAAGAAAACAGGGAGGAAGAAATTTATGAAACGAACAATGAAAAAAATGTTAAGCTTTGGTCTTGTTGCAGCTATGTCTCTGACAATGCTGGCCGGATGTGGAAACAGTAAGGATGCAACAAATGATACAAATGTTTCAAATGGACAGGAGGAAAAAAAGCCGACAGGAGATGTCAAGATTGGTGTTCTGGTTCAAGATGTCAGTGGTGAGGAAGCATTAGGATTCCGTTCTTACTATGAGAATTATATTGCGGATCAGTATGGTGTAACATTTACTTACACAGACGAACTTAAGGATGCTGCAAGTGAGAAATCTGCAATTGAGAAGTTTGCTTCTCAGGGATATCAGGCAGTCATTTCTTTTTCAAGCAATGATCGTGCATTACAGATTGAAACATGTGAGGAAAACAAGATTTATTATGCAGTTGCAGCAGGAACACTTGATCAGGAACAGTTTGAAAAATATAAAACAGATGAATATTTTCTTGGACAGGTGGGTCCGAGTATGGATACAGAGTATGAAGCTGGTGTAGAAATGGGCAAGTTCTTTGCAGATAAAGGCATTAAGACTGCTGCAATCTATGGCGCATTTATTCCGAATCCAATGCACGTATATCGTACAGCCGGCGTACTTGCAGGACTTGGACTTTCTTATGGCGGAGCGACAACTGAAGAGGATGTAGTTGGTTTGATTTTTGCTGATCAGGGTATAGATTTGTCAAAGATTTCAGGAGATATCAAGATCGTATCTTATTTACAGGGATATGGTGATACAACAACAGACGAGATCAATGCAGCCATTCAGGCGGCTCCGGAAGCATTCATCTCTGTCGGAATGGCAACAACATTCTTTACACAGCAGTTGAATGCAGCAGGTATTGAGTTTTCTGATATTGATTCCTTTACCAAGAGTAATGGAGAGGCAATCACAAACGGAAAGCTTGTATATCTTGCTGGAAAATATTCATCATCGGTAGGACCTGCTTTTGCATTAGTGATGAATGCAATCAATGGGAATGTAATTCGTGATGCGCAGGGAAATGCTGTGTCACTCAGCCAAAATTATCAGGTAGCAACAGATAGTGAGACATTTGATAAATTTTACAAGAATGATAATGGTGATAACCCGATTTACAGTAGGGATACATTGGATCAAATTATTGGTGATACAGTTACTTTTGATACTATCAATGAGGTGGTTGCATCTAATTAACTTGTTTTTTATTATTTGGTCGCGGCTTCTTAAAGAAGCCGCACCCTCTCCCAATAGATGAATTTATTACTTTCATCTATTGGGAGAGGGTATGAAAAATTATCCTGTAAAAAGAAAGGAGAAGATAACATGAAAAGTAAAAACAGACTTTGTATAAAAAATTTAGCAGGAGCACTTGCCATACCGGTACTGGTGGCTATTTTGTTACAGGGTATTTGTATGGCAAAAGGAAAAACAATGATCATGAATATGACAAGCTTTGACAATTTTGTTGTCTATATTGCAATTGTTATGATCACAACTATCGCTTTGTCCATCAATCTTAACAGTGGACGTTTTGATTTTTCTTTGGGATCAATGGCATTGCTTTCCTCTGTGATTGGTGCAAAGATTACATATTCGTTTTTAGGTGGAGGTCAGGGCAGTGCACCGATAATGCTGATGCTTACTATTTTATTTGGTATGCTGCTTGGACTGATTTCCGGTGTTTTGTATGTGGTTTTACATTTGCCACCAATTATTACGTCTCTTGGTGTAACACTGATTTATGAAGGAATTCTTTTTACAATTACAGAGGTCGTTACGTTATGAAAGAGGTACAGAATTCATCCATGACTGCTTTTACAGGAAACTGGCTTTATGCAGCAATTATTATTGTGGCGGTACTGGTAATTATTATTGGACTCTTTGATTATACAAAATTCGGATACGATTATAACGCACTTAAGAATGGTCAGAAGGTTGCAGTTAATACCGGAATTAAAGAAATTCCAAATGCAATTGCCTGTTATGTGATCTGCGGTGGCCTGATGGGAATTGTTGGCTTTTTAAACGCTTCCAGAAATACAACCATCAATGGAGGTCAGCTTAACTTTGGATCTATCAGTATTATGTTTACTGCATTTCTTCCAATGTTTATTGGATCTTATATCAGCAGATTTACCAATGAAAAGATTGGATTTTTACTTGCAGCTTTATGTATGTCAATGTTGAATTCCACATTTGCGGTATTCTCAAATGAAGTAAATGCATCCATGCAGGCAATCATTAATGCTTTATTGCTTGTAGTGTTCCTAATTTATCTGAGTAACGAACATTTATTGATTCGTGTGTTTACCGGAAAACGCAAATAAATTGCGTCAAGTTTTTACAAAAAACCTGACATGTAGCGTCAGTCTTTGCTGAATGCAACCTTAAATAACTGATGCTTAACAAATGGAGGACAGAAATATGATCAATTTGACAAAGGCACCCTTCTTTCTTGTGAAAGAGGATATCGAGTGGGTTGAAAATACAAAAAAAGCAATGACGTTAGAAGAAAAAATCGGTCAGTTATTTGTACCGATCGGATATTCAGGAGATGCAGATTATCTGGAACATGTTATGCTTTCACACCATATCGGTGGAATCATGTATCGGTGCGGTGAGGCTAAGGAGATGCAGAGAACACATCGTTATCTTCAGGAACATAGTAAAATTCCACTTTTGGTCGGAGCTAATCTTGAGGATGGTGGATGTGGAATTGCAACGGATGGAACACAGTACGGAAAACAGATGCAGATAGCTGCAACCGGAGATACCGAGGACGCCTATCGTTTAGGAAAAGTAAGTTGCAGCGAGGGGGCAGCGGTGGGATGTAACTGGGCGTTTGCACCAGTGGTTGATATTGATAGAAACTGGAGAAATCCGATTACTAATGTGCGTACATATGGTGACGATCCGGATCGGGTCTTAGCATGTGGTGTTAATTATATAAAGGCTGCAAAAGAAGAAAATGTACTTGTTGCAATTAAACATTTTCCGGGAGATGGCTGCGATGAGGTGGATCAGCATATTCTTACCAGTGTGAACAGTCTCTCCTGTGAGGAGTGGGATGCAACCTACGGAAAGATTTACAGCGGACTGATTCAGGCGGGAGCGCAGACGGTGATGGTCGGTCATATTGCACAGCCGGCATACCAGAAAGCTTATAATCCGGATTTTCCGGACAAGTTAGTTCCTGCAACACTTTCTCCGGAACTGTTAAAAGGCTTGCTTCGTAAAAAGCTTGGATTTAACGGATTGATTGTTACCGATTCTACCTGCATGGTTGGTTTTAGCTGTGCAATGGAAAGAGAGAAGGCGGTGCCTTATGCAATTGAAGCCGGATGTGATATGTTCCTCTTTAATAAAGATCTGGACGAAGATTATCGGTATATGTTAAACGGATACAGGCAGGGAATTCTGTCGGAGCAGCGTTTGGACGAGGCAATCACAAGAATTCTTGCAACTAAGGCTGCGCTGGGTCTTTATAAGAAAGCAAAGAGTGAGATTGTGCCGACGGAAGAAGCACTTCGTGTGATGCGTTCGGACGAACATGTCACATGGGCGAAAGAAAGTGCCAATGCTGCGGTTACGCTGGTTAAGGATACACAGAAGATCTTGCCGCTGAGTCCGCGGAAAACGAAGAAAGTACTGCTTGAGATTATGGGAGATTTCCCTTCAATGAGAGAGTGTTGGAGAGTTTTCGAAGCAAACTGGTAAAAGAAGGCTTTGATGTAACGATATATGAACCGGAGAATTTCGAGACTGCAAAAATTTGATGTCGGGACGTTTAAGAAAAGTTATGATCTCGTTATCTATATAGGAAATGTTGAGAATGCTTCCAATAAAGTGACCAATCGTCTTTCCTGGTACACATTCTGGGGAAACGGAAACAATGTTCCGTGGTTTGTTGCGGAACGTCCGGTGATGTTCATCAGCCTCGCAAATCCGTATCATCTGATAGATGTGCCGATGATCAAAACCTATATCAACGGATATTCTAACAGTGAGTATGTGATAGAAAGCGTTGTGGAAAAAATCATGGGAAGAAGTGCATTTACTGGTAAGAATCCAGTAGACCCGTTCTGTGGAAAAGAGTACTTGAAGTGGTAAGAGTGAGAGAAAAAAGTTATGGTGAAAAATTTAAAATTGTTGGATAAAGCGTTGCAGCTGTTACCGGAAGTAAAAGAAACGGTGGTTGAACCTCTGGATATAGCAGCTTTTTTAAAGCCTCTTAAAAAGGGAGATTCAGTTGAAATTGATTTTGGTCGACATCTTGTGGGGCACATAAAATTAAAGTTGGGGTATGTTCGTTCACATCCGGATGCTCCGGTATGGCTTCGTTTCTCGTTTGCAGAAAATAAAAAGGAATTCGAGGAACGGGTGGAAGATTATCAGGGCTGGATCTGTTCGGCATGGGTGCAGCAGGAACAGGTGCATATTGATCTTGTCCCCGGGAGAATATTTTCTGCCCAGAAGATATTCGTTTCGTTACGTGAAAATCGAAGTGCTTGATGTCAGCTCTAAATTTGACCTGATTATTGAAGAGGCAAAAGCGGTTGCGTTGTCTTCAGCAGATGATAGCCGTTTATCCGCATATCATAGCGAGAATAAGGAATTGGAACAGCTTGATCGCATTGCCTGTAATACGCTGCATGATTGTATGCAGAAGGTATTTGAGGATGGACCAAAACGTGACCAGAGACTCTGGATGGGAGATCTTCGTCTGCAGGCACTTGCCAATTACGAGACTTATCAGATGAATGATATGGTAAAAGGATGTCTGTATCTGTTTGGGGCCTTACCGATGGAAAACGGTCAGGTTGGAGCCTGTGTATTCTTAGATCCGGAGCCGGAAGTGGATGATACGAGTATGTTTGATTATTCACTTCTGTATGTTGTTGCTCTGTGGGATTATTATAAGCAGACAAAAGACAAGGAGGCGCTTCGTGACTTGTGGGAGACTGCAAGAACACAGATTTCGTTGGCGCAGAAACGAGTGGATAACGGCATTGTAAGAGACCGTGATGTGTTAGGATGGTGTTTTCTTGACTGGTCGCTAGAATTAAATAAGCAGGCGGGAGCACAGGGGGTTTTACTGTATGCGATGCAGAGTGCGATTGCAATTGCACAAGAATTAAGAGAAAATCGTGATGCAGAATGCTTAAAAGGAACTTATGAAGTCTATCGAAAGGCAGCAAAAGCATATTTTTACGATGAAAAGAAAGGACTTTTTGTCAGCGGAGAAAATAGACAGATTTCTTATGCAAGTCAGGTCTGGCTGATTCTTGGCGGTGTAGTCGATTCCGAAGAAGGTCTTCGGATTTTACATAATGTTGCAGCAGATAGGGAGGCTCTTGAGATGGTGACTCCGTATATGTATCACTACTATATTGAAGCATTGTTAAAATGCAACGCGGATGAGGAAGCACTTGCTGTTTTGACAGAGTATTGGGGTGGTATGGCGCGGCTTGGTGCAGATACATTCTGGGAGCTGTATAATCCGAAGAATCCGGATGAATCCCCGTACGGCGGAACTATTGTCAATAGTTATTGTCATGCATGGAGCTGTGCACCGGCCTATTTCTTGCGTAAATATTTTGGAGAAAATTAAATAGGAGGAACTATTTATGAAAAAAATTGGGAGCAAAGTGCTTTTAATGATGGTTCTGTTTGTTGTTATATTTGGACTAAATACGATAACTTCTGTAAGATCACAAAATCGTGTAAAACGGTCTGGATTAGAAATCACGGAGCAGTATATTCCAATTCAGACAGAAATATTTACGATTCAAAAAAGTATGGAACGAGGTCAGAAATACCTTAATATTATTAGTTTGTATGATAATGCAGAACTTCGTCAACAGCTTGAAGGTTCATTGGCAGAGGAAGTGTCAACTATTACTGAGAGCGAGAAGAAGATAGATGTGTATCTAAAAGATAATAACAATACAAAGTTAAAAGATGCAATTAAGAAATATGAAGAATTCCTTGATAAAGTGCTCTTGCAATTTTCAACAATACAGGAATATGTAGATACGGGGGATTTTGCGCAGGCAAGTATAGCACTTGGATCCGATTTCCAAAATCTTGTTAGAGATATGGGAGAGAAAACGGAAACGAATCTCACGGAAAATCTGGAAGGTGGAATTTCTGAACAGTCAAAGTTGTATAATCAGGCAGTTGATATGAATATTCAAGTGACGAAAATATTATTTGTTATATTTATAATGGTGTCGGTAGTGGTTCTTTTGATTATGAGGAGAACAGTAAGCAAACCGGCAAGTGCAGCCAGTTGTCAGTTAGATCATATTATTGATGATATTAACAAGAAAAAAGGAGATCTTACAAAACGCATTACAGTCCGTTCACATGATGAAATCGGTCAATTGTCAGAAGGTATTAATAATTTTATTATTCAATTACAGATGGTTATTCGTAAAGTTCACCACCAATCGGAGTCAATGCAGAATTCTCTTGGGGTGATGAATACAGAAGTGAACAGTTCCAGCGAAAATGTAAATTATATTGCTACGACGATGGAAGAAATTACGGCAAGTATGGAAGAAATAGCATCTTCAATTGAAGGGCTTATGAAGAATACACATGAGATATTGGAGTTTGTTAATAATGTAGGTGATCAGACGAAGGAATGTGTTTCCATTTCTTCCGATATTAAAGCTTTGGCAATTGGCGTAAAAGAAGAAACTGAAAAGAAGAAAAATGAAATTTCAAATCTTATTAATGAAAAACAGAATGCTTTATTTTCTTCGATAGAGGCGAGCAGGCAGATTACAAATATAAATAATTTAACCAATGATATTCTTGATATTGCAAGTCAGACAAATCTTCTGGCTTTAAATGCATCTATTGAAGCTGCGCGTGCCGGAGAAGTAGGGAAAGGTTTTGCTGTTGTGGCTGAAGAAATTCGACAATTGGCTGAAAACAGTAAAAATACTGCAAATGATATTCAGAGTATTAGTGTAGAAGTGATATCGGCAGTAAATCAACTTATGGAGAATGCACAAAATCTTATGTACTTTGTACAAAATCGGATTATGAGTGATTACGTTGGATTTGAAGGTGCTACAGATACGTATTATGAGAAGGCAGAGCATATGGATTCTGTTATGGCTGTTTTTAACGATAATATTTCGGCATTACATAAGGTTATGGCTGAGATGAATAATGGAATCACCAACATATCAACGGTTGTGGAAGAAAATGCACAGGGAATTAGCAGTGCAACAGAAAATGTGTCTGATCTTGCAAATTCTATCACGAACATTCGACAACAAGCAACGGAAAACGTTGACTCTTCAAAACATCTTATGGAAGAAATGAATCGTTTTCAGAAAATTTAGGATCAGATTCAGGGAAAGATGGGAAACATGAGAAAAAAAATTGCGTTTCTTGCAGGTGCAATCAGTTTTGATAATCAGAATCGTGTGATCGACGGTGTATTAAGACGTGCTGCGGAATTCGATACGGATGTATTTATTTTTACATGCTTTGTGAACTATGATGAGTCGGAAGAAAACAAAGTCGGAGCATTTCAAATTATGGAACTTCCGGATCTTACTACCTACGATGGTGTGATCGTTATGAAAAATTCAATACAATATGAACCGGCTTCCAACTCGTTGATGAACCGGATAAAAGAGAGCAGGATTCCAGCGGTAAGTGTTGATGAATATATTGATGGAATGCATAATGTCGGAATATCGGATTACAATAGCCAGAAACGTATTGTAGAACATCTGATAAAGAAACATCATCTGACAAAAATCAATTATGTGTGCGGTATTCTACAGGGCAAAGAAGGAATGGAACGTTATCGGGCATATAGGGATGCTATGGAAGAGCATGGCATTCCTGTTTGTGATTGTCAGGTTTACTGCGGAAATTATAATCGTGAAAGCGGAAGAAAAGCCATCGAATATTTTATGAAAAACCAGACGCCGCAGGCAATTGTATTTGCAAATGATGCGATGGCGATCGGCGGAATGGAGCGCTTGCAGCAGTATGGTTATGAAATCCCAAAAGATATCGTAGTAACCGGTTTTGACAATGATGAGCTGTCCGCATTTTATATTCCGTCTTTGACGACCGTTGATCGCAGACAGGAAATGCTCGGGGAAAAGGCGGTCGATCTGCTTTTTGATGCACAAAGTCATACATCTGTGAAATTGGAAACCCAGATTCTGTATCGGGAAAGCTGCGGATGTAACTGCCAGACACCAAAGTCGATCCGGGATCTTCGAGTGGAATATCAGAACCAATGCTTAAGCTATGAGGAGGCACTAGATGCGTTAAAAAGTATGGAACTCGATCTGACCGGGCTTGAGAGTGTGGAAGAATTGTGTTCGCGGTTAAAAAAATATGTTATCCGATCAGATATGAAAGAGTTTTATCTTTGCCTGTGTGATGAAAAAAAGTTGTTTGCGTATGATGACATAAAAACTAATATCAGAGAACAAGCGATTTGTGAGCACTATACCCAAAAGGTTCATATACCGCTTGCCTATCATGATAGAAAGTTTGACTCCTATGGAAAATTTCCGTCAAAGGAAATTTTGCCTTATGAAATGAGAAATAAATTACAGAAAACATTCTACATAGTGACACCAATTTATTATCAAAAAATATGTTATGGATATTGTGTCTCGGATGGAAGTGTCTTTGCGTTAAAAAGTGAGCTTGCATATTTATGGACGGTTAATATCGGTATGGCACTCGAAAATATTCGCAAATGGAAATGGATCAATCAGATGAATGAGAAGATCAACCGTATGTGGAAGTATGACATGCTGACACAGGTGTTCAATCGGAGTGGCTTTTTTTATTCCGCAAATGCGGTTGTTGAACGGATTAAAGGACAACATCGGCGGGCATTTATGATTTTTTTAGATATTGACGGTCTAAAGAGTGTCAATGATGGGTTAGGGCATAAGGTCGGCGATGCTTTCATACGCGAGATGGCAGATGTGATAAAGGCATCAGTTCCGAAGGATTGTCTGGTAATGCGTTATGGAGGTGATGAATTTGTGGTGTTTGGGAGTTGTACGAATGCCAAGCGGATGCAGATGATCGTAAGTAAGATAAAAAATACAATGGAAAAAGAAAATCAAAACGAGAAGAGAATCTACCAATTGTCTGCCAGTATCGGATGTTCCGTACATGCATCTGACGAGATTGATGATTTAAATCAGTTGATCGAATCGGCGGACAAGCGCATGTA